>Ga0172367_10007819_pt1 | contig 12127 bp, 9 predicted proteins | sample Lak10m_FD_114542 | JGI IMG/M metagenome (GOLD analysis project Ga0172367, IMG submission 114542) | Freshwater microbial communities from Kabuno Bay, South-Kivu, Congo - kab_022012_10m | ecosystem: Environmental > Aquatic > Freshwater > Lake | place: Democratic Republic of the Congo: South-Kivu...
AATGTTCTTAACCCAGGATGGTGCGCTATGGGTAAACGAAGTAGCACCCCGCCCGCATAACAGTGGTCATCATACCATAGACAGCTGCACCACCAGCCAATTTGAGCAACATATCCGTGCGGTGCTCAACCTGCCCTTGGGCGATACCCGGCTCCATACGCCGGCCGTCATGGTCAATCTGTTGGGTGCTCCCGGCTTTTCCGGCCTGGTGCACTATGAAGGGCTGAGTGAGTGCCTGGCCATTCCTGGTGTGCACTTACATCTATATGGCAAAGATGAGACCCGCCCTTTTCGGAAAATGGGGCATGCCACCATTGTAGCGCCAGACCTAGGTACCGCTATCGACCGGGCAGAACAAGTGCGGGATACTTTGCGCATCCTCTCAAAATAAGCCTCCTCCACTACCCTACCATCTCGACAGGAACCAATCACCACGAGGCTGCCGATTTAGCCGTTTCGGACAACCTCGTGGCACGATCCGCTGATAGTAACTACCCAATAAAATGCCTCAGTTATCAATAAAAAGGATAAAATCCTGTGAAAGGGGGTTTAATACCTCCAGCAACTGATCGAAAAACGATCGACCGTAGCGAGGGTAGAAGTTCATAAAATTATCCCGTCTTTCCTGCAGGCTCTGCCCTGGAAATAGTTTCTCCTTCAAATTGCGAAGCTGTTGTACTTCCGTGTCGTGCTTTTGTTTTTCAGCGCGCAGCAGACGCCCCTCCAGTTGCTCCAGTACTTTCTGAAACTTGCTCTCTTCTGCCAGTACCGCTTTTTCCAAGGTTGGATCCACGGTGACCGCTTTTTCCAGGACACGCCGGAAGAGCTGGCCAGCCTGGTCGCGCTCCTCCTGGAGGGATAAGCTTTCGGTGGCCTGTGCCCCGATAAAACGGCGAATCAGTGCGTCGGAATCCAGCAACAAGTCCATCGGCTGCAGCCCGAGCTTATCCATCCTGTTTACCAGGTTGGGCTCGACCCACAACACCGAATTCCTTCGGATTAACATGGGGAAGTTAATGCCAAAATGTGCAAACTGCGTTTTTCGCTCCAGCCAGTATGCAATTTCTCCTCCTCCTCCAATATAGGCCAGGTTTGGGAGAATGGATTCCTGGTAGAGCGGGCGAAGTACCACATTCGGGCTAAACCGTTCCGGGTGGGTCTCTAATAATTCGTCTATCTCTGCGGATGAAAAGCGTGTTTCTGTCCCATGAATCAAAAATCCGGATTCGTCGCGCACGATGCGATGGCGACCATGTTCGGAGAGGTAAAACAAATTTATCTCCCGGGCGTGTGCCTGGCTGGAGAAGCCCGCTTTTTCGAGGGCGGCCTGCGTTTCAGTCACCAGCGGCTGGGAAGGTTGCTGAAATAACTCTTCCCGCATAATGGGCACGAATTTTTTCTTGAGCGCCGCCTGGTTCATATCCAGGGCCACCAGGCCATACGCCCCAAAAAGCCGGTTGACCAGGTCGATGGTAGCAGATCCGAAGGTAGCCTGACAAGTGTAGGCCGCTTTGATCTCCTCGAAGATTTCCTTGGCAGTAGCGGAATCGCCCAACAAGGCTTCCAACTGGCTCAGCACGTCCTGTAAAGTATCGCAAGCCAAGCGGCCCACCGCCCCACCGCCGGGTTGCTGCCACTCCAGCTTTTTTCCAAAAAGATAGGTATGGTTAATCTCGTCGAAATCATGGTCTTCCGAGCCACTTACAAAAACCGGAACAAACCCGTACTCCGGAAATGAATCGGAGAGGTGGCGTGCCAGATGGATGGTACCCAGAATCTTATATACGTAGTATAGCGGGCCGGTGAAAATTACGGGCTGATGTGCCGTAGTAAGGGTGAAAGTGCGGGGGTTTCGCAGTTTTTGTATGTTTTCAAGCACCCTTGGGTTGGTATGAAGCGGCGCATATTGCTGTTCGAGCACTTCAACCAACAAGGCCCGATCGGTGTGGTCTTTCGCCTTATCCTCCAACACAGCAGGAAAGGAAGTCAGCACCGGCTCATACTTATAAAAGGGGCGCAAGGCAGGGTTTCTACTGGCGTATGCCAAATCGTTTTCGGCGAAATGCGGCACATGGGTCAGGGGGATACGGTGTATTTCCATAGTATAGGTTTTCTTGTTGAAGGAGGGTAAAGATGGCAACATAGGGGATGTAGGTCAATCTCCATAACTGGACTCATTCGTCAGCCCGCGCTTTTCCTCCGGAGGAGGGCTGAAAAAGTATTTGTAAAATAGCCTGAGCTACTATTTGGTTCAGCAAACTGCGCATTTTATGCGCCCTTGGCTCCCAAAAGTCATTTGGGCAGCTATCTGGAATTTTTTTTCATAAAAAAATAAAAACCAATTACTTAGAATAAAAAAACAGGCTATTTCACTTTTTGAAAAATAGGGGAAATACCATTTCCCCTATTTTTATTAGTTAGTGAGAAAAGTGCTTTCTAATTTAGGGAAGCGGAATACAAAATGTTCTGTGCAGGATTTGTTGAAGCCTAATCCCAACCACAAATGGCTGAACTATTTTTTCATTGCCGTTTGTAGGGCCCAAAGTTTGCTAGGCCATCCCTGAATAGCCACACTCAAATTCTGCTACTGTTGGCACGAGGCATATAGAAAAGGGCCATGTTTCACTGAGCAGTGCATACATGGCCCTTTATTTTGCAGGATGGGGTACTTATCGGATCAGCGTCACATCACCCTGTCGGTTGAATTCTTTGCCATCGGGGAAGCGAAGTACGACTTTATAGACATACACATCCGAGGGAGCGGGATTTCCACCCACATTGCCGTCCCATCCTTGTGGATTCACGCTATTAAATACCACCTGGCCCCAACGATTCCAGACCCGGAATTCAAGGATTTCTATATTTCCGGTGAAAACAACGCGGAAGTGGTCGTTGTGGTCATCGCCGTTGGGTGTAAACGCGCTCGGCAGATCAAATTCTGGCGGAACAACCCGAATAGGAGGGGTAACGGCTACTACCTCGCAACCCTTCGCCGTCTTTATAGTAACCATATATACAGTTGGGTCTTCGGTTGGTTTTTCCTGGATAGTATTGGAAGTGCCCTGTAGCGGTGTTCCATTGGCTTTCCAGCTATACGTAACACCAGCCGGATTGGGAGGATTGGTATTAGCGCGGATGGTGATATTGGATCCCTGAGGTATTCCATCCACCACCGCCTCTGGGGGGTCGTAGGTAAATCCAGTAATGACGGGCACCGTTTCTACATCGACCTGAATCGTTTTGGTGATTGTTCCACAATTAGGGCCATAGACGTAGGTAACTTTGAACTGCGTACTTTTTGTGAGATTATTGACCGACAAGGTAGGGCCTGATGCGGTATTCAATCCGTTGTTCCAGCTCCACAGGAAGGACTCTTGGACACCGCTGGGGGCTGTCCCATCTACCTGAAGTGAAATATTTTGTCCGGGGCAAAGCACCTGGGTAATAGGCACCGTCAGGTCAGCAGGTTGCACGACATAAACCGTTGTTTGAACCTGCACCGCCGGGCAGCGGCCGCGTTGAGCGGTCAGTGTGTAGGTCGTATTCGTTTTGGGTCCCACTTTTAGCAAGGCTCCGGCAACATTCAGGCTTGGGATTTGGGGCGACACCCAGTTATAGGTTACGCCCGGTTCCGGACTTGACAGGAAGAGCGCCAGGGAATCACCCAGGCAAATCGTCGGGTTGACGGCAATGGGGGTAGCTGGCGGCTGTAGCACATTGACGGTTACCGATTTGCTAGTCGGGCACCCTTTTTCCGTAACGGTGATGGTGTAGGTAGTGGTAGTGTTGGGTACAACCCGAGGGTTTTTGCACTCTACGCAGGAAATATTCGACTCGGGCGACCACTTGATTTCGCCTTCGCCTTCAAAGCTCGCGTTGAGCTGAACGTTCTCGCCCAGGCATATTTCCGGATTGGGGGGCGTGATTTGGATATTTTTTGGACGAATGACCGGAATAAACACCCCTTGGGTATCGATACAGGCTCCGTTGCGGGTTTCGCGGAAATAGATGGTACTGTCTTGGGTGGTGATCACCATGTTCCAGAGCGTATCCGGCGTTTCGAAGCCTTTGCTGGGAAACCAGGTGTGTTTGATATTGGGATAGAGGTAAGGCTCGAAGGTTTCGGACTTCAAGGTGACAATCTGTCCCTGGCAGTAAGGATTTTTCAGGGGGTCAGCGCTGATGCTCCGGTTGATCGGCAGGGAATCCACTTTTACAAATACGGAATCCAGTATAGTGCATCCACCGGATACGAACCGGGTGTAGTAGGTCACTGATTGGCGTGGGTTGACATCTACTGTCAATTTGAGGGAATCCCGGAAGCTTCCGTCGGAGGCGGTCCAGTAAAGACCCGTTGCATTCGTAGTATTGGTAATAGCCCCTATTTTCAGGGGGGTTCCCAGGCAGAGCTGCACGGTATCCGCAGACAGGATATCTACCCGGGGAGGGAGGATAGTCACGGTAATCGATTTGCGCGTTTCACAGCCTCCCAGGTTGAGAATCGCGGTGTAATTGGTAGTTGCTTTGGGCAGCGCTACGAAGACCTCCGGGTCGTCGGTAGGGACAATGCCCTCCGTTGGCTGAAAGCGAAGCCCGTATCCGCGGGTATTTGTACTGGCTCGCAGGCGCACCGGAACACCCCGACAAACGCCGGCGTTTGGGTCTATTGCCTGTAAGGTGAGTGCAGGAACGGCCGTCAGGATACGCAGGGAATCCCGCTGTGACACCCCATTTACGGAACCTGATAAGATAATAAGGGTTCCCGAAGCGGGCGATTTCAGCCGAAGCGTATCGCTGGCAGGATTAGCGATGCTAATAGTAGGGGATGTCCAGACGTAGCCACTACCGCCCTTGGCGGTCAGAACCAGGGAACTATCCGGACAGATGTAGATGGTATCCACATCCGGCGCTATGTGCAGCCGTTGTCCAAAAATGGGTGCTATCGTAGAAGAACCCAGAAAAAACATACAGGACGTAATCGTTGCCCAGAAGAATTGCTTCATCCGAAAAGATTTTTGCGATGTGCCTAAAGGTAGTAAATCCACTTATAAAACGATGAATTCCTAATTGCAAAAGTACGCTATCCTTATCCTTTCATGCGATAAGGACTACTGGTGTACATAACGCCCATTTCCCACTTGACCATATAATCCCGCTTCCCTAATCCTCCGAAGGGCTGCAGGCCTCCAACGCCTGATCCACCCTTTCCAAAGAGGTATATCCCAGGGAATTGCCCCAGCTATTGGAAATATAGTTGATAATATTGGCTATTTCGAGGTTATTCAGCCCCGAAACGGCGGCCATTGGAAATTTATATATTTTTCCGTTGACGGAAATAGTATCGCTCAAGCCATATTGAATAACACAGGCCACCCGAGCCGGATTGGCAGAAAGGTAGTCTGAACCAGCGAGCGGGGGGATATTTCCGCCTAAGCCGGTACCATCCTGCATGTGGCAGTTGGCACAATGCTGCGCATACAGGGCAGCGCCTTGCCGGTATCCTCCAGTTTCACAAGATGACAGGCCACCTACAAATACGATACCCAATAAGAATACACTCCATGCTCTAATCATGCCTAAGGGAATATGGTTCAATACGTCTTTGTCATCGAAGTAGGGACAACCAAAATAAAATCGCCTTTTTTCTGATTGGATTCCAGCAAGGTATCCAGCTTTTCCTGCTCTACGCTGGCAATAGTGACCACCTCTGTACGGGGTGCATATTTTTTTAGGTACCACACGGTTCCTTCTTTCACATCCGAGTGATAGCTTCCATTGTAATGCACCATCAAATGACCCCGTTGCAAGCTTTGAGCGATAAAATATCCCATCGTGGCATCTTTGACCGCCTGGGAATGAATGAGATTGGCGGCATTAGGCCCGCCGTGTCCACCCATCATGGCAATCATATTTTTATAGGAGGGCAGCTCCATATCCACGGTAATAGGAAGCGGGGCTAAGAAGCCCTTTGCCGCTACATCGAGGCTGTCCAGTGATTTTATACCGTTGCGAAACACCAGATTGGCATATCGCCTTGGAATATTCGTGCCGATGAACGGAATTTTCTTTGCTTTGGCAAATTCCACCAGGGGTTTATAGTCTGTCGCGTAATTTTTCCAGAGGCGAGCCTCTTCCTCAAAGCTTTTTTGGGTAAGGGTACCTCTCAGGTATTCATCCATCAACAGCTGGTTGTCGCGCTCAAACATCTCAGCACCCAACAACAGTTTACCATTTTTTGCCTCGTACAAATCACGGGTCATCTCTAATTGCAGCCAATGGCAAATCGGGTTGTTGTGCTGCTCGCCGAAGAAAAGGACATCTGCTTTTTCCGCTTTTTTAAGGACATCTGCATAGCTGACCTCCCGGCCATCCTGGTCGAACAATCGGTATGCGGGTTTGAGATGCTGGCTAAACAATGGAAAACAGAACGCGCCAAGGAATAGGGTAAATAGGAATTTTTTCATTTCAATATTTTTTGCAAAGGTAGTAATCGGGCAGGAATAGCCGGTTGGGCTCCCCTGCTTTTCCAAACAATGGTAAAAATAACACCTTTTAGCTATAAAACATCCCTATGAAGCAGCCAACAGGGAGAGAAGCCAGCAGAGGCACCCTACGCCTCCTCACCCAGCAAACTACCTGCCTGCACGACTTATCTGATAGATTCTTCCCTCCACTACCTTACTGGCCCCACTTTACAGGGTATTTTTTCGTTATTTTGTAAAAAAATATACAGTATGAGGACGCGGTCTGTATCCCCTTTTGTTCGGGTAATCACTACCATATTGGTTTTGCTCATCGGTTTTTCCTGCTCGGTCAATCCCGTAACCGGGAAAAAAGAGCTCATGCTGATGACGGAAGAGCAGGAAATTGCCCTTGGCATACAATCTGATCCGGAGATTGTTTCGAGCTTTGGCGAGTATAAGGATCCTGCTTTACAGGCATTTATCACGGCCAAGGGCATGGAAATGACAAAGATTTCACATCGGCCGGAGTTGAGCTATCATTTCAAAATTCTGGATTCGCCGGTGGTGAATGCGTTTGCGTTACCGGGTGGGTATGTTTATTTTACCCGAGGTATTATGGCGCACTTCAACAATGAGGCAGCGTTTGCGGGCGTACTCGGCCATGAAATCGGCCACATTACAGCACGCCATGGCGCCCGGCAATACAGCTCCCAAATGGTGGGGCAGCTTGGATTGGTCCTTGGTATCGTGCTTTCCCAGGACTTTGCGCAATTCGCCGACCTGGCTTCCAACGCGCTGGGAATCTTATTTCTAAAATTTAGCCGGGATCACGAAACGGAATCCGACCGACTGGGCGTGGAGTACTCGACCAAAATCGGGTATGATGCCCGTGAAATGGCTGGTTTTTTTCAAACCTTGAAGCGGTTGAGTGGAGAACAGGGGGCTATTCCCACGTTTTTATCAACCCACCCCGACCCCGTGGATCGCTACGCGAATGTGACGAAGCTCGCTACCGAGTGGCAGCAAAAAGTACCCACTTCCGATTTAAAGGTAGAGCGCAATGCGTATCTGCGCATGATTGACGGCATCGTCTATGGCAGCGATCCCCGCCAGGGATATGTAGAAAATGATATTTTTTACCACCCCGAGATGCGCTTTCAATTTCCTACCCCGGGCGGATGGAAAATGGAGAACATGGCCTCCCAGGTACAATTTACCCCCGCTGATGGGAAAGCGCTGCTATTGATGGATTTGGCGGCTGAAAAAGACCTCATGGAAGCAGCTACTGCCGCGTTGGGAAAGGATTCGCTCACGGCAGTGGAAGGCCCCAAAAGGACCTCGGTACAAGGATTGAATGCGGTCAGCGTACTGGCGGAGCAGACGAACGCACAGAAAAACGTCGCCATCCGCATTCAGATTTACCTGATTCAATACAACGATGCCATTTATCGATTCTATGGCATGGCGTACAAACAGGATTTCGATGCTTTTAAGAAGCTCTTCCTCCATACCATGCAATCGTTTAAACCGCTCGACGACTATTCCAAAATAAATGTCCGGCCGGAACGGCTTCGCATACGGGAAGTTACCGGTACCGCTGCATTCTCGGATGCCATGCAGGAAATGCGCATTCCGCAGGATAAGTGGAAAGAACTGGCCATACTCAATGAAATGGAGCTCAACTCGCCCGTTCAGAAGGGACAGCTCATCAAGGTGCTGGTAAAGGAATAGCCGGCTTCCGGGCTACGGATTACTCGCTGAACCGGGCTTTCTCAATCATCCATGTTCGGAATACGAGCATGGATGATTGAGTGGCGTATCCATTCCATCGTGGAGGACTTATCCGCAGCCAGGAAATCAGACCAAAAAAATGAATTAATCCATCGCTGAATCGGCACCTTGGCCTTCGTGGTGCATCAAGAACGCTTTGAGAAAACCGTCGAGATCCCCATCGAGAACGGCATCCGTCTGAGACGTCTGATAGCCGGTGCGGTGGTCTTTCACCCGCCGGTCATCGAGGACATAGCTCCGGATCTGGGAGCCCCATTCATTTTTCATTTTACCCGATTCAATTTTTTCGCGTTCGGCACGCTGGCGTTCCAGCTCGCGTTCGAAGAGTCGGGATTTCAGCATTTCAATCGCCTTATCGCGGTTTTGGTGCTGAGATCGTTGGATCTGGCATTCGACCACGATACCGGAAGGCAGGTGGCGGACGCGCACGGCCGACTCTGTTTTGTTGACGTGCTGGCCACCGGCGCCGCTCGAACGAAAGGTATCCCAGTCGAGGTCGGCCGGGTTGATGTCAATTTCGATTCGATCGTCCACCATCGGGTGCACGAAGACGGAAGCGAAGGAGGTCATCCGTTTGCCTTGTGCGTTATAGGGGCTGACGCGAACCAGGCGATGTACGCCGTTTTCGGCTTTCAGCAACCCATATACAAAGTCACCGTCGATTTCAATTTCTGCGGATTTGATTCCGGCCACGTCGCCATCGACGCGATTGATTTCGGATACCTTGAACCCGTTGCGTTCGCCCCAGCGCACGTACATGCGCAGGAGCATTTCTGCCCAATCGCATGCTTCGGTGCCGCCGGCTCCTGCGTTAATTTCGAGGGTTATGCCCAGTTCGTCTTCCGGCTTATTGAGGGTAGAGTGGAATTCGACGTCCTCTATCGCTCGCTTGGCCTCCTCGTACTTGGCGTCGAGTTCTTCTTCGGAGACCATTTCCTCCCGGAAGAACTCGTACAATCCCTCTACGTCGTCGATAAGAGTGGCCAGCTCATCGTACTGAGCCACCCATTTCTTGTTTGATTTAATCTCTTTCAGAATGGACTCTGCCCGCTGTGGGTCGGTCCAAAAACCTGGATCCAGGGAAAGCTGTTCTTTGTCTTCGATCTCGAGCGTACGGCGATCGACGTCAAAGATACCTCCTGAGACTAACCAGGCGCTCGCGCAAATCCTTCAGCTGTTCTACAGTCATGATAGGCTGGTTTTCTTTTTAAACAAATCCGGAGGGGCAGCCAGGCTGTTTGCTTTCAGGCCGGCTGCCCCTCCAAAGATGCAGTGAAAAAATATTATTGCATAGGCATAGGAGGCATGGTGGCCTTCTCTGCCTTCTTTATGTCGATATAGAATACGAGATCTGCGTTTGCAGGGATTACAGGTGGGCTACCAGCCTCTCCATACGCCAGTTTGGAGGGGATAAACAAGGTAGCCTTAGTTCCTACCGGAAGCATCATGATGCCCTCATCCCAACCGGGGATAACCTGGCCTACACCAATCATCAACTGATAAGGAGTACCTCTGGAGTAAGAATTATCAAACGGCGTTCCGTCGGAAACCAAAGCGCCATAGTATTCTACCGACACCAGGTTACTTGAATCGGGCCGCATACCCTTTCCTTCTTCGTGAATAATATACTTCAACCCGGAAGGAGTTGTTTTGAGATTCTTGATAGACCCATCATTATAGGCTTTCAGGTCCGATTTTACGATCTTCTCAATTTTAGAAACGGCGGCATCAAGCTCTTTTTTCTTACGTACATCCTTAATGCTCAGGCTATAGTAGAGAAATTTTTCATTTTCAAAACCCATTGGCTTCTGTGGAACGGTATCCAGCGGTACGATAATCGTCAAGCTGTCTCCTTTGCCCATGAGCAGGATGGCCTCGATAATCGGGTTGGGCTGGCCGGCGAGCATTTGTGCATCCGGAACGGTGACAGAAGGTGTTTCCGGTGCGGAGTAGCTGCTCACGACCACACTGTCTTCGTTGCGCATGGAATACTGAAAGAACACCAAATCCCCGGCCTGCACTTTTTCGCCCGTACCTTTGGTGTGCATGATATACTCATACTTGCTGGGCAGAGTCCCAGTAGATGGCTTGCAAGATGCCAACAGCGTCATCGCAAAAAATAAAATAACTAAATTACGCATATACATTGTGTTATGAAATGACAAAAGATAAAAGCTAAGCTATTCCAAATTGATTTGGTCCATATACTGAGGAAGCAGTTCTTTGAATTTGCGCACGGTAGGTCGCAATCCGATATACGAAGACCCTCCGGATGCATTGCGGTGTCCGCCCCCTTTGAAGTGCTGTGCCGCCATCTCCTGAACAGAGATATTGCCTTTTGATCGGAAGGACAATTTTACGATGGTAGGCTGTTCGGTGATGAAGGCAGCTACTTTCACTTTCGGCATGCGGAGCATATAGTTTACGATGCCTTCGGTGTCTCCCCGCTGTATGTCGAATTTGGCGTAATCCTCCTTGGATAGGGTGATGATGGCTGTTTTGAATTCATCTAGTACCTCCATGCGATGAAAGAGGCAATACCCCAGCAAGCGCAGGTGCTTTTCCTTTAGGTTGTTGTTGATCAGATCCTGCAATACCACGTCGTTTACCCCAATTTCCAGTAGGCGGGCCACTGTTCGGAATAATTTGGCGGAGGTGGCGTAGCGAAATGACCCCGTATCTGTAATGATGCCCGTGTAAATACAACTCGCCACCCGCTCGTCGAGAAAGCGCTCCATTCCCAGGAGGTGAATAAAATCGAAAATAAGTTCACTGGTAGAGCTGGCGGTGGTATCTGAAAGCACGAAATCGGCGAATGGCTCGGGATCCAGGTGGTGGTCGATGAGCACTTTGGGAACATCTCTGAAATGCACCAGTTCGCCCGTTTTATCGATACGATCTAGGGAGTTGAAGTCCAGACAAAAAATGATTTCCGCCTGTTCGATGACCTGCTTGACCGCATCTGGGTGTTCGTCGTGGATGAGCATACGGTCAATTTCCGGCATCCATTCCATTCCATCCGGATAAGGAGAAGGAATGATTACTTTGATGTGGTGGCCGGAATGAGCCAGAAAGTGCTGGAGGGCAAGGGAAGACCCAATAGCGTCGCCATCCGGATTGCGGTGGGTCGTTATTACGATATCCTTAGGCGTCTGCAACAGGGCCTTTAGTTCGACTATATTTTCCATTTCAAGCATCATAATCTGAACGAAGGTCGGCAAAAATATTCAATTTCAGGAAAAAAGAACATTTCTCTTAAAGGTATTCAAAGGTTTAGTACTTTTGCGGCGCAATCAACAACTGCTAAAACAATGGCTGGAAACAGAACCTTTACCATGATTAAGCCCGATGCCGTCAAGGCTGGGCACATTGGTGCTATCCTGGCAAAAATGAATGAAGCCGGATTCAAAATTGTCGCTATGAAATACACAAAGCTCTCTGCGGAGAAGGCCGGTGAATTTTATGCGGTACACAAGGAGCGTCCTTTTTATGGTGAGCTGGTAGAATTTATGTCCTCTGGACCTATCGTAGCTGCCGTGCTCGAAAAAGAAAACGCAGTCGAAGATTTTCGCAAACTCATCGGTGCAACGGATCCTTCGAAAGCAGAAGCTGGCACTATCCGGGCTCTTTTCGCAAAGAGCATTGGAGAAAACGCGGTGCATGGCTCCGATTCGGACGAAAATGCAGCGATTGAATCTTCCTTCCACTTCGGCGGGGTAGAAATTTTTGAATAATTTTCTACGGTATAGCGGCATAAAATAATGCCGTACAGCAGCTTTCGGCGGCGAAATCCACCGAATAAGACTTTTAAAGAGGCCATTTTATCGACCTGGGATCAGGTCCATAAAATGGCCTCTTTGCTTTATTTTATC
>Ga0172367_10007820_pt1 | contig 12127 bp, 17 predicted proteins | sample Lak10m_FD_114542 | JGI IMG/M metagenome (GOLD analysis project Ga0172367, IMG submission 114542) | Freshwater microbial communities from Kabuno Bay, South-Kivu, Congo - kab_022012_10m | ecosystem: Environmental > Aquatic > Freshwater > Lake | place: Democratic Republic of the Congo: South-Kivu...
AGGATCACGAGCGCCTCAGTCACAAGGGCAAGTACGCCTGTCGGGTCGGGCAGAGTCTCGGCCTTTTCGTCCACCGGCGCGTCGATGGCTTTGGGGATGAGCATGGTGACATTCTGTCGAAATGCAACCCGGACGTAGGCTTGCGCGGCCTTGCGTACTTTGGCCTCGGTATCGCCAAAGTTTTTCGCCGTTTTCTTATCGGCTGACCATAGCGAGATATCGTACTGAGTAACATCTACCATTTCGCCGTCGATCTCGCGTGACGCCTTGAAAAACGCATCGGCAAAAATGGCGCGGGCAGTAGTGTCGAATTCCCGCCAATCGTCGGTGTCGGTTACGGCCTTAATTTCGGCCATTGTGGGATGCTCAGGGAATAGCGTCGGGATATCGGCGCGAAGATTGGCGAAGGCCTGAGCCTGAGTCACGCCACCTTTGGCGACTGTGCGGAGATTGTTAAGGCTATCGATTAGAACTAGATTGGTGATCATGGTTTGCTACCTTTGGTTATGTGGCGCGGTTTGCGCCGCTTACATATATTTAGACAAGGCCGGGGCGGGATAGTTCCCGATTATTTAAACTTTTTTATGTGGTATTTTCGCCACCGTATTAGGTAATACGCTACCGGGCTGGCTCAGCCGAACGGAATCGGGCAGACCAAAACCCCACCCGTACCCGACCCCCCGATCCAAAATAGGAGTCCCACAATCCAACCCCTCCTCTCAGATCCTCACAAACGATACCCCTCATTTCAAAAGCCGGCTTTGGAAAGCCACCTGTATCTACATCGCTAATTACAATTTTACACCACACACTTCATTTCAAAGCTCGGCTCCCCCCTCCCCCCTTCGTTAATTACATTTCTATACCACGTTGACCCCACCCCCCAATATATAAACCCCCCCGGCTTGTCTTTTTGGTTCCATGCTGTTTTATTTCATATATAGTGTGTCAATTCAGGGTTCTTGGTTCCCTCTAAGCCATGCAAGATGTCCTAATACCTGACATAGAAGAGAACATCCCGCTCCCCGCAAACGCGGCGGAAGCCTTGCCTGACCTCAGTGCAGAGCAAGAAATTGAGATGCGGGCACGAACAATCAGGCTTGTGTCTGATCTAACCGGCACCCCGCTGCTCCCAAACGAAGAAGACATGGAGCAGGCAAAGGATCTAGCCCGTGCCCAGTTGCACGACCCCCGTACTCGGGTCGATTACAGTAAATATTCCAACGAAACCATCGCTATGTTGGCCGGAATAGCAGCCAGATATAACCACATGATCGTGGATGATTTGGCGGAGTTGAAACTGTACGTCGTGAACAAGCTTTTTGAGGCGGCAGAACAAGCAGATACTGTAAAAACGCGCATCCAAGCTCTCACTAAACTAGGTGAAGTGGACGGAATTGACGCATTTAAGAAGCGCAGCGAGGTCACACACGTGATCAAGCCCATCGAAGAGGTCGAGAAAGAGCTTTTATCGGTGCTTGAGGGCATTGAGTACCGCGTCGTAGATGAAAATGCAGCTAAACCTGACCAAATCTGACATTCAGCGCATCAAAAGTGCGTTGCCGACGATGCCGGATAGGGAAAAACGGCAAGTTGCGGAGCTTTTAAAGACCTATCAGAACCAACTGACGCAGCAACTGGGCAAAGATCACTTTTTAGACTTCATCCAGCACGTATATACGGGCTATAAAGTCGGTCCACACCACCGGCACCTTGCCGAAATCTTTGAAGACATCGCTCTTGGCAAGAAAAAACGAGTGATCGTCAATATCGCCCCGCGTCATGGCAAATCAGAGATGATTTCTTACCTAGCGCCTGCATGGTTTCTAGGGAAATACCCGCAGAAAAAGGTCATTATGGCCTCGCACACTGCGGATCTGGCGATTAACTTTGGTCGGAGGGTTCGCAACCTTGTCGGATCTGATCTTTACCGAAACGTCTTTCCAAACGTCGAGTTGCAGGCAGACAGTAAGTCAGCCTCCAGATGGGGTACGAACTTTAATGGAGAGTATTTCGCAATCGGTGTCGGCGGCGCTCTTGCTGGACGCGGTGCAGATCTTTTTATTATTGATGATCCTCATTCTGAGCAGGAAGCCAAGCAAGGACGGTCGGATGTCTTCGAGCCAGCATGGGAGTGGTTCCAGTCAGGACCGGTTCAGCGACTGATGCCGGGCGGCGCGATCATTGTGGTGATGACGCGCTGGAGCAAGATGGATCTGACCGGCAAGATCATCGACCACATGACGAAGAATGACGACGCCGACCAGTGGGAGTTGGTCGAGTTCCCGGCCATTCTGAATGACAAACCCCTCTGGCCTGACTTCTGGACGATTGAAGAACTGCTGGCTAAAAAGGCCAGCATGGATGTGCGGTACTGGCAGGCCCAGTACATGCAAGAGCCGACCTCTGAGGAAGGGGCGCTACTTAAACGTGAGTGGTGGCGGGTGTGGGAGAAGGACGACCCCCCGATGTGTGAGCACATTATTATGTCGCTCGACACGGCGCAGGAGAAAACCAACCGCGCTGACTATAACGCCCTATTAACTTGGGGCGTGTTTAAAAACGATGAGACCCAGAACTACAACATTATCTTGCTGAACTCTATCAAGCTGAGGCTTGAGTTTCCCGAGTTAAAGCAGATGGTGTTGGAGGAATATAAAGAGTGGAAGCCCGACACGTTTATCGTTGAGAAGAAATCCAACGGCGCGGCCCTCTATCAAGAGTTTAGAAGGATGGGGGTACCGATATCCGAGTTCACGCCGGGTAAAGGGCAGGACAAGATCAGTAGAGTAAACGCTGTGTCAGACCTCTTTTCTGCGGGTATAGTCTGGGTGCCTGACCGCAGATGGGCTTGGGAGGTGGTAGAGGAGTGTAATGACTTCCCCGCTGGCACCCATGACGACTTGGTGGACGCCACTACTTTGGCCCTCCTTCGGTTCAGGCAGGGCGGGTTCATTAGGCTCCCATCGGATGAGCCAGAACCGACAAAGTGGTTTAAAGGCCGCAAAGCGGCGGGATTCTATTAGGAGAATTTAGATGGCCGTCGATAAAAGTCTGATGGAGGCTCCCCAAGGGATCGCGGTTTTGGCCGCTGAGATTGAGCCTATTGAGATTGAGATTGAGCTGTCTTCAGATGAAGACGGCGCGGTTATTGATCTGTTCAAAGACGAGGCACGTTCGGAGAACTTTGACGACAACCTCGCGGAGTTTATTAGCGAAAACGAGTTGCAGTCTTTGGCGGGGGAGTTGCTGGGTCAGTACGAGCAAGACCTTTCTTCCCGCAAGGATTGGCTGGATACCTACGTCAAAGGGTTGAAGATCCTAGGTATTCGGTACGAGGAGAGGACGGAGCCGTGGCCGGGTGCGTGTGGTGTGTTCCACCCACTCCTGATGGAGAGTGCGGTCAAGTTCCAGTCTGAGACGATCATGGAGACCTTCCCCGCGATGGGGCCGGTCAAGACCAAGATTATCGGTAAGGAGACGGCAGAGAAGAAAGACTCTGCCATTCGTGTCGCTGATGACATGAATTACCAACTGACCGAGGTGATGAAGGAGTACCGCCCGGAGCACGAGCGGATGCTGCTCAGCATGGCCTTGGCAGGTAATGCCTTTAAGAAGGTGTACTTCGACCCGTCACTTAATCGCCAGACTGCGGTTTATATCCCAGCCGAAGACATCATCGTGCCCTATGGCGCGGCGAATCTAGAGACGGCGGAGCGTGTTACGCACCGGATGCGTAAGACGAAGAACGAGGTCCGCAAACTTCAGTACGCGGGATTTTATCGTGATGTGGATCTGGGCGACCCGGTTCGCACGATGGATGAGGTTGAGAAGCAGAAAGCTGAAGATCAAGGCTTCAGCGCAAGCATGGACGACAGGTTCCAACTGCTTGAGATGCACGTAAATATAGATTTGCCGGGGTATCCAGATGTCGATGAAGAAAACAACGAAACGGAAATCGCCCCTCCATACGTCGTCACTATTGAGAAAGGAACGGGAACAGTACTCTCGATTAGGCGGAACTGGAGAGAGGAGGATGAACTCAAAGCGAAGCGCCAGCACTTCGTCCACTACGGATACATACCGGGCTTTGGATTTTACTACTTCGGACTTATTCACCTTATCGGGGGACACAGTAAAGCTGCAACGTCCCTCCTTCGACAATTGGTGGATGCAGGAACCCTTAGTAATCTCCCCGGTGGACTCAAATCTAGAGGACTACGAATTAAAGGAGACGATACTCCAATCGCTCCGGGAGAATGGCGAGATGTAGACGTACCTTCGGGCGCAGTGCGGGACAACATCCTGCCGCTTCCATACAAGGAGCCTTCACAAACCCTGTCACTTCTCCTCGACAAAATTATTGAAGAAGGTCGTCGCTTCGCTGCGGTGTCGGACCTCAAGATCAGCGATATGTCGAACCAAGCGCCGGTCGGCACTACGCTTGCGATTTTGGAGCGGGTATTGAAGGTGATGTCGGCTGTGCAGGCCCGCATTTACTACGCGATGAAGCAGGAGTTCAAACTGCTTGCCGCAATCATCCGAGACAATACGCCAGACGAGTACAGCTACGAGCCTGAAGTTGGCAAAGCAAGTGCGAAGAAAGCGGATTACGACGATGTAGATGTTATCCCGGTGTCGGATCCGAACGCGGCAACGATGTCGCAGAAGGTCGTGCAGTACCAAGCCGTGATTCAGTTGGCTCAAGGAGCGCCACAGCTTTATAACCTTCCGCTGTTACATCGTCAGATGATTGAGGTGCTGGGCGTTAAGAACGCTGAGAAGCTGGTGCCGATGCCGGATGATCAGAAGCCACGTGATCCGATTACTGAAAATATGGATGCGCTGACGGGCAAGCCGCTCAAGGCGTTTATGTATCAAGATCACGAGGCACATATCAAAGTCCACATGACCTTTGGACAAGATCCGAAGATTGCTCAGATGGTTGGGCAAAATCCGATGGGACAGCAGATTACGAGTTCGCTGCAAGCGCACATCTTGGAGCATTTGGCCTTCCAGTATCGCCGCGAGATTGAGAAGCAGTTGGGCGTGGCGTTGCCACCTCTGCCGCAAGACGACGACAGCGAGTACGACTTGCCGCCTGATATCGAAGTTAAAATTTCTCAGGTCTCCGCGCTCGCTGCCGAGCGTTTGCTTCAGAAGGATCAGGCCGAGGCTCAGGCTCAACAGGCTCAGCAGCAAATGCAAGACCCACTTATCCAGATGCAGCAGATGGACTTGCAGATCAAGCAGATGCAGGCCCAAACCAAGCAGATGCAAGTGGAGATGGAAGCGCAAGCAAAGCAGGAAGAACTCAGGCTTCGCCAGCAAAAAGATCTGTTGGATGCGGCTGCAAAGGAAGACGAGTTGCGGTTGCGCGAGGCAGAGATCTCTGGTCGTCAGCAGCTTGATGCAGCACGCCTTGGTGCGGAGATTCAAAAGCACAAGGCGCAGGAAGAGAACAAGCAGCAGCTTGAGGGGACAAAGCTTGGCGTTGAGATCGCCAGAGATAAAGAACGCTCACTTGTTGAGCGCGTTAGAAGTGTACAGCCGGGCAAGACGCCCGAGAGGTAATACATGGGCTATTCAAACGCTCTGGAATATCTTGAATCGAAGATAAAGGAAGAGCGCACATTAATTGTAGACACGCTAATCCAAGGCAAATTGGACGAAGGTGAATACAAACGACTTTGCGGGGCGTTACAGGGTCTCGACCTCGCTTGCAATCACATCAAAGACCTTGCAAAGAGGATGGATGAAGAATGAGTAATATCGACGTTCAAAAGACGCAGGAAGAGGCGGCTAAAGCCCGACTCCTGCCGGAGCCGAAAGGCTATCGGATGCTATGTGCAGTTCCGCACGTAGAAGAGGAGTTTGAGGGAGGGTTGCTAAAAGCGGAGGACACCAAGCGAGTCGAGGAACAGACCACCGTGGTCCTGTTCGTCGTCAAGATGGGCGACCTTTGTTACAAGGACAAGGACCGGTTCCCTAACGGCCCTTGGTGCAAGGAAGGCGATTTTGTCCTGACCCGTCCCTACTCGGGCACCCGCGTGGTTATCCACGGTCGGGAATTTAGACTAATTAATGACGACACGGTGGAAGCGGTGGTCGAAGACCCTCGTGGAATCCGCAGAGCGTGAGGTAAAACATAATGGCTATTGAACGCGAGGAATATCGATTTCCTGATGAGGTTGATGCTCAAAAAGCTGAGACAAATCAAGAAGATACCGATACTATTGAAGTACAAATTGAAGACGATACCCCGCCAGAGGACCGGGGCCGTAAACCGTTGCCTAAGAACGTAGTTGAGGAGTTGGAAAACGACGACCTTGACGAGTATTCCGAAAAGGTCAAAAAACGCCTTGGGCAGATGAAGAAAGTCTGGCACGACGAGCGCCGGGAAAAAGAACGTGCTCTCCGAGAACGAGAAGAAGCTCTTAAATTTGCTCAATTACGTGAGCAAGAGATCAAACAGCTTAAACAGCGTATCGGACATAACGAGCAGGCATTTATTAAGGAGGCGGAGAAGTCAGCCACGACGGATTTGGCCGTTGCTAAAGACCGTTTGAAGCAGGCTTATGAGTCAGGCGATTCGGAGCAAATTACGAATGCTCAAGAGGCTATGACGGATGCCAAACTTAAACTTCAAAACATCGCCCGTGTAAAACCCACTTTACAACAGGCAGAAGAAAGAGTAGAACCGGTCCAACAGGTACAAGCATCACAGCCTATTCCTGAAGCCGTCCCGGATCCAAGAGCCGTGGCTTGGCGAGAAAGGAATGATTGGTTTGGTGCGGATGAGGAAATGACCGCCCTCGCGCTTGGCCTGCACGAAAAATTGGTCCGGTCTGGTGTAGATCCTCGTTCCGACGAGTATTACCGCCGAGTCGATGAGACTATGAGGAAACGCTTCCCCGAAGCATTTGATGATGCTGAGGAAGAAGAAAGACCTCAAACGAAGCAGGTCCAAAAACCTGCTCGCACAAAACCAGCCAATGTAGTGGCTCCAGTTACGCGGGGAACCGCGCCGCGTCAGGTCCGCCTGACACCGACTCAAGTTGCAATTGCCAAGAAATTGGGTTTGAGCAACGAACAGTACGCAAAAGCAATGATTGAAATGGAGACTTACTAAAATGGCTGAGAATAGACTCGCACGCGAAGTCGAGAACCGAGAATCCACGCAACGGAAGATGGCGTGGACCCCGCCGCAGACGCTCCCTGAACCGGAGCCTGAAGCTGGTTGGGTATTCCGCTGGATACGGACCAGTATTATGGGCGTCTCTGATCCCTCTAATACATCTGCAAAATTCCGGGAAGGTTGGGAGCCTGTAAAGGCTGAAGATCAGCCCAAATTGATGATGCAAGCCGATCCAAATAGCCGATTTAAAGGCAATATTGAGATTGGTGGTTTGTTGTTGTGTAAGGCACCAGAAGAGCTTATGAAGCAGCGTGATGATTATTACGCTAAGCAAGCAGCGGCTCAGCTACAGTCCGTAGACAACAACTTTATGAGGCTGAACGATGAGCGTATGCCACTCTTTAGCGAGAGAAAGACATCGGTCTCGTTTGGCAAAGGCAAATAACTTATTTTGGAGTAATCAATGGCATATCCTACTGTTGACAAGCCGTATGGCTTGAAGCCGATCAATCTGATCGGCGGGCAGGTGTTTGCCGGGGCGACTCGCCAGCGTCGTATTGCTTCCGGTGCTTCCAGCATCGGTTACGGCGACCCGGTTCAGTTGACCTCAAGCGGCACCATTGCTGTTTCTACCTCGGATACGACGGCTCCGACCGCTGGCTTTGCCGGTGTGTTTTTGGGCTGTAACTACGTGTCCTCTGTGACGGGTCAGCCGACCTACTCGCAGGCTTGGATTTCGGGTACGGCGGTGAAGTCGGGCACGTACATTAATGCGTACGTGGCTGATGATCCGAACACCCTGTTCAAGGTTGTGGGCGTGACGGCTTCGCTCGTGGTTTCGACCACTGGCGGTTTCGTGTACGAAGATGTTGGTACCAACGTTGAGTTGGTCCCCAATACTCTGAATACGACGACTAATGATTCGCAGCAAGGTGTCCGAGTTGGCTCTGTTGCCACTACTCGTTCGCTGCCGATGCGTATCGTTGATGTTGTCGAAGACACGGCGTTTGTTTCAAGCAACACTATCTACTACCCCGAAGTCATTGTTAAGTTCAATGCCCCGTATACCACGGGTGTTTCGGGTGTGATTGAAGGTGGTCACGCTTACAACAACCCGCTCGGCATTTAATAGGGGAGTTCTAAGAAATGGCTATTTCACGTGCACAATTACTTAAGGAACTCCTGCCGGGTTTGAACGCCCTGTTCGGCCTTGAGTACAAGACCTATGGCGAAGAGCACAAGGAGATCTACGAAACTGAGACCTCCGAGCGTTCTTTTGAAGAGGAGACCAAGCTTTCTGGTTTCAGCGCCGCTCCGGTGAAGGCCGAAGGTGCTGCGATTGCGTATGACAACGCACAGGAAGCGTGGACTGCTCGTTACAACCACGAGACCATTGCTCTCGGCTTCTCCATCACGGAAGAGGCGGTTGAAGACAACCTGTACGATTCGCTGTCCAAGCGATATACCAAGGCGCTCGCCCGAGCGATGGCGTACACGAAGCAGGTCAAGGCGGCTTCTGTCCTGAATAACGGCTTTTCCTCGTCCTATGTGGGCGGTGACGGCAAAGCTCTGTTCGCGGCAGATCACCCGCTTGTTTCCGGCGGTACCAACAGCAACCGTCTGACGGCTTCTGACCTCAACGAGACTTCGCTTGAGGCGGCTGTCATTCAGATCGCTGGTTGGACCGACGAACGTGGTCTCCTCATCGCGGCGAAGCCCGGTAAGCTCATCGTGCCCCCGGCATTGATGTTCACTGCCAAGCGTCTCCTCGATACGGAACTCCGTGTTTCGACTGCTGATAACGACATCAACGCTCTCAAGGCGATGGGGTCGATTCCGGGCGGTTACACGGTGAACCACTTCTTGACCGACACGAATGCGTGGTTCCTGACCACGGACGTTCCGAACGGCATGAAGCACTTCGTTCGTACCCCGCTGCAAAACAGCATGGACGGCGACTTCGATACGGGCAACGTGCGGTATAAGAGCCGCGAGCGTTACTCGTTCGGCTGGTCGGATCCGCTCGGCATGTTCGCCTCGCCGGGTTCGTCCTGATAGCTTTCTCCTGAGAGGGTAAGCGTTGAGGGGTTACAAGTTCCTAGAGGCTTGTAGCCCCTCTTTTTTGGTGATATACAGTCGTTCATCGGGATTTACAGGTTTATCAGACAGACCCGACTGACGACATGCAGACTGATAAACCAAACTCGCATGTGAGGTAATTTGCAATGGCTAGAACTACATTCAGTGGCCCGGTTAAGTCTGATAACGGCTTCGAGGGCAATCTTGTTTCTGGCACGATTTCCAGTGCTTCTGGTGTTATCACCAACCTGCTATGCACGACCCTGACGATTGGCAGTACTGTGTTGACCACGGGTTCGGTATCGGGCACGGTATCGGTTCAAGCCGGTCGCATTCCGGTTCTCATCGGTAGCACGACGCTTTACATCGGTTTGTACGCCAGTCTGGTTCCGTAAGATTTCGTGGGGGGCGTAAGCCCCCTTCATCCATTACAGGAGACTCAGAATGGGTATGCAAACAGATGTCTTAGCCAGTAAGGTCGCTGTGGCCGCTGGCGATATGCTGGATCAAAACAGCCTTGTTATCGGTCGTGCTCGTGTAAAGGCGATTTATATCGTTCCCGATGAAGGTGCTGGTACCGTCACGTTTCTCGACGGCGGAGCAAGTGGGGCTACTAAAATTGTAGTCAACACACTGGCTAATTCCACCTCCCCAGATTACATCCTGATGCCGGGCGAAGGTCTGTTGTTTCAGACCAGCATTTATATCGTCCCGTCAGCCGTAGTTTCAACGATGGTGATCTATGGCTAAGTCACCGGCTTGGCAGCGTAAGGAAGGTAAATCCGAATCTGGCGGTTTGAACGCCAAAGGCAGAGCGTCCTATAACCGAGCAAACCCCGGTAAGCCGGGACTTAAAGCGCCACAGCCTGAAGGCGGACCTCGTAAAAAATCATTCTGTGCGCGAATGTCCGGAATGAAGAAAAAGCTTACGAGCGCTAAAACCGCGAATGACCCCAACAGTCGCATTAATAAATCCTTGCGTGCATGGAAGTGTTAAAAATGAAAGATGAAAATGTTGAAACCCTGAAAAATGTGGGTGACGCATTATCTGTCTTCACGGTAATAGGGACTCTAGTCGAAATGCTTCCTTCAGTTGCAGCGATATTTACCATTGTTTGGACCGGTCTTCGTATATACGAATCCGATACTGTTCAAAGCTGGATTAAGAAGTGGAAAAACCGTGCCCAGTAAATCCGGTAAACAGCACAGGTTGATGGCGGCGGTCGCTCATAACAAAGCGTTCGCTAAAAAAGTCGGTGTCCCGCAATCCGTGGGGCGTGATTACGTCAAGGCCGACAAAGGCCGCAAATTTAGGAGTAAATCGAAATGAAGCACAAGATGAAAATGGAAAAGAAAATGGCTGGTGGTGGCATGTCCTATTCCAAGGGCGGCAAAACCGGCGGTTCCTACCGCAAGGCGGCTGATGGCGTTGCCAGCAAGGGCAAGACCAAAGGCAAGCAGATCAAGATGCGTATGGGCGGGATGTGCTAATGAAACGCAAAATGCGGAAATTTGAAATGGGAGGGCCAACTAGCTACGCTGATTCTGGCGGTGGCGGCGGCTCAGAAATGAGTTTTAGCGAAGCCTTCAAAGCCGCACGCGCTGTGGCTAAGAGAGAAGGCCGTGACCCCGACAAAGAACTGTTCACTTGGAAGGGTAAAAAGTACAAGGCTGAAATGGGCGGTAGTAAAGCCTCCGCTCCTGCTCGTGTAACTGAAACCAAAACGACTACGGAAGTTGAAACCCCGTCGTCAAGCAGTGCTCGCTCTGGCGATCGAAGAGCTTATCGTGGCAGCAAGCCGGGTTCTGCGAAAGTTGGTACAGGGCGTTACGATGACCCGACTTCTAGCTACATGAGCCGCGTGCTTTCTCCGTTTAAGCGTTTGACTGGCGGTGATTTGTTCGGTCAGCGTAAAGTTGAGCGGGTATCGAAAGGTGCTGGCGTAAGCACGGAAGAGGCTCGTCGCAGACTGCGCGAGGCTGGTATGAGCGGCGGCGGTCGCGTGAAGAAGTACGCGGGTGATGGCTCGGCTCACTCTTCTGCTTCGCGTCGTGCTGACGGTATCGCTACACGTGGTAAGACCCGCTGCAAGATGGTGTAGCTATGGATCGCATCCCTAAATACACTGCGGGGATGTTTAAAAAGAAGATGCCCCGGTTCGGGGCATCTTCGATCCGTATGCCGCGTATGCCTAAGCCGCGAGTAAAGAAACTTGCAGGTGGCGGGTCTGCTGGATATGAAGAAGCCCCGCCTAGGTTTGAAGCGCCTAATAAGACTTTTAAACAGGCTTTTACGCAGGCTAGGCAGGAAGGCAAAGAAATCTTTGAGTGGAAAGGAAAACTTTACGACTCTCAGACTAAAGAAGAACGAAAAAAGATGCTTGATGACGCTACAAGAGAATTTATGGCTAATCCGCCATATAAGAACATGGGGCGAAAGTTAGGTACGTTCAAACTGGAAAAACAGAAAGAACGGGAGACCTACATGGCTAAAGGCGGTAAAGTTCGTGGTGACGGCATCGCTAAAAAGGGTAAAACCCGAGGCAGGTTTGTATGATGTCCTCACGCGGTATGGGCGTGATTGCCAAAAACAAAGTCCCCCGTGCTGTACGCCGTGGGGATAATAAGCCCGTTGAGGGCACTGGAGAGCCGATCCGCCATGCCAAAGGCGGTAAAGTAAAGAGCAAGGTCAATCAGGCTGGCAACTACACCAAGCCCGGTATGCGAAAGAGCCTGTTTGAGTCCATCAAGTCTCGGGCAGTGCAAGGCACGGCGGCGGGTCAATGGTCGGCTCGCAAAGCACAATTACTGGCTAAACAGTACAAGGCCAAGGGCGGCGGGTATCGCGGATGAAAGCCCCACAGCAGTCATTGAAGGCTTGGACGCAGCAGAAATGGAGAACCAAAAGTG
>Ga0172367_10007821_pt1 | contig 12126 bp, 10 predicted proteins | sample Lak10m_FD_114542 | JGI IMG/M metagenome (GOLD analysis project Ga0172367, IMG submission 114542) | Freshwater microbial communities from Kabuno Bay, South-Kivu, Congo - kab_022012_10m | ecosystem: Environmental > Aquatic > Freshwater > Lake | place: Democratic Republic of the Congo: South-Kivu...
TGACCGCCCATTGCAACTCCTTCTTCTTCGTCGTTGAAGTCGTTGTTATCAAGGCGGTCTACCTGCCTCTTGTCAACCCATCAACGCACCGTTAAAGTTGCATTTGTGAGTTGAATCCAGGAGAACATTTAATCGTTGAAAATTTCTCAAAAAGTATGGAACATAAACTTGGGCCTTTGAATTCATAAGGACCTTCCTTGGTGTTGTTTTTTATGTAACTAAATTTCAACAAGGATTGTTTCAAAATTCAAAGGCTTTTTATCTCTTCATTTGCCCCAATATTTTTATAATAAAAATATTGGGTAACAAAGCAGCCAAGGATTAAATTATTTCTCCTGAAAGTCTCTGCGCGGTAGTTGCCACCCACCTTAAAAGAAGGTCTTAAAGGTCATATATTCCTCTAACTAACTGAAAAGTTATTCACATTTCACCCACTAAAAATAGAAAGTTCCCTGGAATCATGCCAGCCAATTTCAATGTGATAAGAGCATATATTTAAAATGGCCACATTTGCCTTGAATAGGTGTCATCAAAAATTGTCACTGCTCAAAATCTCAAGGTAGGACGCCAGACGTAAATCGAGTGGATGTGAATAATTGGACCATACCATTTGATTATTTTTGGAGTCAATGCAAAACTCATTATTTGACTGAGATACTTTCAACGAGAAATATTGAAATGAGTTCGAATTCAACAGAAAATAAATCCTATTTACTCTATTTATCTTATTTATCTTATTTATCTTATTTATTTCTGTCCTCAGAACGAACTCGAACTTATCTCTGCCAAAGTCGATTTCAGTGTTCTGCCGTAAATGGAGCATCCTTAATAAATCTTTTAATTATTTTTTTGAGTTCATCCACGTGGTGTGCAGACTTATCCACGGATCCAGCCTATGGCGCCTATGTTTTATTTCCCCAGGGATCGGTTCGAGTTATGGCCATGGGTGGAGCTGGTGCAACCCTTAATGAAGATTCGACTTCACTCTTTTTCAACCCAGCAGGTGCCGCCCTCGGAGAGTGGAAACTAGATATCGGTGGCACAAGTAATCATGTCAAAAATGACGAATTGGCTTACAATTTTCCTTCCACCTATGGAACCTATGAAACTATTTATGATGCTCCTTATTCTTATTTGTTTTACAGCGCTGGAATACGATGGGGTGCCTGGGTCCTCGGTCTTGGAGTAAGCTCGCCATTCTTAATGAAATATGAATACATTAACCCTTTCAGCAATAAGATTATTCATACTATTGAAGTTAGTATGACCAATTTTGAGGCTTCCTTAGCCCGCAGTTTTGGAGATCACATCACCCTTGGTATAACCCATCATTCTGAAAATCTCCGAGAATATTATTGGAATCTCAGTCTTGTAACTGAAACCGCCAGTTACACCTACCCCTTCGAAACCAAAGCCCAAAACTCCTATTTTTCAGGTGGCATTCTCCTTCATACAAAAGATAAGAGATTCCGAATTGGTGGTTACACCCTACCTGGAAGAAAAATTTCGGTGGATAGAAGTGGAGATGATATTTTGGAAATGTTCAATACTGTCGTTTTTAGGGATGTCAATGTCCCCAGCAAAACTGTTATAGGTTTTTCTGCAGAGTTATTTACACATTTCATCGTCGCCTTTGATATGGATTATGTTGGCTCTATTAATAATAGCATTTATGTTTCCTCAATCAGCACAAGTTATGAATACGTCAATGCCCAAGATTTTGAAGTGCCCCACGGTGGAATGGAATATGCACTGATTCACTCTTCCTTTATCAAGTTGTATTTACGCGCCGGCGGATATCAAGAACCCACTCGCTTCCGAAATGGCCGAGGAAGGGATCACTGGACCTATGGAGCCGAACTCCAAATTGGCCCCGGAGTTTTCTCCTATGGAGTTGATGTTGCCCCCCATTTTTACAACAGTTCCCAGGGATTCAGCCTGACTAAAAATTTCTAACGGCTCGACTCTTTCACGGGTTAATTTTTTTCAAAATCGGAATTCTCGAGAAACGCCTCAATAAAGGCTGCGATGCTAGCTGGACGACTGAGTGTTGCCAAATGACCTGCACCGGAAAGTTCATGGGTAAAGGAACATTTGTAGGCGCGCGCAAAGCTGAGATAGGTTTCCTGAGTAAACAACAGGTCGTTCATATCATAAATCAAAAGGGAAGGGGCTTTGTTTTCATGAAAGCGTCCCTCCCAATATTTCCATTTTTCGGTTCGTAATATCCACGAAAATTGGTGAATGATATTTGCCACAAAAAGAATTTTTTTACCTCGCAAAGTCTCAAGACGGATGGCTCCCTCGGTGCGTTCCTCACGAAAGGCCTGAGCTGCTCGGCGTAAAAAGACTTTCCCGAAGGGCGTACTTAACAACAAGGCTATCGATCTCAAGCTCAGACGCATTGCTAAGAAATATTTGAGTTCAGGAACTCGAATCAAGGACTGCGGATTAGGTGGTAATGGATTAACAAAAATAGTTTTTTCTATCAGCTGGGGATATTGAATGCTCAATGCCCAAGCTAAGGCTCCACCATAGCTTTGGCCTGCCACGATCACTTTTTGCTTCGGAAAATGGGCCTCAATAAATTGAGCAAGAATATCGACCTGAACAGCAAAGAGCAAACGATTCGAATTATAAAACAAATGAGTCAGATTCGGAAGAATCACACGACGCTTTGTTGAAAGGCGATTCATAATATCTCGCCAATGGTGAATTGAACCACCATATCCGTGGAGTAAAATCAGGGCAAAATCCCCCCCCGTTCCTTTTTCAATAAAACTTATTCTTAGGGCCATCTCTTTTTTTCTCGGATTTTCGTCCCAGGAGGTTGAGTCTGTATTCTAAAAACCAGACCATGGTCGGGAATGTTTGCCGAAAGAAAAGAATTGTGCCAAAAATGAAGCTCGTGTTATACCAAATCCGATTACAAAGTAGACCAAGGCGCGACCGAGGGAGACGCGGAGGCCTGCAGGGAGCAGGCCTCACAAGGCGACTGACCGAGCAACGATGGGATACGAAGTAATCGGATTTGGTATTTAGAAATCCCCTGCGGATACTATTCTTTCCCTACTTGCGAAGGAGGCCATAAATATGTTGATGATATTCTTCCTAGGTAGAGACTCCGCATTCATTTAATCATCTTTTTAAGAGGTTTTTTCGATGTCCTTTAAATATTTTCCACTTTATGAAAAATCCAAAGATCTTACCCCCTATAAATTACTATCCAAGGAGGGAATCCAAATTGAAAATTTTAAGGACCGAGAAATCCTAAGAATATCCCCCCAGGCCCTCACTTTATTAATGGAAAAAGCGCTTCATGATGTCTCCCACCTTCTCCGCCCGACCCATCTTGAAAAATTAGCAAATATTATGAAAGATTCCGAAGCTTCCGATAATGATCGCTTTGTGGCCTTAGACCTGCTTCGCAATGCTGTGATTGCCGCCGAAGGTGAATTTCCCTCATGTCAAGATACCGGGACGGCCATCATCATTGGTAAAAAAGGAGAAGAGGTCTGGACTGGTGTGGATGATAAACAGCATCTCTCGGAGGGAGTCTATAACGCCTTTCAGAAAAACAATCTACGCTATTCTCAAATGGCTCCATTGAATTTTTATGAAGAAAAAAATACTGGAACCAATCTTCCGGCCCAGATCGATCTCTACAGTGAACAAGGTAACGAATATCATTTTTTGATTTTGGCAAAAGGTGGTGGAAGCGCCAATAAATCTTATTTGTTTCAAAAAACGAAGGCAATCCTCAATCCCGAAGGTTTTGAGAACTTTGCCAAAGAAGCCATGAAATCTCTAGGCACTGCGGCTTGTCCTCCTTATCATCTGGCATTGGTAGTAGGTGGGACCTCCGCTGAAGAAAATATGAAAATTGTGAAATATGCTTCCACTGGGTATTTGGACAACCTCCCCACTACGGGAAATGAAGGGGGACGAGCCTTTCGGGATCTTGAAATGGAAATGCAAGTTGAAAAATGGGCCCGTGCAACAGGGATTGGTGCCCAATTTGGAGGCAAATACTTTATCCACGATGTTCGAGTGATTCGCCTTCCCCGCCATGGAGCTAGCTGTCCTGTAGGAATTGGAGTCAGCTGCTCAGCGGATCGCAATATCAAAGCTAAAATCACTAAAGAAGGTTTGTTTATCGAACAACTCGAGGAACATCCGGCTCGCTTTCTTCCAGCCAACACAACGAACGCCTTGGCCCCGGCCCTTCAAATTGACCTTAACCAACCAATTTCTGAAACTCTCAAATTACTGAGCCGACAAAAAGTTGCAATGCGGGTTATGCTGAACGGACCCATGATCGTGGCCCGAGATATTGCCCACGCAAAACTCAAGGAGATGATGGATCGAGGAGAACCTCTTCCTGAGTATTTTAAGAAATATGCAGTCTACTATGCTGGTCCAGCCAAAACTCCTAAGGGTTATGCATCTGGTTCTTTTGGACCCACAACGAGTGAGCGCATGGATCCCTATGTCGGAGCCTTTCAAAGCCAAGGTGCCTCCATGGTCATGGTAGGCAAAGGCAATCGCAGTCTGCAGGTCACAGAGGCCTGCCAGCAATATGGCGGATTTTATTTAGGATCTATTGGTGGACCGGCGGCACGCCTTGGCAAAGAGTGTATCACTCAGGTTGAAGTTCTCGATTTCAAAGAACTCGGTATGGAAGCCGTTTGGAAAATTGAAGTAAAGGACTTTCCAGCATTTATAATTCTTGACGACAAAGGAAATGATTTCTTCAAAACTGTTATTAAATAGATTCCCCCTTTTTAGCGATGAAAAAGTCTAACGTCGATGACGACTTTGAGAGCGAGAAGAGGATAAGTTGTTATTTGATTTCGAAGAGTTTCCGCTCGACTTCTTCTGGGTCCCCTTGTTTCCAGAGCCCCCCTGGGCCCGGGATTGTTTCATTGAAACAGAAGGATGAGATGATTCTGAGTTTCTTTCTCGAGAAACAATATCCTTGGACCGATTGGATGATGGATTTACTCCCGACGGCGTCACGGTCTCAGTAATAGGTTGTTCCTTCAAAATCATGGTATCTTGAATAGCGTGGGATTCTTGATGTTTCGGCGAGCGATAGCCACGCACTTTTTTAGATTGCGTATCAGACCTCTCAACCTGTTCTGTTAAATCAACCGTCAAATCCCCAAAGCATTTAACCTGGCAACTCAATCGACGGCTATCAATGTAACAACTCGTTCCAATCAAATTGAGCTCTGCCTTATTGGGCGGAAAAACATTATTTTCGCCAGAAATAATTTTCACTCGGCATTCCGCACAGGACGGTACGCCTTTGCAAACCGATTTAATCTCTAAGTGATTATCAGTGGCAATTTGCAACAGACTTTTTCCAGGTACAACTTCCACTTCAATATTTTGGGGTAAAAACTTAACTTTCATAAAATCTATTTAACCAATCACTATTTTAACAAATTTTTTCTTTCCGGCTTTCAATAAAATCTCATTCTTTGGCAACAAATCTAATTTAAGGCGAGGATCCGAAACCTTTTCTCCATTCAATTGAACCCCTCCCCCTTGAATCAAACGAGAAGCCTCACTATTTGTAAGGACCATCCCGGTCTGCACCATAAGTGCGCAGAGTCCCACTTTCTGAGCCGGTGCCACTTTATATTCAGCAATCTCATCGGGCAGCCCTTTTTGAACAAATATCCGATCAAACTCCTCGCGAGCTGCCACAGCGGCCTCCTCAGAGTGAAAACGACGCACTAAAAACTGGGCCAACTGAACCTTTACTTCCCGAGGATGTTTTTTTCCAGTCTGAATATCGACTTGAAGCTGAACCAATTCGACCGCGTTAATATTCGTCAAGAGACCATACCAACGAAACATCAGCTCGTCGGAAATACGCATTGTCTTGCCAAACATATCTTTAGGTGAATCCACCACTGAGATATAATTATCAAGACTTTTGGACATTTTTTGAACACCATCCAATCCCTCCAAAATAGGCATTGTCAAAATGCACTGACTCTCTAACCCGTAGGCCCCTTGCAAATCACGTCCGACTAATAAGTTAAATTTTTGATCTGTTCCGCCCAATTCAATATCAGAACTCAGGGCCACGGAATCATACCCCTGGGTCAACGGATACAAAAACTCATGAATTCCAATAGGAGTTCCCACCCGATAACGCTCTGAAAAATCATTTCTCTCAAGCATTCGGGCCACCGTATATTTAGCAGATAGTTTGATAAAATCCGTACTTGTCATACTTCCCAACCATTTGGAGTTATAAACAATTTCTGTTTTATCAGGATCTAGAATTTTAAAAATTTGCTTGGCGTAGGTTTGAGCGTTAATTTCAATCTCTTCACGGCTTAGAATAGGACGTGTTGTATTTTTTCCCGTAGGGTCTCCGATCATCGCGGTAAAATCCCCTATTAAAAAATGAATATGATGTCCCAGCTCCTGAAGTACTCTTAGCTTATTAATTACAACGGTGTGACCAATATGAATATCCGGTCGATTTGGATCTGCCCCAAACTTTACTTTCAGTGGTTTTCCTGTCGCTTTCGACTTTTTTAGCTTTTGCAGAAGTTCATTCTCACTGATGAGATCAACAGCTCCAACCTTGATACGCTCCAGTTGTTCTTGCGGGTCTAAAAATGTCATTTTAATACCTATCTATTATTCTCTATTATTCATCGGTTACATGTTACTATCGAGCATGCTCCACACTGCGAGTTTCACGCACGACTGAGACTCGCACCTGACCTACCTGTGGCATTTCTCTCTCGATTTTACGAGCAATATCTCGACTCAGCAACAAAGCCAAGTCATCGGTCACCTTGCTAGACTCGACCATGACTCGTACCTCTTTGCCTGCCTGAAGTGCATAGCTTCTCAAAACACCTTCAAAACTATTTCCGATACTTTCCAAATCTTCCAATCGATGGATAAAGGAGTTCATGTGGGGACGACGTGCTCCAGGACGAGAATTTGAGAGAATATTTGCAGTATGAACGACCCAAGCTAAGGAGGAACTCGGTTTTTCATCATCATGATGAGAGCGAATGGCGTGGCAAACCTCATCGGTCTCACCATACTTTTTAGCCCAATCGGCACCAATCATCGAATGACTTCCTTCGACAGTGTGTTCAATAGCCAGTCCAATATCATGTAATAATCCAGCTCTCTTCGCGACTTTAATATTCAATCCAATCTCAGCGGCAATGAGGCCACTCAAGTGGGCAACTTCCAAACAATGATTCAAAGCATTTTGAGCATGGGTTGAACGAAACTTTAATCCCCCGACTAACTTTAACAATTCGGGATGAATATGGGTGATCCCCAAATCTACGGCGACACGATCCCCTTCTTCTTTTATAGACTTCATCAACTCGGTTCGTTGTTTCTCAACAACTTCTTCAATACGAGCAGGATGCACTCGTCCATCTTCCATTAATTTTTCAATGGTCCTGCGAGCCAAAGTTCTCCGAATAGGATCAAAACCAGAAATTACAACAGCTTCTGGTGTATCATCCACTATCAAGTCGACTCCACAAAGGGCTTCCAGGGTCCGAATATTCCGGCCTTCTCTCCCAATAATTTTCCCTTTCATTTCATCGCTCGGTAAAGCTAAAACGCTGACCGTTCGCTCGGAAGTATATTCGGAAGCAAAACGGGCCAGTGCATTGGAAATAATCCGTTTAGCTTGGCGATCTGCTTCCCGAGTCGTTTCTTCTTCAATCTGAGCAATTCGCTTAATGCCATCCTTTTTTGCTTCGTCTTCCATGGCACTCAACAATTGGCGTTTAGCCTCCTCCTGAGACATAGCTGCTACCGACTCAATCTTCAATCGAAAATCCTGAATTTGACCTTCGACCTTTTTCTCTAAATCTTTGTTCCTATTTTCTGCAATTTGCAACTTTTGCTCACGATCTTTCAAGTTATTCATTTGCCGATCGTGTTCTTCGCCTCGTTGCTTACCTTGATCATCCAATTCCTTCAATCGACGATCCAATTGACTTTCTTTATTTTTCAAACTTTGTTTTTGCTTGTGAATCTCCGCTTCCACGTTACGTCGCGCCCGAGCTTCAAAATCCTTCGAACGAGTTTCAGAATCTTTCTTTAACTTGGCAGCTTCGGCTCGAGCCTTATTTAAAATACGATCTGCTTCAATGCGCGCTGATTTTTTAAGTTTCTCATCCTGGGTTTTCTTAAATAGAAAAATCCCCGTACTCCCTAAAATCAAACCAATAATGGCCGCAATAACTATTTCCATTCTTTATATTCTCCATATTCCCCCATCTGAAATGATAAAATCCATCATAACATCATGGGGTTCCAAAGGGATTTCAGCCTCAACAATCTGCTCCAAAAATCCCACTCCCACTTTAATGGCTTGAATCGCCCCCTCTTGCTGCCTCTGCAACTCACCAAGGAACCGATCATAATAAGCCTTCCCTCGCCCGAGACGTACACCCCTTCTATTAAAGCCCAGCCCTGGAACAAATAGACCATTGAATTCCTTCCAATCCACTCGGTCAGCTCCTTTCTCAGGCTCTAATATTCCATAGGAGCTACGTACAAATCGAGCACCTCGATAAAAAATCATCCCCCATTTTTCAACCTTCGGAAAAACCCAATCCAAATGTGGATGTTGCTTGATGACTTCATCTAAACACATTTCTTCAGGTAGAGAGCGATAAGCTCCCCACACGCCCGTTTTTCCGGTCAAAAAAGCATTGATATTCTGCTGAAATAATTTTTGCTTATGTTGGCGCAACTCGGCCGACATCCCTCCCAATTGATTCTGAAAAAAACGACGAAAATCTGACTTTTTGACGTTTCCTGCAGGCATCAATGGATCAGTGACTCATTTCAGCTTTGTTGATTTTTGAATTTTCTAACTCGTGAGTAAGACGATGGGCTTTCTCTTCGATTTTATCAATTTCACGAAGAGCACGACGCTTTAAAAGAATGAGTTCTTTAGCTACATTCAAAGCCGTCAGCACTGCTGCGTTTTGAAACGATCCATTTTTTGTAGATGCAAGGGCTTGATTCATTTTATTATTTACAAATTCGACAAGCTCCCGAACAGTTTCATCATCATGGGCAGTCTTAAGTTTGTAGGGAACTCCAGCAATTAAAAATTCGTGGGTTTTTTTTGAAATCGCCAAATCTTGCCTCAACTCACTTGTTGTCTAAGTCAGATCCATTCCAACTTTTTCAATCATCAACAGAATCAGTATAGCGGTTTCAAAAAGGCAATCAATCATTTTTCATTTTTTTTGCTGCAACTACAGAAAACTCCTAGCTCTTTCGCTGATTCACAACGCAGCACCCTATTAGAATCCCTCAGTGTCAGAATTCTAGGCACACCATCCTCCGACGTTGAAAGAAGAGTTTGTCCATCGACTTTAACATCCAAATAGGTGGATTGGTCATGATCAACCACCATGCCGCGGAGGACATTGGCAATTTCATCAGGCCTGGGTTGAGTACGTCGACTGTTTTTAACTTCTACAAACTCGCCCTTTTCATCTGCAATTTCCACTTTCAAACTCAATGGGGCCGTTTCAATTTTATCGGTTGGACCTACCTGCATTGAAATGATCATCCGCCTCTGCCCCACTCCTTTACTTAAAGGACTTTCTCCCAGATTGGGATTCGCTTTAATATATTTTTGCGAAGGATCATGAAACTCCACTTGGCGATACTGAACATAGGAATGATTTGTTGCAAACTTATCATCCATTTGCCGTTTAATTTGGGTGAGATCCAACTTAGGTCCCCAAGATGGATTCGCCAATTCAGGATAACATCGCAGGATATTTTCGTAGGAAAGAGATTTTGGAACAAAGGGTTTGACTCCACTCAGAAAGCCTAGAAAAAAAATGAGAGACCCCACACCAACAATGAAAGGTCTCCATATTTCAAAGCGCAAAAGGGAAAACCCTACCAATTTATTCTCCTTGCAAAAATCTGACGACATCGACATCAGGCGGCACAGCGACACCAACACCAGGCTTGGGTCCTGTCAATTCACCCAAACTATAATCCATTCTAGCATCATAAGTGCGATCAATTTGATTTCGCAACCACTTTTCTGCAGCATACCATTGTCGCTTATTTTCACCATCTCGACAAGTTGCCAATTCCTCGCCCTTTGCTCCCCATCTTAATTCTGGACAATGGTAAGGGTCAAAACTAATATCGAAGATTCGTTTTCGAATTTGCTCTAAATTGAGAGTCACCTTGTTTCCAGCACTGTTCGTGTAAGAAATCACACAGTTCTTCGCTTCGGCCAAATAAGCATCCAACATATCTTGACGCAAATTACTTCCAGAATAAATCAAAGAAGGATCTTTATTAGTAAATCGCTGTACTAAAGCTTTACTTTGGTCTAACAAATTTTTAAAAGAAGTTTTAATACGCGCATCACGAGAGGGCGTCGCTTCATTTTCCCACTCCCCTTCCGTTCCAAAAATATTCATGGGTAAGCGCAAGGGATGAGGTTTGTGCTGAGTCCCATTTTTCAATGTCGATTCTACCGCAAAGGCGCGATCGTCTACCGAAGAGCATAAATCAGCAACAATCATCTTTATTTCATGGACTGGATCCAACTTCAAACCACCTATAGCCAACTGCCGACGAATGAATTCATAATAAGAGACAGCACTGCCTTCAAACTTAAATACTCCCTTGGACCAGGAACCTTCCTTATCTGGTACATTCCCGTAAAATTGCTCGGTTCCATAATCTGAAAGTGTAGAGTCCTTGGCTCCAACAATACGGCCGCCGCGTAAATTCCCTTGATTATCCTGGACTGCGTTGACTAACTGTAAAGGACGCCATTTTTTAAAACCGGCTCCCATCCCAGGACGGGATCTTGAAAACTTCACGCCAAAAATTCCGTAGCTGAGAGGATACCCACCCCCTTCACTTTTCGGATGAGCATCCATGTAAAAGATCTGTCCATCATTTGTAATTTTATAAACCACAGCGACATGTCCGTTGGGATCATAAATCATAGTTCCAGGTCGAATCCCTTGCCGATTTAATTTTACAGGATAGAAATCTGAAAAATTGCGATCTTCATCCATTCCACGGTAATTTACCCGAAAGTTAGCAGAAGAAGTCTCATCTAAAATACGACTATTGACAATTGCAATAGCATTGATTCCTCCATTGGCAGGATCTCGAGGCATTAAGACATCCCTTCTTCCAACAACTAAATTTCCATAATTAGAATATCGAATGTCTTTTGTTTCAGGTGGATTTCCATCCGGTGAATTTCGCGGACCTACCTCCGACACATAAGAAAATGGCAATTCGTTCTTCCAAGAAAAATACGCTCGTAAAAAATAAGGCCAATCCGCACAGTCAGAATGATAAGCGACATCAGGATCTGTTTTATAATAAATGTTTGCAGAAGAAGCCATGCAAGATTCGACAGTGCGACAGCGCCGAGATTCAATGGCCTCCCCTAAATTGAAAATAAAATCTTCATAGGCCTTTTCGTCAGAAGCACTCCACTGTGTCTTTTTAATCTCCCAAGTTTTCCCCCCCCCATGAGAAAAAGAAGGGCCAGACAAAACACCGGCGATCACCAATAAATTTAATGGAAGAATTTTATAAAACACTTAGGACTCCATTTAACGTTAGATTTGTTTACGAACAGATGGAATTTAATGCTAATGAAATTTTTTTTCAAGAAAAAGACTCGGAACAAAGCCCTATCTCAAGATCAGGATTTTTTTGGACCTAAATTTATGAAATAAATTCAGCATTGTCTATAAGTTCGACAGTCCTTTTGAGACAGTTCTCTTCATAAAAAATCTGAATAATAATAATATATTCCGTCCCGATAAAAAAAGTGCATGAATTGCGAGGAGATTTTTCTTTCTGCCTAACGAGGCCCGAGGAAGGACTCGCCACGAGCTAATTCGAGGAGGGTCTCGTCAGGCAGAAAGAAAAAGATCAAGTAAGTTGTGCACTTTTTTTAACGGGACGGACTATATGGGTAGCGTAAGATTTTCCGTGTCCGGTTGATTTAGCGGATGAGTTGCACAATTGTGCTTTCGATCCTATTTAAATTCTTTTTATTTGATAATTTATCAATGTATTGATTGTCAACAGTAA
>Ga0172367_10007823_pt1 | contig 12123 bp, 19 predicted proteins | sample Lak10m_FD_114542 | JGI IMG/M metagenome (GOLD analysis project Ga0172367, IMG submission 114542) | Freshwater microbial communities from Kabuno Bay, South-Kivu, Congo - kab_022012_10m | ecosystem: Environmental > Aquatic > Freshwater > Lake | place: Democratic Republic of the Congo: South-Kivu...
CCGACTATTCGGGATGGATGTAGGTTCGATTCCTACTGGGGGTAAACTAACACACATATCGACATAGTTCAATGGAAGAACAGTCCCGACTATTCGGGATGGATGTAGGTTCGATTCCTACTGAAGATAAATTAAACAAATCATATTCCTTTGGGAAATTTTGAATTCTAAATTATGAATTCTAAATTAAGTAATCCTGCTCTCGTAGTCTAGCTGGTCTAGGACGTCACCCTCTCACGGTGAAGATCGCGGGTTCGAATCCCGCCGGGAGTGATTTATTCAACATGTTGTTTTTATCTTTATGCTGCAATATATGGCTTGAGCCCCTTTTATAAAAAAACCTTATGAAAAAAAATTTGCTAGCAACGCTAACAGAGTTAGAATGGTGTTTATAAATGAAAATATAAAGGCTCCCAATATGATGATAATAGACGATGAAAAAAACAATCTATGAACAATACCTAGGAAAAAAGCTCTTGAAATAGCAGAAGAAAAATGATTAGATCTTGTACAAATATCTTACGATCCAGTAAAAATGTTATCAACAGTCAGATTAACGGATTATTGAAAATATATGTATCAAAAATGAAAAGATGAAAGAGAACAAAAGAAAAAACAGAAGCCTAGGGAAATGAAAGAATTGAAATTAAATTATTGAATCTGAGAAAACGACTTATTGTTGAAAATCAAAAAAGCAGAAGAATTCTTAAAAGATTGAAACAACGTAAAAATATTTATAAAATTGAAATGAAGAGAAAATATATATGCACAAAAAGCAGTAGAAAAACTCATGAAAACCAAAGAAACTCTATCTCAATTTGGGAAAGCACAATACGAGACACCAAAAAAAGAAATGAACTGATATAGTATTATTTTATTTAGTAAATAATGCCTATGGCGAAAAAACTTAAAACTCACAGTTGAGCAGCAAAAAGATTTAAGATAACAAAAAAAAGAAAAGTAGTCGCTTGTAAAGCTTGTAATAATCACCTTTTGACAAATAAATGAAAGACAAACAAAAAAAGTCCATACTGAAAAATATTAGAAAGTGTTCGTGCTAAAAAAGTAAAAAATTTAATCCCTTATAAATAAAAAATGGTAAGAGTAACAAACTGATTACAAAGACATAGAAGACATAGAAAGTTTATCAAACTTGCTAAGTGATTTAGACTTGGAAGAAAAAATGTATACAAACAAGTTAGACTTGCATTGGTAAAACAATGACAGCATGCTTACCAAGCAAGAAAAGAGAAAAAAAGAGACTTTAGAAAACTATGGATCGAAAGGCTTTCTGCTGTGCTCAGAGAAAAATGAAATAAATACAGTCAATTTATAAAATCAATGAATGAAAAAAATATTATATTGGACAGAAAAGTTTTATCGAATATAGCCATAGCATTCCCCAAAGTATTTGATAAAATATATGAAGAAGTTACAAAATAGAAACTATCACTTTTGCGCTTCGACGTTTCAACGTTTTAGCGTTTGAGGCCCGGGTGGCGGAATTGGTAGACGCACAGGACTTAAAATCCTGCGATAGAAATATCATACCGGTTCGATTCCGGTCCCGGGCAAATTATAAAACCGCTTTTTATTACTATTATAAAATCTTAATGTGATTTACTATTCGAAGAACTGGTGATTTAAATACAAATGAGAGAGTAATAGCTTTCTATAAAAAGGAGCTTCGAGCTTCTCATATTTTGGACAAAGCAAAAAAGCAAAAACATTACTGAACAAAGCGATATAGAAAATTTGTTGATTTTGATTTCCCAAGTTCAAGAAGATATAAAAGAATAAAAGCTATAGTTTCTAGCACATATAGAAAGCAAAAGAAAAAATACAATACTCTTGCTCAATTATGAAAAATAGTCTAAACTAAAAAAATTATAAACTTTAAATTATAAACTATAAACTAAAATGTATGCAGTCATAAGTCTTAAATGACATCAATATATAGTAAACGAATGACTAGAATTAACCGTAGATAAGGTTGACTGAAATCCTTGAGATAAAGTGGAAATTGAAGAAGTTATAGCTATTTTTGATCAAGAATGAAAAGATGTAAAAATTTGAAATCCAAATGTAAAAAAAGCAAATGTAACTGCTGAAATAATGGAAACAAAGAAATGAAAAAAAATCAGAGTAGTTAAATTTAAAAGAAAAAATAGATATGAAAGGAATATATGATTTAGACCACTACAAACTATTTTAAAAATTAACAAAATCCAAATTAATGGTTAAAGACCAATCTACAACACTACAATTAGATTGAGAAATCGTTGAAGTTTTACCTGCATGAAAATTTAGAGTAAAACTCAAAGATACTGACTTGGTAATAATATGTTACAAAGCAGGTAAAATGAAACAATCTCATATATCTGTCATAGAATGAGATCGAGTAAAAATAGATGTAAATCAATATGACATGACACAGTGACGCATAGTTTATAGATACAATGAATATAAAAAATAAGTTTATTCGACTAAATTAAAAAATAATGAAAGTAAAAACCTCACTTAAAAAAAGATGTATGTACTGCCAAATAATAAAAAGAAAAGGCATATTATACGTTACATGTAAGAAAAATCCTAGACACAAAGCTAGGCAATGATAATTTTTATATAATATCTATTAAGAAATATGTTCAGATTAATGTGACATGTTCTCCCAGAAAACAAATCAATATGGATAGGTCTAACAACTATTTATGGAGTTGGTTTGAAAAGATCTAGAAAGGTTCTAGATAATCTCAAAATAAATTACATGAAAAAAGTAAAAGATATTTCTGAAGAAGAGCAGAAAAGAATTCTAGATGAATTAAAAACCTATGTATTAGAAAATGATCTCAAGAGAGAAATAGCTTTTGCCATAAAAAGATTAAAAGAAATCAAATGCTACAGATGAATGAGACACAATCTATGATTGCCTGTAAGATGACAATTAACAAGAAAAAATGCAAAAACAGCAAAAAAATTATTATGAAGATCCAAGGTAAGACCAGTATTAAAAAAATAAATTAAATAATTTTATTCAATTTTTATAAATCAATAATGGCAACTAAAACAAAGGGAAAGAAAAAAGATTCAAAAATTATTGTTTGAACTCTTCACGTAAATACAAGTACAAACAATACTGTTGTGACTCTAACAGATGAACAATGAAATAAAATATCTTGATCATGAACCTGACCAATGTGATATAAGGGGACAAAAAAAAGTACTCCCTATGCTGCTGAAATGCTTACAAAAAAGATATTAAAAGACGCTCAAAAGCAATGATTAAAGGAAATTTGAGTTATTTTCAGATGAGTTTGAATGGCAAGAGATTGAGTTTTCAAAGCTATCAATGAAATATGATTAGTAGATATCAAATACATAAAAGAAGAAACGCCTATACAATTTGGTGGTTGTAAATGAAAAAGACAAAAAAGAAATTAATATATTTTATTTTAATTTATTCTGTAAAATATCATGAGATATACATGACCAAAATTTAAATTATGTAGAAGAGAACAGACGAACATATTTGGAAGCGAAAAATACAACATTAAAAAAAGAAGGGCTCTACCATGACAACATGGAGCTAGTATGCACAGATATTCTGAATATGGTAAGCTATTGAGAAATAAACAGCTTCTCAAAAGACTTTATTGATTATCAGAAAGGCAATTTGTAAATATAGTTACTGATACTGCTGCAAAGTTTTCTAAAAATAATTCAATCAGTCATGATGCTGCATTATTTCAATTTTTAGAAAGTAGAGCCGACGCTATAGTATATAGATCATGAATGGCTAAAACCATTACTCAAGCAAGACAAATGATGACACACTGACATTTCTTACTTAATGGTAAAAAACACAATATTCCATCTAGTTTTATGAAACAATGAGATATTCTAACACTTAAAGAAAAATTAAACAATTCTTCATTGTATACTCAAGTTTCTTGAAAAGAAAGTAATATAAAAATCCCATCACGAATAAAAGTTGATAAAAGCAAACATCAAATAGAAATATTGAATAATCCTAGACTTTGAGAGATATCTGTCCCTGCTGATCTCATAAAAGTTATCGAGTACTACGCTAGAGCATAATAACAAAAACAATATTTATTTCTTTTTCAATCGCTCAATGTTAGATATACAAAATTTCATCTGAGTTCCAAAAATCATCACCACAAATGTAGATGATCAAACAACAAAATTTGAATTAGCTTATTTACCAAGATGATTTTGACACACACTTTGAAACGCGCTTAGAAGAATTATATTAGCTTACAACATAGGTTGAGCAGCAACATGATTAAAAATAAAATGAGTTGTTCATGAATATCACGTAATAGATTGAGTAAGGGAAAGTGTAATAGACATGATGTTAAACTTCAAAAAACTTCGTTTTTCAGTAGATGAAAAAGCTGAAAACATACAACGAGTGTCACAAAGATTCAAATGAATATGACAATGTTACGCTAATAATATAAAACTACCAGCTTGAATAGAATTACTCAATGAAGACGAATATTTATTTGAAATCACAGACCCTTCAGCTGAATTAAATATAGATATTAGGATAGAAAAATGATATAGATATTATAGCATAGATTACCTTAGAACTCGTGAAAAAAAAGAAGAATGATCAGATGTAAATTTATTGCTTATAGATAATGAATTTAAATTAGTAGAATATATCAAATATGATGTAGAAGAAATCATAGAAGATTTCACAGGAAAAACAAAAGATAAATTGATAATAGAAATCAAATCTGGATTCAAAAAAGTATCTCCAAAAGAGATAGTAATGTTTGCTTGAGAAGTTTTGGCTTCTTATGCTAAATTATTTATATTTGATGATGTATATATCGATAAATCAGTTTTGGTAGAATATGAAGATCTTAAAGTTGAAAAAGAAAGACTCCCAGAAGAAACAAATATTAAAACAATGCCAATCGACGCACTACCTTTAAGTGAAAGAACAAGAAACGCTTTGATAAAAAACAATATATTATATGTAGAAGATTTAGAAAAGAAAAAGAAATGAGAGTTGTTACTTATGAAATGAGTATGAAGAAAAGCTATAGATGAAATCAATAGTTCCCTATCAAATATAGGCAAAGCACTATTAGGATAATATTTAGATAAATGTCTCAAAAATTATGAAACACCAAAGAAACAAATTATTACAGTTAAGTACTTGAATAGTCCAAAAAAATGTTTTTATCAAAACATTACTTTCCAATTTAATAAAAAGTTGAAAAGTGACTACTACTCCCAAAAGAGCAAAAGTACTAAAATCTCATGCAGATTATTTCTTTTCTAGATTGATAAAAATAACAAATCAATACGAAGAAAAAGATGCAAAAAGAGAGTGTATTAGATTTATAAAAGAAAATACAGATTGAGAAGAAACTGGTAAAAAAGTTTTAAATACATTATTACCAAAATACAAAGAAAACTGAAATCAATCAAGTTTTGTGGCTGATTACAAAATGTGATATAGAGCTTGAGATTGAGCTCCCAAAATCATGTTAAAATTATTATAATTTACTCAATAGATTTATATAAAGATGGAAAAATTTACAAAGACAGATTTAAACAAAACACTACGAGTTAAGCAAGAGATACAGCAAAAATATAGAAAACGACACAGAGTAGATGCTAGTGGCAAAACTCTTTGAAGATTGGCTGTAGATATCGCAAACAGGTTGAGTTGAAAAGGTAAAGTATCTTACTCAGATTTTTGGGATTGATGAGATTTTGTATTGGTAGAACATGTAGAAAAAGTATCTGTGACTTGAAAAAAGCTAGATGAAAAGATATATTACGCATACAATGGGTATAAATGAAATCTTAAACAGATTACTCTCAAAAATTTATTAATCAAAAATCCTGCTAAGGCATTGTGGTTTGCCGTTAGATGAATGATAGCAAAAAACAAACTTAGAGATGCTAGGATGAAAAGATTAAAATTAATAGTAGGAACAACTACAAAATATGATAATTTTAAACCGTTAAACTTATATAAATAATGCCTGTTAAAGAATACAATTATGCACTATGAAGAAGAAAAGAGACTACAGCAGTAGTAAAACTTTTCCCCAAATGATCTGGTAATTTCATAGTTAAAAAGCCTTGATGAAAAGAAATGTCTTTAAAAGACTATTTTTGAGGTAATCACTATCTTTACGAAAATGCAATTAAACCTTTTGAAATAATATGAAGAGAAAAATTAAATTCTTTTGATGGAGAAATCAAAATAGAATGAGGTGGAATATCTGGTCAAGCTGATGCTATCAGACTATGATTTTCTAGAGCATTGATAGATCGAAATTCAGAATTAAGATTGACATTAAAACCATATTGATTACTTAAAAGAGATCCTAGAATCAAAGAAAGAAAAAAACCAGGTTTGAAAAAAGCGAGAAAAAGACCAACTCGATCAAAGAGATAAACATTGTCATTCTGAGTATGGCAAAGAATCCAAAAAATTACTACACTCACATACACAAAAAAACTCCTTTCAAAAGGAGTTTTTTTATAAAAACAAAAACTTGAAACTTCCTCAAATATATCTATATTCAAAGTGGCCAAATAACGCCAATGCCTATGTTATATTCAAACATGTTAACCGTTAACGCCTAAGCAACCGGCAAAAAAAAGCTAAATGGCATTGAGAGCTATATCTCTAACAGTTTTGCAGCCTTCACTTTGAGAAACCGTTTACGGGGACTTGGTAAAGGCTGCATTTTTTTTATTCTAGTTATTTTAAAGAACAAATATTGAAATAAAATCCTGATTAAATACTATCAATTCATCACCTCGTTAACCTTTTAACTCGTTAACCTTTTAACTTACAATGAACAAAGACTTATTCTTACTATGAATCCAATGATGTGGTAAAGGTACTCAAGCAAAGTTACTTATGGAAAAGCTTACAAACCACCTTTATTTTGAAATGTGAGAAACATTAAGATCATTACATAGTAATAGTAATTTAATATGAAATTATATGAAAGACTGTATGAATCGCTGAGAAATGGTTGATAATTTCATAACAAATGACCTTATGGATATTTGTCTAAAAATAGCTCAAAAAAATAATAAAAACATAGTAGTAGACTGATATCCAAGATTATGAGAACAGACAGATTATCTAATTCCAAGAATGGAAGAATTAAAAAGAGAATTTGTGATTATACATTATTATCTTCCAAAAGACAAAGCAATAGAAAGAATATTAAAAAGAGCCGAAATAGAATGACGCAAGGATGATAATCTCAAATCTATAGAAACAAGGATATGAATATTTACAAATGAAACTCTTGTCCAGATAGAAAGATTTGAAAAAATGTGAAAAGTAATCACAATAAACGCAGACAATACTATCGAATGAATTTTCCAAGAAACTTGTGAAAAACTCTGAATATAAATAATATATGCTTTTATAAAAGTATATTTTGAATGAGACAAAAAACAAAGCTATTTGTTAAATTGTTGGACATAACTACATTTTTTGTCTTGTTTTTTATTATATTTATAATATTTAAAGTCTCTTGAGACAATAATATTAAAGAAGCAATTTTATGAGATAATTTATCGTCAGCTATATTAGAAGATAAGATCAAAACCATAGCTCTACTATCTCATAACAAATTAAAATCACAAAAAAATCAGCTTCATATAATGTTTTTTTGAGACTTAATATACGATAGATCAGTTTATCTCAAGCTCACAGGAGAACAACAATTATCATGACATTTTAATTATCGATACAATCAGAATATCAGTTTTCACGATACAGATACAACATTTGATAATCTCTCAAAAGATTTTGACTTTGTTATTTTCAATATGGAATGACCGGTTTGAAAATATTATGAGACAGGCGCTAACTGAAAATTGAAAAAGATTAGAAAATGCTCTGCCCCATACAAAAGTATATCTTTCTGTTCGTATTCTCATATCTTACCCTTCATGAAAAAACTTTGATTCACTACTGTAAATATAGCAAACAATCATACTATGGACTGATGAATCCCATGATATTTGGAAACAGTCAAACAATTAGAAAAAAATCAGATTAAATATTTTTGATATGTATATTGATGAAGGAATTATCAAAAAAATCATGTCCTAACCTGACAAAAAGATGAAATAAAATATGCTTGGCATTGATATGATTATACCGTTTATAATTTTTTACAAGACAAATATTGTGATACATTAAAAAAATATAAATCTGATTGATATACAAATTTTGTCTCTGTTCATCGATGAGCAGAATACAAAAATACACATAGTCAAAGCCAAGAAAATATAGCAAAATATCTTATAAAATGCTGAGCCGATCTCATCGTATGACACCATCCACATGTCATTCAAGACACACAAATAATTTCTTGAGTACAAGTAATTTATAGTTTATGAAATTTTTTATTCGATCAATATTTCAGCGAACCCACAAAGATTGGGTGATATGCATTAATAGACTTTAAATATAACAAAAAAACATCTATCACGACATGAACAATAGACGCCTATGCCAACTAAACCAGTTAACGCGTTAACACGTTAACCAGTTAACTAGTTCTTCCTTCCATAATCAGCAGGAATTTCTCCCCATATTTCCGTTTCCCATTTAATAATAGGAATATTAATTTCATGAGTTTTCAACCATACTTTAGCCTCTTCTATTTTCTCAAGAAGTTTTTTAGTATTAGTAGAATATTTTAATGTTGTCTTGATTTTCTTACTTTTAACCCAAGCTATTGCTGTCTGTGAATCAGAATAAATACAACTATAATTGTTTCATTGTAGCAATGTAACAACTTGTCCCGCAATGGCGGGATTGCCTCATTGTAACATTTTTATAGCTTCTACTAAAGCTAAAAATTCACCCAAATTATTTGTTCATTCTTTAAATTTTTCAGATTCTCGAATAATCTTATTTTGAGATATATCAAAAATTCTATATTCCATCACACCAGGATTACCTACACAAGAAGCATCTACACACAAACTATTTTTTTTATATTCAAGTCATTTCATCTTATAATATTATTCAATTACATAAAACTTTAATTTAAATATATCGCTAGGCTCGAAAATAATTTTATATTCTTTTATCTCTAATTTTGAGTTTAATTTTTTTTTGATAAACCATACTCATTGGGACTTAGTAGCCTTAGAATCCTTTACATTTATGCTATATTCTAAATTTTTTTTAAGTTTATAACTTATGATTATAGACTCTTGCGATGACAATATAATTTCCTGAGTAATATCATTTGTTCCTCAATCCATAAATAACAATTTATTTTCATGTGCAATCAAAGTTTTCATCACTTCCAGTTTTTCTTGTTTTGATTTATCTATATATAGCAATTCTATATTTTCTATTTTAGATACGATATCTAATCTTTGATTGATTATACTTACTACTCTATCTACCACTTTATATAGTTCCATATCTTCTTCAAAATAAATTGGTTCTCAAGCAAGTTTTTGTCTTATTTTATAATATTTATATTTTCAAAGTTTATTATCGACAAGTATTTTTATTGATTCTCTTCATTGTAGGACAATATCTTCTTTTGACATCAAAACAAAAAATAATTTTTTAATATTATCATGGGATATACCAAGTTTCTGTGATTTAAGTAAATCAATTTTTGTAATATCTATCAAGTAATCTAAACATACATTTTCAGACACTTCAGATATTTTATATTTATTCTTATCATCTACAAAAATAGGTATTTCAGCGACTATTTTTGAATTTTTTTCATCTCGACATTCTACTTTATTAGAATCAAAATTATATTTATTTAAATAATTATTTACAATATATTCTGATCATTTTCAAGTAAGTTTAATATCTATGTCTAATTGTTTTTTTATTTTATTTATCATTACTTTTTTATTTTATACAAACAAAAAACGCAGATTTACAATACATCATATAATAATGATATCCGCGTTTTTTACAAATTTATCGATATTTTTTTACAATTTATTTTTTCTTAGCTCCAGAAGCAGAGGCGTCCTTTGCATTACTATAGTATTGCTTAAATATTTTTTCTACTATAGGTTTTATATATTTATTATAAATAGTTTTTACAAATTCTTGTCTACTTTTTTCCAATGCCAATAAATCAGCAGACTCATACATTGTAGGATCTTCATTTTTTCTATTATTCAAAGCATCGCTTTTCCATTTAGATAATGCAATATTATAAAAATTTTCAAATTCTGCTTTTAATTTTTCGATTTCACTACGAGAATATGGCAATTTTGTCTGTTCAAAATAATCAACATTCATTACTACTGGGAATGGTAGTAAATTCCAGCCAGATCACATCTCTCATTTTCCATTTTTATGTCACATCAAATTATTGCCTGCTACTTGATAACGATGAAATGCTTTATAAAATACTGCGAAATCTTTAGTTGCAGTAGAATCTATCATTTCCAATACAATATTTTCCATTTCTGTCTTTGACAAAATATTTTGACTCTCAACATCCTGACTTTTTATATCTGGATCTTTAAACAAACTATTTTTTCAATTTGAAGTGGCATTTGGATTTTTAGAATTTTGTTTTTCTACTTCTAATTGTATCTGTTTTTCTAATCATCATCAAAAAATTAATTGAGCCATATCTTCTCATATCGCATCTTGTGATTCAACAGCACCATCTAGAATAGTTTCATATTCTTTTTTTGTCATTACTTTTTGAGCATTTGCATTATCTGCGATTGTACATAATATTGCAAACAAAGCCATACTAGCAATAAGCTTCAAAGAGGTAGATTTTAAACCATGTTTAGAATTTAGTTTATTATTTAATTTTGCCTTATTGAAATCTCTTCTACTCATTTTAGATTTGTTAATTTGTAAAACCTTACTTTGATTATAAACAATTTTATTGTTTTGTCAAATAATATATACATATATAGATATTATAACAAAAGTCAAGTAAATATAGGATTTTATTGTAACACAAAAAATTAACAAAAAAAGACTTGACTTTTGTAAGTAAATATTTATAACAAACAAAATGATATGATAATCATTTATAAAAATATACAGCAACAAGCTGCTTCGCAACTCACAGCGACAGAATAATGTGAGAAAACAAATAAATCTAAAAACAAAATAAATCTCACTACAATGGAAAATCAGAATTCCAATCCGGAAGAATCCGGAAAGAAAAAGTTCAGTATCTTCGATTTCCTTTTCGGATGGATGAAACCGACTCCCAAAGAGGCCCCCATCAAAACCAAAAATGAAGATGGCACGCCCCGCGATCCAATCGAAATTGAAGCCGAAGAAAAAGCAAGGGAAGAAGCCAAAAAAAACGCTCCCAAAAAGAGCAAGGCTGGAATGTTCACGTTCTTCGGTATTATCCTTCTGATCGCAGCGATTATCGCAGTCTTTGTTTTCGCCAACCCTTTCTCATCGAAAGATGGAAAGGCAAAAGCCAATACCGAACAGGAATCTGACAACGGTAGCTCTGGTCCTGGCAACGGTAGCTCTGGTCCTGGCAACGGTAGCTCTGGTCCTGACAACGGTGGCTCTGGTCCCGGTAATTCGAACCAGCCTGCAAATCCAAACCAGCCAACGGGCTCACAAATCACATTCACCTATGATCAGTCTTTTGACTTTTCTAAGATGGATCAAGCAACACAGGACATCCTGAAAAATTGTGAAACCACTGGAACCATTAATGTTGATACCGATGATATTATCCTCAAAACCGAAGTGAAAAATTACAAAGGAAAAACAATGGTATGGCTTCAAATTGAAGGAGCAAGAGGTAAAGTAAAAAACATTTTTACCGAACCCAGCAACATCAAAATCGCCCTGTAATCAATCAATTCACAAACAAAAAACAAAGAAAAAATCATATGAAAAAATTCTTTTTCATGATGCTCGCAACCATTATGGTGTGCACCATCACAAACGCTCAGACAACCACAACAACCGTGCCCTTCGCCTACAATCAGACGATCGAATGGGTAAAGTTGGACAGCACCATGCAGAAAGCTCTGCTTTCATACGCCAATGCTGGATCATACAATGCCCCGGTTAGCATTAAAGCGGATAGCATCATGCAGACC
>Ga0172367_10007825_pt1 | contig 12120 bp, 13 predicted proteins | sample Lak10m_FD_114542 | JGI IMG/M metagenome (GOLD analysis project Ga0172367, IMG submission 114542) | Freshwater microbial communities from Kabuno Bay, South-Kivu, Congo - kab_022012_10m | ecosystem: Environmental > Aquatic > Freshwater > Lake | place: Democratic Republic of the Congo: South-Kivu...
CCATCATTCCCGCCCAAGTTGCAGCAGTAAATCAAACTGTTCTTTCAACTCAATTGGGTAGGGGTGAGGTTTGTATTCGCACAGTGGAGCATTTATTGGCGGCCCTTGGGGGCATGGGTGTCGATAATGCCAGAATTGAAATTGATGGCTCAGAAGTACCACTATTAGATGGTTCTGCCCAGGTTTGGACACACAGTATTGCTCAAGTGGGCTTGGTATCACAAGCAATTAGCAACCCAGTTGCTTTGGTGGTGAAAGAGCCAATATGGATCCATGACAATGATGCTTTTGTTTGCGCCCTTCCAGCATCAAAAACCCGTTTTAGCTACGAGATTGATTTTTCAGTATCCGCCATTGGTAACCAATGGCACAGTTGGTCATTGAGTGCCAATTTTGCTGAAGAAATTGCCCCTGCTCGCACTTTTGGGTTACTACAGCAAATTGAACACTTACAAAAAACAGGTTTAATTAAAGGTGGTAGCTTAAACAATGCTCTAGTTTGTGGGTCTGGAGGTTGGCTAAATCCACCACTAAGATTTGAAAATGAACCAGTTCGTCATAAAATATTAGATTTAGTAGGAGATTTGAGTTTATTGGGAACTTTTCCCCAAGCTCACTTTTTAGCATATAAAGCCAGCCATAATTTACACATTCAACTGGCTCGGAAAATTTTACAACTGCAAGTGAGTAAAGTCTAAAATTTCAATTTGTTACAGGTTTGAACTCCTGCCTACTTATTTCATTAATTAAAAATCAACATACCCCTAATGGCCATCGTCACTGAAGTGAATAGTCCCGATAGTAGCGTAACCACATCTACCGCAGAACAGAACGCCGAAATTAAAACCACATTTTCATCTGTAGAAATTCAAAAACTCCTGCCCCACCGTTACCCCTTTTTATTGGTGGATAAAATAATTGACTATGTGCCAGGAAAACTGGCCGTAGGCATTAAAAATGTCAGCGTCAACGAACCCCAGTTTCAAGGACATTTCCCGGAACAACCACTGATGCCAGGAGTGCTAATTGTTGAGGCTATGGCACAGGTAGGGGGTATTATTCTCAAACAACAACCGGGGTTTGAAAATAAACTATTTGTTTTTGCCGGTATTGATAAGGTGCGCTTTCGTCGGCAAGTATTACCAGGAGACCAGCTAGTGATGACCGTGGAACTGTTGTTCATTAAACAACGTCGTTTCGCTAAAGTACAAGCCCGTGCTGAGGTGAACAGTCAACTCGCTAGTGAAGGCGAATTAATGTTTTCTCTCATTAACTAAAAACTTGCTGTGGTAATAATGGGTAAAGCCGTGATTTACTCTTGACTTAGACCTAAATAAATAAGAACAGCCGTAAAAAATAACCCACTACAGCATTTCCTCGTTTTTTGACTTTCGCCGCCCTTACACATAACTTGCTTTGCTCGACATTTTAGGCAACTGCACATTTACACACTCAGCACTTCAACAAAGTTCTGGAGATTGACCCTTGAAGACGCTTATTCATCCAACTGCTGTAATTCATCCAAAACCGGAACTCCACCCAACGGTGCAAGTCGGTGCTTATGCTGTGATTGGAGCCCATGTCAAAGTGGGCTTAGAAACAATTATTGGCGCTCATGTGGTTATAGAAGGGCCTTGTGAGATAGGGGCGCGAAATCAAATTTTTCCAGGGGCAGCCATTGGTATGGAACCCCAGGATCTCAAGTTTGTCGGAGAACCTTCCTGGGTGAAAATTGGTGACAATAACTCAATTCGTGAATATGTCACCATTAACCGCGCCACTGGTGCGGGTGAGGCTACGGTGATAGGCAATAATAATCTATTAATGGCTTATGTACACGTAGCTCACAATTGCGTAATTGAAGATTATGTAATTATTCCTAACTCAGTGGCATTGGCAGGTCATGTTCATATAGAGTCCCGCGCCAGGCTGGGTGGAGTTTTGGGAGTGCATCAATTTGTTCGCATTGGTCAACACGCAATGGTGGGGGGTATGGCACGTATTGACCGAGATGTGCCTCCCTATATGTTAGTAGAGGGAAATCCAGCACGGGTAAGAACTCTAAATTTAGTAGGACTAAAACGTTCGGGTATGAACTCCAACGACTTACAAGTTCTCAAAAAAGCTTTCCGGCTTCTGTATCGGTCTGGTTTAAGTTTTAAGGACGCTTTGGAACAGCTCGAACATCTGGGAGATACGGAACAACTGCAAAATCTGCGTCGTTTCTTGCTACTTTCTCAAATGCCGGGAAGACGGGGCTTAATTCCAGGAAAGGGAAAATTAGCCCCAAGTGATGAGTCTTAAACTTATTTGTTAGGAGTTAGAGAGTATAATTTGACAGTATCGGCGTGGGTCTTCGCCTATGAAAATGTTAGGTGGGTCAACGCCCTACTCCCACAAAGAAAAAGGTTTATGGTGTTGGCCTAGGATTGAAACGTTAAAACTTAAATTTTACCAATGATAAAATGCGGATATTTATCAGCACTGGTGAGGTATCTGGCGATTTGCAAGGCTCATTGCTGATTGAGGCAATCAAGCGTCAGGCTGCGGCGGCGAGTTTGCCATTAGAAATTGTGGCACTGGGTGGGGAAAAAATGGCCGCCGCAGGAGCCACTATTTTGGGTAAGACCAGTGGTATCGGCTCCATGGGTTTGATAGAATCTTTGCCTTATGTTTTTCCCACTCTTAAGGTACAACGCCGAGGGATGGCTTTTTTACAACAAAATCCCCCTGACTTAGTGGTGCTGATTGATTATATGGGGCCTAACTTAGGTATTGGTACTTATATGCGAAAGCATTTACCACAAGTACCAGTGGTTTATTACATCGCTCCCCAAGAATGGGCTTGGTCAGTTAGTCTAAGTAATACATCGCGAATTGTTGGTTTTACAGATAAACTCTTGGCTATCTTCCCAGAAGAAGCCCGTTATTTTCGTGAGCATGGGGCAGAAGTTACCTGGGTCGGCCATCCCTTAGTTGACCGGATGCAAGATGCTCCCAGTCGCTCACAAGCCCGGTCTCAATTGCAAATTCCCCCAGAACAAAAAGCCATTGCTCTGCTCCCTGCTTCTCGCCGTCAAGAGTTAAAATATCTTTTGCCGGTGATTTTTCAAGCTGCTCAAACTATTCAAGCTCAATTACCAGAAGTTCACTTTTGGATTCCCTTATCTCTAGAAACTTACAGACAGCCGATTACAGAGGCAATTCACAGTTATGGTTTGCGGGCGACAGTTGTATCTGATCAACAAAAAGAAGTGTTTGCCGCAGCTGATTTTGCCATTAGTAAATCTGGTACAGTGAATCTGGAATTGGCTTTATTAAATGTCCCACAAGTCGTAGTTTATCGACTCAATCCCATTACTGTTTGGATTGCTCGGAAAATTCTCAGAGGGTCTATAGTGTTTGCTTCCCCACCGAATTTAGTGGTGATGAAACCCATTGTTCCAGAGTTATTACAAGAGCAGGCCACCGCAGAAAATATTATTCAAGAATCAATGGAATTACTGCTCAATTCTCAGCGTCGTCAGCAAACTTTGGCAGATTATGCTGAAATGCGGCAATGTTTGGGAGACGTGGGAGTGTGCGATCGCGCGGCTGGAGAAATTTTACAAATGCTACCGAATTGACAAAAAATGTAGACCCTGGCGTAAAACTTGGGTGTATAATCCCTGCATTAACTCAGCAGTAGCCTGGTCATCAACCTTCCACAAAGACACCACCAACCGAGGGGAACCTGCATACATTAGCCCCCTAGTGAAGCCAATTAAACCTTCCCCCTGGACATCTTCCGCCAAACCGATGTTGTATGTAGTATGGGCTTCACCTCTCTTGTCCTCGACACCTTGGTATAGGGGTAGGGCTTGGTTGTATTATTTCAAGCCTTGTTGCTCTGTTCTCCTAAGTTGAAGTACACAGCGTCAATATTATGGAGGGTATCGGCTTCACCTTTAATGGTTATGACAATCAAAGAAAAGCTCAGTTACAATCTTTACTACCCGCACATCAAAAGATTTCTAAATAATTACAGAGTTTAACTAAAAAACCGAATTTCCCAGTAGATGATTATTTCCATAAAGCCAGTGGGTTAATTATTGCTCATTTAGTGGAGTGTGGCATTAGGACTTTAGTAATAGGTCAAAATCCATTATGGAAACGGAATGCTAATTTGGGCAGAAGAAATAATCAAAACTTTGTGTGTATTCCCTCTCTGGGGGTTATTCCCCACAAAGGAAAGACATGGGATATTTATCTATGTTTTTTGTAACTATACACACAAATGATTAATAGTCTCTCTCCAATATTGGATTAGAGGTGTCATGACTTATATAGAAAACAATCTTCAAAAACGACCGATTGCAGTGGATTTATTTGCTGGTGCTGGTGGGATGACCCTTGGTTTTGAACAAGCTGGTTTTGATGTACTTGTATCTGTAGAAATAGACTCCATCCACTGTGCAACACATAAGTTTAATTTTCCTTTTTGGACTATTTTATGTAAACCTGTTGAAGAAATTACCAGTCAAGAAATTAGAGAAAATTCATCTATTGGCCCTAGGGAAATTGATGTAGTGTTTGGTGGTCCTCCATGTCAAGGGTTTTCATTTATAGGTAAACATTGTTTTGAAGACCCTAGAAATTCCCTGGTATTTCATTATATTAAATTAGTATTAGCACTACAGCCTAAGTTTTTTGTTATGCAAAATTTCAAGGGTATGACAACAGAAAAACACCAAGAATTTATTGCCAAAATAATTAATATATTTACCACCAATGGTTACAAGCTTCATCAAAAATATCAAGTTTTAAACTCTGCTCATTTTGGAGTACCAAAAAATCGGGAAAGGTTATTTATTCTCGGTTGTCGTCATGACTTAGAATTACCAAATTACCCACAGCCAATTACTCAACCCGCTAAAGAAAATAAATTCAACTTACCTACGCCACTGACCTTAACTCCCACAGTTTGGGATGCTCTGCAAGACTTACCGGAAATAGAAAAATACGACGAATTTTATCAACGTGATTGGGTAATTGCAGACTTTGGTAAGCCCAGTGATTATGGTTGGCTACTTCGTGGAATTGGTGCTACAGATAATGACTATTCATATCAACGTCACTACGACTGTAGAATCTTGACATCCAGTTTAAGAACAAAGCACAATTCAGAGTCTATCACCAGATTTGCAGCTACCCCTTGTGGTAAAACAGAAAAAATCAGCCGCTTTCATAAACTTGACCCTGAAGGAATTTGTAATACTTTGAGAGCAGGAACACCCAGTAATCGAGGGGGTTTTACTTCTCCTCGACCCATACATCCCTTCAGACCCAGATGTATAACTGTGCGTGAAGCAGCGCGGTTACATTCTTATCCAGATTGGTTTAGATTCCATGTGACAAAATGGCATGGATTTAGACAAATAGGAAATTCTGTTCCGCCTTTATTAGCTAAAGCCCTTGCTTTAGAAATGATGAAATCTTTAAATCTAAAAGTAGATAAACCCACAACCATTCAATGTTTAGGAGACGATAACTTACTGACTTTTAATATGAAACAAGCAGCTAAATACTTTGATGTCAATCCCCATACCATAGAGCCTAGACTCAGAAAATTAAATATGACATCATAAGTGGAATGCCACTTCCTAAATCAATGTCAGTTCTTAAGTCCAGGTACGGAAAAAAGTAGTTTCTTCCCAAATATTAGCAGTACGTTGAGCCATGGCTGCCAATTCTGCTTGACTCAGAGGTTGAAATGCACGAGCTACCTTAACATTATTCTCTAATTGTGTAGTGTTTTCCGCTGCCACCACGCAACAATGAACTCCAGGCTGAGACATGGTATATCCCAAAGCTTGCTGCATACCTGTTAAACCACCAGGTTTAAATAGCCGACCATAAGCCGGCACTTTCATAGCAATTACACCAACGTTTTTTGCTTGGGCCACCGGCATAACTACGGGAAGAAAAGGACGTGGGTGATGTGGGTCGGCTGCATTAACAGGAATTAGGGTAGCGTGGAAACTATAGCGGCGCAGTCCTTCGGCAATTATCTCTGGGTCATGATGTCCTGTAATACCTGCAAAGCGTACAAGCTTCTGCTGTATGGCCTGTTCTAAAGCTTTAATTGCACCAGAGGGACTAAAGATAGTGTCGAGTTCTGAAGCAAAAGAGACATGATGCAACTGCCATAAATCAAGATAATCTGTATTCAGACGTTTAAGCGATCGCTCCAATTCTCGCCATGCACCATCATAGTCTCTTTTATCAGTTTTGCTGGCTAAAAAAACTCTTGCGCGATGGGGTGGTAGCACTTTTCCTAAATAATCTTCACTAGGTCCATAACTAGCAGCTGTATCAAAGTAGCGGATACCCAGTTGCAAGGCTTTTTGAATAATGGCTTCAGCATCACCTTGTCTGTCATGCCACGATAGAGGGGTTTGTCCTGCACCTCCCAAGCCGAAGATAGGTAAATTTACTTCAGTACCTCCTAGGACTCGTTCTGGCATAGTTGCTGTTGGTATAGCAGCTTTTTGAAAAGCATTGGTCGCTGTAATACCCCCGGCTACAGCAACAGTGGTAATTAAAAAATTGCGCCGTGTTTGCTTTTCTGTCATGGTTCGGTGCGGCGAAATAGTTTCTTTTATGGTAGCGTGTGACCGAATAGGTAATGAAATGCTCAGGCAAAGCCCCAGGGAAAGGGGAATAATAAAGTTAAGTTGGAGAATTATTAATTTTAATTGCAATACTTTTCCAACAGATTCCTACATGCAGGACATAAGATTATTGTTGCTTATTTCCACTGGTAAAACTACTAGGATTAATGTTAATTAAAGGCAAATTGCTGAGGGTAAATTCCCTGGAATTCCTTTGAAGCAACAATCCCTCGGCTTCTAGCTGTGGGGATTGTCAACTTAATTTGAGCGGTAACGACTAACATACTGACCATGAATATTAACGCCATAGGGAACTAAGTAACTTATGGCCGCAGATATCCAGCGATCGCGGCTCATTTTTCCTTGCCATAAAGCACTTCCATGATTGATGGTAAACAAGATAGAACCAACTATCAATGCAACTTTTACTGCTGTTGGTACTAATTTTGGATCAATTAAGCTGGCAAGATATCCTTTAAAAAACTGAGACATTATTACCTAACCTGGGGATTACATAGTTGATAATCTTGAACCTACAGAAGTGAGGATTCTGCATTCACACACTCGCCGTTACACATCAGGCTGGGGATAGCTGTCCAAGAGGGCACATTTTCTGTGGTATTAGTTGCAACTGATTTAATTGTTAGCAATTGTATCAAGTTGGTGTAACCTGTTGGCAGAAAATATGATTTGGGATTGATATGGATTGATATACTTATGGTTCATTAGTAAAAAATGCTTCATATTTCAAAATACAAGGAATAAAAATTAATGTCCAGTAAACTAAGAACTCGGGAATTTTGGCAATACAGCCCATGGGTATTAGGTTTGTATGCAGTAATTTTTCTGCCCACCGGTAGTAGTGTCGCCGCACCAGTAGCTAAATTAAATAATTGGCACTTTCACCCAGAGGCTATGGAATTAGAAATTCACCTCTCAGCCAAGACAACTCCTGAATATTTCTATTTAGCCCAACCACCACGTCTGGTTGTGGATTTACCAAACACTAAGTTAGGTTACGTTCCCACCATCCAAAATTATGTGGGAGCAATTCAAAGAATTCGTGTTGCTCAATTAAATGAAGCTGTAACTCGAATTGTGCTGGATTTAGCAGCGGACAAATCTGTAGATTTTCACCAAGCACAGCTGCAACCAAGTTCCCCACAAAACTCCACCCGCTGGGTGTTACGTCCCAGAATTACTAGCTATACTCCCTTGACACAAGGGGAAAATTTTCAGTCTTTGCCAAATCCATGGCCAAGTAGTCGTCTCCAGTTACCAAACACCCTAGAGGTAACAAATTTTAACCCACAGCAACCCTTTGTGAGGGTACCTCCCCTGAATCCCCGCCATGGGTCTCAATTACCCGATTCTATTGTTCCCCCCGTGACTGTTCCCCAACCTACTAATTTAAATAGCATTCCTCCTGGGACAAATCCTAATTTTTTAGTTCCCTTAGTTCCTGACTATGAGCCTAATGTGTCCAATATAAAGGTGATTGAGTTTGGTCAACCCCTACCCAAACCCAATTAGTAAATTGGCAAAATTCCTCAATTGCACTAAAACCTTTCTGTTTCTTGAGGTTGTGTAACTGCTCCTGGCTGAGAGGTGAAAAAGTTTTGCGCCGCCTGATTTTGGTAAATACATCTAATATCAGGGTTTTCTCCGTCCAAATTGCCTGTAAAACCAAAAGTGTTGAGGCGATTTCTACATTCTCGCACTTGGTTAGATGACACAAGCTTGCGTTGTTCTAAAATTGCCCAGTTATTTTGGCGCAGGACACAGCCAGGACGCATACTTGGTTGAGCAACATAAACATTAAACGGGTTAAGAGTCACGAATAGTCTCGCGTCCATCACCATGGCACTAGCGCCAAATTGCACACAAATTTCTGGATTTGGGGCTTTGGTATCTATGAATTCACGAGAAGCCACATTTGATGGAGTTAAAGTAGTTGTGGAGCTAAAGGCAATGCCAATTCCAATACCCAACACCAGCACCCCTGCCAAAATTGCAATGGTGGAGATGTTGAAAACAGGAGATTGAAAAGCAGGAGATTTAGAAGTAGTAGTGGATCTACTGGTAGATTTACGTCTCATTTTCGCTCTGGTCACCTTCACGCCTGAGAAAGTAGGGAGTTAACTAAATTATTCTTTTTTGTACAGTATGCGGATTTTGAACTGTAGTTGTTTCCATGGGCGATGACACCGCCTTTAGGTTTGAGAAGTAGCCATCGCCCGGTTAATTGATTACACAGCTTGATAGCCGACAGAGTATGTATCTTTGAGTGGTTGCCAACGGAAGATGCGATCGCCGCCTCTCTCCACCACTACTTTTACTCGTGGTTCCCAGCTAGGCATAGTTGCTAAAAACTCAACTTCCTGATCAGAAAGAATATGCCCTTCTATGATCCACAACACCAACCCCTTTGATTTTGGTGGTAGCTTTTCCAGATTATAGGTAAGAATCGGTGGAACATAATATACATAACCCACCGCCGCACCACTACCAGTACTTTTCTTGCCCAAGTGAGGTGGTCTAACTCCATGAACTCCTGTGAGATAGGCAGCTACGTCGCCCAGTCCCCTAGCAGTAATATGAAGATCGGTATAGCCCGCTGCACGCAGTCGGCGGCGATATCGACCTTCAAAACCTCCTTCCAGAGGTACGTAAACACCAAGAGAACCAAATTTTTCCAAATCACGGATTAAAGCGTTGCCAGTGGTAATCAGTGCCATAAATTTTCTTTCGTCCTATCCCACTTAGATATCTCTATTATTCACTCTGAATCAAGATTAAGTTAAAGTATTGAGCCAAGAAAGCCCACCTGGTTACCATGAGCCTAAAAATCTCTTAAATCTTCATGGACAAAACTTAATAGATAGTTTATAATAGTGGATCGTGGACTATAAGAGAAAAAACTAAATTATCATAATCTCTGTCAGTATTGGCATGGTGTAGCGTCGCCAGCTAATCATAGACTTGGAAAAAGCATAAACTTGGCTCAAAGTTATCAGAGACTGGTAAACTAGAAAAGCTCTCAGGTCAACTAAAGTTGATGGCTCAATAAACAAAGCCAATCAACGACTCTAAACTACATTCACTCCTTTAGACTTGAGAAACCAAAGAAAATCTTAAACTAAGTTTAAGGTTAAAGGTTAAGGTTAAAGTAAGTGTTGAGTGAAGTAAAAACTAAGCAGCAATGTTAGTTTAAAAGCATTGCATGGGCCTTAGTCTAAGGATACTGAGTGGAAAAAACCGCTTAAGTCCCACTCCGTCGCGGCAGTAGTAAATGATGGCGGTAAAACCACCCACAGCACTGCCTCCAGAAAGTGCCTAGGTAATTGCTTGGACGAAAGCATTACTGCACAAAGCGCAAAGCTAAAAAGCATTGCTCTGATTCCAAAAGTCATTTTTTCCCAGTGGAAAAAAGCTTGTGGCTGTTCTGGTGACCAAGTGAGTGAAAGTAAACGGATTCACCAAACAGTAAAGACACAGCTGATTGTGTCTTAAAAGACATGGTGTAGTATGTTCTGCCCCAAATTTCCGAGGGTCGTCCAACCTCAATGGGCACTTATACAAGTTATAGAACGGTAAAAGTGTCCTCAAGAGTCCGATTCCCACACCAGCAAGTATATATAAGGAGAACCAGTTACTGTGTCTGTAGGTATTCTCGGCACCAAACTGGGCATGACCCAAGTCTTTGACGAAGCAGGAGTATCCATTCCTGTTACCGTTGTTGAAGCCGGACCATGCACTGTTACACAAATTAAAACCAAACAGACCGACGGTTATGGCGCCATCCAACTTGGTTATGGCGAAGTTAAACCCAAGGCGCTGAATAGACCTCTGCTGGGCCACTTGGCAAAATCATCTGCTCCAGCTTTGCGTCATTTAAACGAATATCACACAGATAATCCTAGTGATTATGCTTTAGGTCAAGAACTGAAGGCGGATATTTTTACTGAAGGTCAAATTGTCGATGTAGTCGGTACCAGTATTGGTCGTGGCTTTGCAGGCAACCAGAAGCGCAACAATTTTGGACGTGGTCCCATGTCACACGGTTCCAAAAACCATAGAGAGCCGGGTTCCATTGGTGCAGGTACAACCCCAGGCCGTGTTTATCCGGGTAAACGGATGGCAGGACGTTTGGGTGGAACCCGCGTCACAATTCGCAAATTGACTGTAGTGCGAGTATACCCGGAACGCAACTTACTGTTGATTAAAGGAGCCATTCCTGGTAAACCGGGGTCCTTAGTGAATATTCTGCCTGCAAAAAAAGTTGGTAAGTAGTCATTAGGCAAAAACACAAAAGGACATAAAAATGGTGGAAAGTGTAGTTAAAAATTGGCAAGGCGAACAAGTCGGCGAGACGACCCTCGATTTACAAGTTGCTAAAGAATCAACAGCATCTCATATCGTGCATCGAGCCTTGGTCAGACAAATGACCAACTCTCGCCAAGGAACTGCTAGTACAAAAACTCGTGCCGAAGTTAGAGGCGGTGGTCGTAAACCTTGGCGACAAAAAGGCACTGGCCGGGCTCGTGCAGGGTCTATTCGTTCACCACTGTGGCGTGGTGGTGGTGTGACTTTTGGTCCGAAACCCCGAGATTTTAACTGAAAGTTAAACCGCAAAGAACGCCGTTTAGCATTGCGAACTGCCCTTGTTAGTCGTGCCGAAGATTTGATTGTGGTACAAGACTTTGGCAACGAGTTACCCCGGCCTAAGACCAAAGAATTAGTTTCAGCACTAACTCGTTGGGGATCAGATCCGGAAAATAAGGCATTGTTAATTTTGTCTGAGGTTCAAAAAGCCGATAACGTTTATTTGTCAGCCCGCAATATCGAAAATTTAAAGTTGATTGCAGCAGACCAGCTAAATGTTTACGATTTGTTGCACGCAGACAAAATTGTTGTCACAGCATCAGCTTTAGCAAGAATTCAGGAGGTCTATAGTGCCTAAGTTTGACCCCCGCAACCTTCCCGACTTGGTGCGTCGCCCAATTGTGACTGAAAAGGCAACCATCCTCATGGAGCAAAACAAATACACATTTGAAGTAACTCCAAAAGCCAGCAAGCCACAAATTAAAGCGGCAATTGAAGACCTATTTCAAGTCAAAGTCGTGAAAATTAATACCATGATGCCACCGCGCAAGCAGCGTCGTGTTGGTAAATTCATTGGTTATAAGCCCCAATACAAGCGAGCTATTGTCACTGTAGCCCCTGGGGACGAAGAGAAAATCAGACAAGTTCTATTCCCAGAGGTATAAAAATAAAATGGGTACTCGTTCTTATCGCCCTTATACCCCTAGTACGCGGCAAGTTACTGTTTCCGACTTTTCTGAAATTACCAAATCAGAGCCGGAAAAATCACTAACAGAATACGTACACCGCCCCAAAGGTCGTAACAACCAAGGGCGGATCACTAGTCGTCGTCGGGGAGGCGGACACAAACAACTTTATCGGA
>Ga0172367_10007827_pt1 | contig 12118 bp, 11 predicted proteins | sample Lak10m_FD_114542 | JGI IMG/M metagenome (GOLD analysis project Ga0172367, IMG submission 114542) | Freshwater microbial communities from Kabuno Bay, South-Kivu, Congo - kab_022012_10m | ecosystem: Environmental > Aquatic > Freshwater > Lake | place: Democratic Republic of the Congo: South-Kivu...
ATCGGTGAACGCCTCGTGCGTCTGTGCTGCCCGAAGTGCGCGGACTCTGCGCGCAAGGACCCGGCCGCGGTGTTGGCGAAGTTCGGAGGATCAGGCGCCGCGCCTGCCGCGCCTGCTGCGCCCGCTGCGCCCACTGCGCCCACTGCGCCCGCTGCGCCGGCTGCTCCCGCTGGTACCGCGAAGTAACGCGCTGAACAGTTCGGGACCTTTCGCCTCGATCGCCGGCGACATTTTGTGCCAGCGTTCCAGGCGAAGTCCTGCCGCCTCCGCCCACCGCCGAACATCCGCCTGCGAAAACCCGAGGTGTCGATGCCCCATCGTGGATCGGTACTCGCCGCGCGCGTGCGCGATCATGTCGATCAGCAGCAGCGCGCCGCCGGGCTTGAGCAGCTTCGCCACCGACTCCACCGCGAGCGCAGGATCGGCAACATGGTGCAGCACGAGCGAGACCACCGCCGCATCGAGCGTTCCTGCGCGGATCGGTGGATGCATCAGATCGCCCTCCGTGCACACCACATTCGCTTGACGCGCGAGCCGCTGACGAGCGGCCGCGATCATCGCGCGCTCGCTGTCCACGGCGTAGACCTTGCCCACATAGGGCGCGATGCGTTCAGCGATCTCGCCCGTGCCGCATCCGAGATCAGCAACGACCGCATCGGGCTGCAGCAGTCCGAGCGCCGCCTCCCATCCGACGATGCCGCCGAACAGTTCCTTGCGAATGATGTCCCAGTCGCCGCCGACTCTGCTGAAGAAGCCGTTGCCCGCGCGGCGCGCAGCGATCACCGCTGTCAGCCGCGCATCATCCTGCTCCAGATCCGACGCGCGTGCGAGCGAAGTCTGCGCCAGTTTCCAGAGTGAACGCACCGCGCCCGGCATGCCCTCACGGTCGACGCGATAGAGGCTCGTTGTTCCCTCGACTCGCCGCTGCAGCATCCGCACATCAAACAGCAGCTTCAGTTGCCGACTGACCGTCGACTGCGGCATCTGCAGTGCGCGCCCCAGTTCACCAACCGCCAGCTCGTGCCGAGACAGCGCGCGCAGCAGCCGCACTCGGTGCGGATCGGACAGAAGAACAAGCACCGACGACCACTGCTCCATCGAGAGCGTTTCATCGTTCGCGCCGTGTGCCGCGCCAGTCGAGCGCGCGCGAGGACTCATGCGTCAAAGTCCCGGCGGCAGCGCGGTTGCCGCATCGATCGTGATGCTCTGCCCCTGCAGCGCCTGCACCACCCGCGGATCGCTCGCCGAAATGCCGTACGCCTGCCGCAGCCTGCGCACCGCTTCATCCTTGCGCCCGAGCGTCAACTGCAGCATCGCCATCTGGTAGTAGGGCTCGGTCGTGCGCGGGCGAATGGCACCCGAATCCACTTCAATCGCCGCAGCAAAAGCCTGCTGCGCGCTGTCGTTGTCCTTGAGGCGGATCGCATAGAGCCCGAGCGTGATCCACGGATCGGGCGTACCGAGCGACGCGCCCGCGCCGCGCAGCAGCTGATACATCGCACTCGTGTCGTTCTGGCGGAACATCACATCCGCAAGCGACTCGATCACCTTCATGTTGCCAGGCGACTCGTCATTCGCCGTCTCAAGGCAGCGCCGCGCCGTGACAAGATCACCGAGATTCGCCATCGCCACGCCGTAGCCGTACTCCGCCTCCCACTTGCCAGGACTGTTCTTGATCACTGGCTGGAACGCATCCGCTGCCTCCTGCCACTTGCCGAACTCGAGGTAGTGGTTGCCGCGCTCGATCGACTGCTCCGTCGATGGCGGTCCCTGACATGCACCGATCACCAAAGTGAACGCAGCCACTGCGACGAGCGATCCATGAAAAGATGTGCGAACGGCGAGTGCCGCGACTCGTTGTGGCGCGGCGGCGAGCGTTGTTGCGATCCATCGCAGGGTGATTTGGCAGTCCATTGGGCGGGAGTGTACGGTCGTCGCCGCGATGACCGCGAGCGCGCCGAACTGGCTTCCCATGGCGACGGCACTGCACCGCCTTCAAGACGGAACATCCCATTTCGACTGGTTCTTTGGGCAAAGTGCAGACACGAGCGATCCCGATGCTCGGACCGCGCGCACCTTCCGCTGCGCCCTCGACCCGCGCGGGGCACGAGCAGGATGGGAGTCCCCGCTCGAAGCGCTGACCGATCACCGCGCGCACTATCTCACGACCACCACTGCGCGCCACCTCGCCGACGGCAGCACCGTCACGCCGCTGCAGCGCGGGCAATGGATGAACGCAGGCATCGACGAGATCATCATTCGCTGGAACGGCGACGGTGCGTTCCAGAGAATCCGACTGATCGGTCAGCCTCCCACACGCGCGGAGTGCACGGCAAGCGGTGCATCTCTTGGCGCCGTCTAGTCTCTTCCCACCATGTGGGCGTTCTATGTCAGCGCGTCTCTGTTCTCGCTGCTCGCGGCAATCGCAGGACTCTCCACGCTGCTCGCGGTGCCTGGCATCTGGCTGATGGTGCTGCTTGCGGTCGTGCATGAATTGCTCGCATCACTTTGGCTTGGGTATCCAGGCGGCTGGGTGGCATGGACCATCATCGGTGCCGCGTTCGCCATCGCGCTCGCCGCAGAAGTGATCGAGTTCCTCGCAGGCGCTGCTGGCGCGAAGGCGGGCGGTGCATCCAAGTGGGGAACGATCGGCGCGCTCGTTGGCGGTGTGATCGGCGCAGTCGTTGGCACCGTTTTCATACCGCTGCCACTGATTGGCACACTCGCAGGCGCTGCGATGGGCGCTGCGATCGGCGCGTCGACGGGTGAGATGTGGAAAGGCGGCAAATCCGCGGGGGAATCGATCAAGCCGGCGATGGGCGCAGCGGGCGGGCGCCTCGCGGGCACGCTGCTGAAGGTCGCGCTCGCCACCGTTGTGTGGGTGATGCTGGTCTTCGGCGCGTTCTGGCGGTGAGCAGCGCGGCGCCGATCACTCGCCGCGCAAATGCTGCGCGAGATCCTTCACCGCCACGACGACCTGCTCGTTGCGGTCGAGATCCTTCACCTGCACCATTCCATCCGCCAGTTCCGCGCCAAGGATGACCGCCATGCGCGCACGGCACTTGCCCGCATCCGCAAGCAACTTGCCGACATTGCGGGTCGACTTGTAGCTCTGGCGTACATGCAGCCCACCGCGCCGAAGCGATGCGAGGAGCCCAGGCAACAGTCGGTCCGACGCATCGCCCTCGGCACTGATGAAGAACGCATCAGGCCGCGGAAGAAGCGACTCGCCCTCATCCGCAGGCAACTTGCCGCGATCACGAAGCACCAGTGAAAGCACGACATCGCCCATGCCCATGCCGACCGCGGGCGTTCGCGGGCCGCCGAACATTTCGACAAGCCCGTCGTACCGCCCGCCGCCCGCGATGGCGCGTTCACCGCCGCTCACCTCATGCACTTCGAACACGCCACCCGTGTAGTACGCCAATCCACGAACGATGCCCAAATCCACCTCGCACCATGCGTCCATGCCCGACGATCTCAACCCATCGAGGACCGCGGCAAGCGGAGCAGCATCCGCATCCGTGCAGCCGGTCGCCTCACGCATCGCGTGCACGGCAACCGCCGCAGGAAAACGCGCGCGTGCCACGCGCGCGAACGCCTCGAGCGCTCCCGCACCAAGCCCAATCTCCGCGGCACGCGCCGAGAATGCAGCCGCATCCAACTTGTCGCGCCGATCGAGCAGCATGAACGCATCCGCCGTGCGCTCCTCAGGAACGCCGAGCGACCGCAGCGCAGCACTCACCACACCGCGGTGGCTCAACTTCACACGCACATCGTCCGGCGACAATCCAAGACGCTCAAGCGCGACGATGGTCGTCGACAGCACCTCGATTTCCGCCTGCGGTCCATCGATGCCGAGCAGATCCACATTCCACTGCAGGAACTCGCGCAGACGACCCCGCTGCGGGCGTTCGGCGCGAAAGTGCGAAGGAATGGCGAACCACTTGATGGGATGGGGGAGACCACCCGCCTTCGCAGCGACCATGCGCGCGAGCGTCGGCGTGAACTCGGGGCGCAGCGCGTAGTCGTCCTCGCCGCCGGCACGGCGAAAGCTGAAGAGCTCACTGACGATCCCCTCGCCGCTCTTCGCCGTGTAGAGATCAAGGTGCTCGAAGGTCGGTCCATCGATCTCCTCGAAACCGTGAACGACCGAGGAGTGTCGCCAGGCGGACTCGATGTGCCGCCGCAGCGCCATGTCGCGCGGATAGAAATCGCGTGTTCCCTTGGGACCTTGAAACTTCAAGCCCGCAGAGTAGCGGACGCCATCGAATGATCGAACGCGCGACCGGTCGTCCGCGCCCCCCGCCGCGCACCCGAGCGAATCACCACTCTGGGCCGCCGCTGTATCGACCGTAGATGTCCGCAAGCGCCTGCACCATTTCGCCAAGCGTGCAGCGGCCATGCGCGCCATCGACGAGTGCGGGCATCGTGTTTTCGCCAGCACGCGCCGCACGGCGAATCTCATCGAGGCAGCGCTTCACGCGGTCACCATCTCGCACGCGCCGGAACTCGGCGAGGCGTTCACACTGCCGCGTCTCCACGGTGTGCGGAATCTGCAGGATCTCCACGGAGCGTTCCTCGTTGCCTTCGGGGTACGCATTCACACCGACCACGATGCGGTCACCCGCTTCCATCTCTTGCCCGACTCGATAGCTCGCCTCCGCGATCGCGCGGCGGAAATAGCCCTTGTGGATGCCCGCCACCACACCGCCCATCCCATCGATCGTGCGGATCATCGAATCCGCATCTGCCTGCATCTGATCGGTGAGCGCTTCGACATACCACGATCCGCCGAGCGGATCGACCGTACGGTGAACGCCCGTCTCGTGCGCCAAGATCTGCTGCGTCCGAAGTGCCACACGCACCGCCTGTTCCGTGGGCAAGCCGAGCGTCTCATCCATGCTGTCCGTGTGCAGACTCTGGCACCCGCCAAGCACACCAGCCATCGCCTGATACGCCACGCGCACGATGTTGTTGAGCGGCTGCTGCTCGGTCAACGAACAGCCAGCGGTCTGCACATGCGTTCGCATCAGCCATGACCGCTCATTCTTCGCGCCGAAACGCTCGCGCATCGCATGCGCCCATATGCGGCGCGCGGCGCGCAACTTGCAGATTTCCTCGAAGAACTCGTTGTGGCTGTTGAAGAAGAACGACAGCCGCGGCGCGAACGCATCCACAGGTAATCCGCGCTTGATGCCCCACTCCACATACTCCATGCCATCGCGCAGCGTGAACGCCAACTCTTGCGTTGCCGTCGAACCAGCCTCGCGAATGTGGTAGCCACTGATCGACACGGAATTCCACTTCGGCGTGTGCTTGCCCGCGAACTCCATCGTGTCCACCACCAGTTTGACGCTCGCCTCGGGCGGATAGATGAACTCGTTCTGTGCGTGGAACTCCTTGAGGATGTCGTTCTGCAGCGTGCCGCCGATCCGCTCCCACGGAATGCCGCGCTCCTGCGCCATCGCCAGGTACATCGCCCAGATGACCGCAGCCGGACCGTTGATCGTCTGACTCACCGTGACATCGCCCACAGGAATATCCGCGTACAGGCGAGCCATGTCATCGATCGTGGAGATCGCGACACCGCAGCGGCCGACCTCGCCCACTGACAGCGCATCGTCCGAATCTCGCCCCATCAGCGTGGGCAAGTCAAACGCCGTCGACAGACCCGTGTTCGCCTTCGTGCCCTTCGCATTCTCGAGCAGATACTTGAAGCGCGCGTTCGTGTCGTCTGCACTGCCGAAGCCAGCGAACTGCCGCATCGTCCAAAGGCGACCGCGGTACATCGTGTTGTGAATACCGCGCGTGTATGGGAACGCCCCCGCCTCGCCGATCCGCTCATGCGGACGCGACGCATCGCTCGGATCCGTCGTCGAACCAGCCTTGGGGCCGTACGACAGATCCACCTGATACCCAGACAGCGTCACCGACTCGGGATCCACCGCCGACTTTCGCGCTTGGCCGAGGGCCGCATCGGGCGTCGTCGTTGCGTTCGCGGCAGGCGTGTTGGACCGTGACGGCAGCGTGCTCATGCTGAAAGTCTATCGCCCACACCGCGATCGCTACGATCCCGCGCGAACTTGCCCGCGACCGTTTCCATCATTGTGCCGACCTACCGCGAGGCGATGAATGTCCCAGAACTTGTCAGGCGCGTGCGCGAAGCGATGCAGCCCACGGGGCGCCGATTCGATCTTTGGCTGATGGACGACCCATCGGGCGATGGCATCGACCGCGCCGTGGCCGAGACCCGCGAGCCCTGGGTGCACCTTGTCACGCGGAAGCCGCCGCGCGGGCTTGGATACGCCGTGCTGGAAGGTTTGCAGTCGGCGCGCGGCGACATCCTTGTGGTGATGGACGCGGATCTGTCGCATCCGCCCGAGCGAATCCCAGCACTCGTGGAAGCAGCGGAACGCGCGGGAACCGACATGGTGATCGGCTCGCGTTACACCAAGGGTGGCACGATCGCAGGCGACTGGTCGCTGCTTCGCCACATCAACAGCCGCGGCGCCACTTGGCTCGCGCGACTCTTCACTTGGGTCGATGATCCAATGAGCGGATTTCTGGCGATGCGCCGCGACCTTCTTGCGCGCGCAGCGGGTGAACTCGATCCCATTGGCTACAAGATCGGTCTCGAACTGATTGTGAAGTGCCGCTGCCGCGGCGTGGCAGAAGTGCCGATCCACTTCAGCGATCGAGCGCTCGGCAAGAGCAAGATGGGGCTTCGCGAACAGCTTCGGTACATCGTGCATGTACGGCAGCTCGCACGCTGGAAGTATGGCGAACTCGCGCGCTTCGCCGAGTTCGCGCTCGTCGGTACGAGCGGACTGCTCGTCAACCTCATCACCGTCACCGCCGTGTCCGAAGCGCTCAAGGCGACAGGCATGACTTCGCGCGAGGCGCTCCTGAACACATCGGTCACCGCCGCGGTGCTTGTGTCCATGGCCAGCAACTTCCTGCTCAACCGCGCGCTCACCTTCGGAGACCGCGCCCGCCAACCGATGATGAAGCAGTTCCTGCTGTTTGTTGGCGTGTGCCTCATCGGTGCAGTCGTCAACTGGTTCGTCACCACTCGGCTTGCGCTGCGATGGACGGACTTCACGCTTGGACTGCAGACCGCATCGGTGTGCGGCGTGCTCTCGGGGATGGCGTTCAACTACCTCGGCTCGCGCCTCTTCGTGTTCCGCGGCACACGCGCGTGACCCGCGCCCCGCAGCGCGGCGGGTCAACCCTGCGGATACTCAAATACGCCGCGCCCCGTCTTGTTGCCAAGCCGACCCGCGGTCACGAGCTGCCGCAGCAGTGGGCACGGAAAAAACTTCGGATCGCCGAGTTCACGGTGCAGCACCATCATGATGTCATGGCACACATCGAGCCCGATGAAGTCCGCCAGTCGCAGAGGCCCCATCGGAAAGTTGCAGCCGAGCAGCATGATCTGATCGATGTCCTCGGGCTTTGCCACGCCTTCCATCCATGCATGGAACGCCTCGTTGATCAGCGGCATCAGCACACGATTCGACACGAACCCAGCGCGGTCGTTCGCCGGCACAGGCGTCTTGCCCATCGCCTTCGCAAGATCGAGCGTCCGCTGAACGGTCTCATCGCTCGTTGCGAGCCCGCGGATCACCTCGACCAACTTCATCACAGGCACTGGGTTGAAAAAGTGCATACCGATCACCTGGCTCGCGCGGTCCCCCGCTGCCGTTGCGATATCGGTGATGGAGATGGAACTGGTGTTCGTTGCCAGCACCACACTGGGCGAAAAGATGCGCACAAACGAAGCAAACAGGCGCTTCTTCGTTTCGGGATTCTCGCTCGCGGCTTCGACGACCCAGTCTGCGTGGCGCGTCTGCTCAAGGTCGCTCTCGTAGCAAAGCCGCTGCGCAGCGCTCGCAGCTGCGTCGGCACTCAGCTTCTGTTTCTCGACGAGACGCGCGAGCGTCTTGGTGTGGTACGCGCGCGCGCGCGCCAACTGGTCTGCGCTGACATCCACGACCACCGCTCCGATCCCAGACTGCGCCGCAGTCAGTGCGATGCCCGACCCCATCGTGCCGCCGCCGACCACCACCATCGTCTTCACTTGGTTTGCCATCGTGGCGGAATGGTAATGAATGCACGCAGGCGATCAGCAGTCAATCAATCATGTCGAGCGCCACATCCGCCCAGCCCGAACTGTGCGTGATCGCGCCGACGGAGATGCGGTCCACGCCCGATGCGGCAATCGCAGCGACGGTGTCGAGGCGCACTCCACCTGATGCTTCGAGCAGCAGCTTCGGTTTCGCCGCATCGCGCAGCGCGACCGCATGGGCAAGATCTCGCACACCGAGGTTGTCGAGCAGAACGATGTCGAGAGTTCCCTCAGGCAGCGCCAACAGCGCGCGCAGTTGTTCGAGCGAGTCGACCTCGGCGCACACGAATCCCAACAACCGCCCCGCCGCGCGCGCGCGACCGGCGGCAGCTTCGACCGCCGCCGCGAAGTTCGCGCCGTGCAGCCCCGACAGATGGTTGTCCTTGAGCAGCACCGCATCGGAAAGACCAAAGCGGTGCAGATGACCACCGCCGCACCGTACTGCGTACTTCTGCAGCCAGCGCAGGCCAGGGATCGTCTTACGGGTATCGCAGATCACCGCGCGCGTACCGCGAACGGCATCCACAAACGACGCGGTCGCTGACGCCGTTGCAACCGCGATCCCCAGCAGGTTCAGCAGCGAGCGTTCCACGGGCAGCAGTACATCAAGCGGTCCGCGAAGGGTGAGAAGACGCGTACCCGGCTGCGCGCGCATGCCATCAGCAGCGCCAAGCGCCAACTCGCAGCGAAGTGCCGGGTGCTTCGCTGAGAAAAGTCCACCGAGACCGAGCCCCGCAACACAGCCGCCACCACGCAGGACGACCGCTGCCGAGCGATCACCACGCAAGTCACACGACTGCGTCGTGATGTCGCATCGTGCGCCGTCCTCCTCAAGCGCACGCTCCACCGCCTCCGCACCACTGCGGCCGCAGAGGTGATCCCACAATGCGCTGAGCGTCATGGAGTTGAGATCCTGCACCAGTCAAAAGTTTAGAGACGCCGCATCCCGAGCGGCGTTGTCACATCGCTGCGGACCAAATTTCAGCCCGAAATCGACAACGGGCGGCGCCACGCGCCATCCGCTGCCAGTCCAAGTTCGATTGTTTCTCAGCTTCGATTCCGCACAGCGGAGATCGGAGCTGAACTCGCTCAGGCGCGCCGACGACGGGCCAGGAGTCCTGCAACACCCATCAGAGCAACTGCACCGGGCGCAGGGATGACACCGATCGAAAGCGAGTTTGTCGACGCAAACTTGCCCGCAGCTTCGCCACCGAACGGCGCCACCGAAATCGATGAGATCGCGCCCGAGGTGCTGACGAAGCCAGCAAAGCTTGATGTCGAAGAGGAAACGATGAAACTCACCCCGCCTGCCACGACCTTCACAAGACCAGGTCCCGTTGAGAAGTCGAGGTTTGTATTGAAAAAGTTGCCACCGAGAGCGAAAACATTCGCGCTCGAGAAGTTGAATGTGATCACCTGATCAGGATTGACCGTGGAGAAAATCCCGGCATCGGCAAAGAGCCCACTGGTTGCGGACGCGGTCCAAGCAGCGTCACCGCTACCACCACCCACGCCCGATGCGTAGAAGCCGTCGTAGCTAGCGAATGACTGCCCAACCACAGAGCCACCGAGGTCAACAACGAGCGCGTCGAAAACAGACTGGCTGCTTGCTACCAAGATCTCGCCTGAAGCTGCGTGGGCAAAGGCAGAGAGGACGGCGACCGACAGAAGTGAATTCGATGCGAGGGACATGGCTAGGACTCCGTGAGAGGACATCCCTTTTCCGCGGCCTCCAGACATCGAAAGATGCCACCGATCCGACCGAATGCAAACGAACAACGCGACAAACTCACAAAAAGGTCGAAAAATTTTTGCCTGATCCCTCTCAGCACACTCTCACTTTCGATCAAAAAATGATCGAAACTTGCACCGAATGTCTGATAACTGCAAATGGACAGTTCAGGACCAGCTCGACAAGGCTGGCCCCGAGTACTGGGCCAAGGGGCGGATGATGCGGTTGTTCGCGTGCTGCTCCATGATGTGCGCACACCACCCAGTGATCCGGCTCGCCACAAAGATCGGCGTGTATTGCGGTACCGGGATACCCATGATGAAGTAGGTCATGCCACATGGGAAGTCCACATTGGGATGGATCTTCTTGTCCCGCAGCATGATTGCCTGCACCTCGTCGCCAAGCGTGAACCACTTGGTGGCGTTCGCACCAAGTTCCTGCGCCAACTTCAGCCCCCACGACCGCAGAATCGGAGCGCGGTGATCGCCATTCTTGTAAACGCGGTGCCCGAAGCCCATCAACTTTCGCTTCTCGATGAACGCTCGCTGCATCCACGCGTCCACGGTCATTGCCCCCCCAGCGCAGTCGTGGTCGATCTCCTTCAGCATCTCCATGGCCATCTCGTTCGCACCTCCATGCAGCGGCCCCTTCAGCGCTCCGATGCCGCCACACACCGCCGAGTGCAGATCCGTCTCCGTGCTCGCGATCACGCGGCACGAAAAGGTACTCGCGTTGAAATCATGCTCGGCGTACAGCACCAAACTGACATCCATGATCCGCGCAGCAAGCGGCGTCGGACGCACGCCCGTCATGCACCACAGCAGATTCGACGCATGATCGAGCTTCGGGTCGGGATCCACCGGCGGCTTGCCATCGAGCGCGCGCTGGCACACACCGATGATCGTGGGAATCTGCGCGAGCAGCCGCTTCGACTTCCGCAGTTCCGCCTCAGGCGAAATGTCCTCGCACTCCGCATCGAGATGCGACAGCAGCGAGACACCCGTTCGCAGGATGCTCATGGGATGCGCCTTCGGGCTCTCTCGGCAGATTCTCACAATCGCATCGCGCACGCTGGCTGGGATCGGACGCAGTTCCCCCTGCTCCTGCTTGAACGCCGCCAGTTCCGCAGCGCTCGGCTTGTGACCGATCAGCAGCAGGAACGCCACCTGATCGAAAGACGCATGCTCCGCCAAGTCCGCGATCTCATAACCGCGGTAAATCAACTGGCTCTGGTTCACCTCGCAGATAGCCGTGTCGCCGACCGTCTGCCCAGCGAGTCCTCGCGTATCGGGGACCTTGGCGGGCGATGGTGTTGGACCGTTTGGCGCTGTAGTCGTCATAGGAAGATCGATACTAGCGAAACTCCCCCATCCACCCGACAATGCCACGATGCCACTCACCACGCGCTGTGTCCTCCCCACCACCGCCGCACTCACGGCGATCCTGCTCGGGCTCGGCTGCGGTACCGAATCCTCCGCACGCATTGATCCAGCCCTGCCCTCAATGAACAGCCGCGAAGTCGGCTCCTGCATGGCAGGCAACTTCTCCAACGAAGCGCAATCCAAAGCTGACCCAGCATTCGAAGACATACGCGTTCACTTGCGCCCCATCTGGGTCGACCGCATCGATGGACTGTGGCTCTACATCGAACAGTCGCTCGCCGCGAGCCAGGACAAGCCCTACCGCCAGCGCATCTACCAGATCGTCGACGGCAACGACGCAGACTCGGTGGACTGTCGCATCTACGCGATCCCAGGCGACGCGATGCAGTACGCGGGCGAATGGAAACTGGAACGCCCCATGCGCAAACTGACCGCAGACCTGCTGCTGCCAATCAGTGGCTGCACGATCACGCTTCGCAAGAACGAAGACAGTTCGTGGAGCGGCTCCACGCAGCCCAACGAGTGCGTGCCGCCTGGGTCGGCGGGCGTGTCGTCGATGACGAGCATCAAGATCGACCACGCTGGCTTCGAAGTCTGGGACCGCACGCTGAACGCCGACGGCCAGCAAGTCGGCGGTTCCACCGTGGGCCCGTACCTCTTCAAGCGAACAGCGAACTGACGCGCGCGCGCGCCGCTGCGCGGACGCGCACACTCCCACGCCAAGGGGCTGCGGCATAGCCGCTGCGCGGACGCGCACACTTCCACGCCAAGGGGCTGCGGCATAGCCGTGCCGGGGCTCAGACAGCTCTCGCCTGCTCCACGCGGCTGGCGCCGCGCGTTCGCAGGCTCGAGAACTCGCCCGGCACGGGCATG
>Ga0172367_10007831_pt1 | contig 12110 bp, 23 predicted proteins | sample Lak10m_FD_114542 | JGI IMG/M metagenome (GOLD analysis project Ga0172367, IMG submission 114542) | Freshwater microbial communities from Kabuno Bay, South-Kivu, Congo - kab_022012_10m | ecosystem: Environmental > Aquatic > Freshwater > Lake | place: Democratic Republic of the Congo: South-Kivu...
AGATGATAATTTGGCATTAAAGATATTTAAAGAAGATGTTTGCGATAATTGCGGGTGTAAAGATGAGTCCGATAGCAAAGATATACTATCTCCTCAAGACCCTAGATAACCTTGAAATAAAAATTTCAGAATTGCAGATAGCCAAGCAAATAGAAGAAGATGCTTATGGCAATTTGTGGTATGAAGAGAAAATTGACGAGGCAGAAAGAAAGTTACAACGAACTAAAAACATACTAATAGAATTGGTAAAAGAACTATAATGAATGCAGAAAAAGCGTTTAATGTACTTAAAAACGAAACTTTATTGTTTTGCGACAACATGCTAGAATTAAATAAAGATAACGATCAAGTTATTATTGATAAGCGTATATTTAAAAACTTTAGATGGTTTGTAGATATACAGGAGTTATCCGTTAATGATTCTCCTGGTAGCACTAGCAGCGATTCTAGGTAGTTTTTTATAGTTATTTGCAAGATCTAACTTAATCTCTTCTTCAGACAATCCCTTTTTGTGACCATTAGCAATTATTTGTTTTTCAAACTCTTCAATAATTATATTCATTATTTTTTTTGGATCATTAATCATTTTTATCAATCACCAAGGTGTAGAAAACGGGAAATGTATGTCTTCTTGTAACTCCCTTTTCTAATGGATAAACTGTTTTTACTTCATGTAAATAATGACATGGAAAAAGAACTAAATCTCCTGGAGAGGGTTTTATTGATATATTATGTTCTGGAAAAGCAATTTCTCCACCATTATATTCATCATTAAGGTAAATTAGTCCTCCTATAGTTATCGCTGGATATTTTTTAATTACATCTCCATCTATATGAGGTGGCAAAGTTGTAAATTTTGACCATTTTATAAGTTCAAGTTCTCTAAACCAACCAAATTCTTTAACAGTATATCCTAAACTCGGAAAATATATATGCTCAACAAACTCTTGAATTTGTTTATCTAGTTTATTCATTACATCTTTTACGTTATTATTTTTAATATCACTAATTAAACTTATACTTTTAAAATCTGGATCTGGTAAATAGTTCATATATAAGTTTAAAATATTTAGATGTTCTTTTTTTGCAAAGTTTTCTTTATGATATATAGCGTTAATTCCATAATCCATACTTACCATCTTCCTATTGGACAATAATTTTGCGGTTTATCTACTTTAAGGTTAACGCCACATCCGCATTGTCTACAAGACAAGGCATCCTTTCGTAACCAAGGACATTTCATGCAGATTTCTAGGCGGGTACGACCAAGTTCTGTTGTTGGCTCAAAATCTACCATTCTACTTGATCCTTATATGTCACGCTATATTCTCCTCCATATACTTCTGCGTATGAGATGATATCTTTATTATACCGTATACAAGTTGTTTTGTCTACTAGGCCTGTTTGATACCTATATCCCCTGGTCAATTCGCTGAATCTAAAGTTTCCTGGGCCTTCATTATTAAGTGCCTGGTTCATTTGAGTAATATACTTTTCTTTGCCTAATCGTCTTGAAACAAAACTTTGCTTACCCTCCATATGAGCCATATGTTTTTCCACAACTCTGTGGATATCATTGTTCATAACAAATCGTGTTTGTGGACAATCTAACAATACTGACCAATGTTGCATGTTTTCTGCATAGTCGACTTTATTCTTGTAAGTCGAATCTGCGTAGGCCATGCGTAGGTGGTCATCAAGTGTTGTTCGAGACTCTATTGCAAACGCGAGAAGAAAACACGTTGCGAATGGAAACTTTTGATTGTATTGCTTGACTTTGTAATGCGTATTTGGATTAAACGATTCGACTGAAATATTGTCTTCCATAAGTCGCATATGATTTCCAATTGATACATAGTCTGGAGAGTTCATATCGCAGTCAACGAAGAGACAGTCTTTTGGATCTATGCCATCGGCTAGAAGTAAAAGATTTTTATCATATGTACCAACGACTGACGAGCCATTATATTTCCACAATAACATTGCCGAAACGAAGCCATCAATATCTGGCGAGACTATTAACTTTTTGGAATACGCAAGGGTATCCAGAATTTGTTCTTTCAAAACACTCCTAAAAAATATGTTAGAATTAATCTTATCATGTCAGTCCAAGATTGGTTAGGTCTAATTCTTACAGCGCTATCAATTGTAGCATTAGTTGCTGGAGGAATCAAGTGGCTTGTAAAACATTATCTTTCTGAACTCCGCCCAAATTCTGGAACTAGTTTAAAAGATCAAGTTAATAGACTTGAAGAACGAGTTAACTTAATTTACGATCATTTGCTAAATAAGTAATCTATATATATAATATATATTTATATATAATATATATAACTATTAATATATATCTTTTATATAATATATATTTTAAGTATATCAGAAGTTTTTAAGTTTGTCAAGTTTCCTACCTCTGGCTAGAAAAATTGATTATTGTGTTATAATTTTACCTATGAGCACTATATCTTCTATTGAGCAGGTAGGCGCAGAACCAATAAATATTAAATGGAAAGTGGTTCGTGGCGACACTGCAACTCTTAGAGTAGACTTTTTAGAAGATGACGAAGCCACAACAATTGATATTGATGACTGGACATTTACTTCAACTTCATATGATCCATCTGGAGATGTTCTAGATGAACTTACAGTTGATAAGTATGATGGATATGTGATTGTTACAGCCCCGTCCGATTTGACTACATTTTGGGGTAATGGATATAGAAACGTTGTAGCAAATTTACCTTTTGATGTTCAGATTATTACAGACGATGATGTTGTTTGGACTCCTATTATTGGAACAATTAGTGTATATAGTGATATAACTCCAGGTGGACTATGATAATTAAAATTACTTCCCCTGCAGTTACACCAGCAAAAGTTGTAAAAGTTGACGACAAAACCTTTATAATTAAAACTGGTGAATAATGAGCGTCAGTCGTAAAACAGATATTCCAGGAAATCAAAAAAACAAACCTGCATACGGAAAAGTTGCTGAAGAAGAACAAACGCCTTTAAAGCCCGATATAGACTACAAAATTCTTGTGGGGCCAGTAGGACCTCAAGGACCAGTTGGACCAAAGGGAGAGGTGGGTCCTAGAGGCGATAAAGGGGATCCAGGAGATCGTGGGCCAAAAGGAGATAGAGGTGCTCCTGGAGAAACGATATATATAACTAAAGAAGGTTCAGAAATAGCAAATGTTAAATCTGGCTGGGCATATTATGAAAATAAAGATCAACAGCAAATATTTTTAGCATTAGATAAAGGCGATGAAGGCTGGGTAGATTTATTAAATGATTCAAAAGGTAACACTACTGAAAAATATCTACCATTAGGAAAAGTAAGTTTATGGAACCCAGAAAATCAAAAGTTTAATTTTAGACAACTTGATTTAGGAACAAAAGTGGACATTACGTATGATTTTGAACTTGATACTTTTAATAATAATACTGAAATTTGGCTAAGAACATATTCTGCCCCATCAATTAATACATCTGAATTTATTGCTAATTTAAAATACAAATATGTTTATGATTTTTCAATAACTCAAACTTTATATATAATAAATGAAAAAATGAAAAAGGGAAATGTTGTGCCACAAATAAGAACTGATTTAGATTCTGCAATAAAGGTCAAATCTTTCTTAGTCCACATCTCTTAGTGGTATAATAAATCTATGGCATTTCCAGGTACATACAATTTTGATTATTATCGTGGTGACACATTTCGTTTTGTAATTTCCCCGAAAGATTCTACAGGTGCAGCATTTGATCTTTCCGCATATAAATCGGAAACCGCTCCAACAAGAGATGCAATTTTTACAATAGCAAGTTCAAGGGGTGCAAGCCCAACATTGTCTTTAACCTCTGACGGATCATCAGATTTGGGCGCATCAATTGATACAGGCAACGACACAATCACTTGCACAATTACTCCAGATGGCGGAAGAGAGTTAGAAGGTGGTTCAACATATTATTATGATGTTGAGATTTATAATGGTGCAGATCTTAGATACACTTTATTAACTGGAACAATTACAGTTCAAGATGATGTTACTGGAGCAGCAGTATAATGCCAGAAGTTGTTGTTTCAGATCCAGAACTATCTGTTTTTGGACCAGTAGAAACTATAAATGTTTCTGTTGATATTGGACAAACTGGAACAAGAGGAAGTAAGCAATTTGTTGGTTCTGGCGTTCCAAGTGGAGCAACAATATCAGAAACACCATTAGCAAATGATTTATATCTAGATGTTTCTAATTCGCAACTTTATCAATATATAGATTCAACATGGACAATTGTTGGAAAATTTGCTCCAACAACTTATCACACTATAGAAGGGGCAACATTTGCTTCTGGTTCTGCCACCTTTACATATGATATTGTTGATATTTTTGGATTAACTGAAATAGATGGAAACTATGATTTTGTAATTCATCATAGCATTAGAGGAAAGGTTTCTCAATATAACATTCTTTCTTCTGTTATTGGAAAACCAGTTTTATCTGGAACAGATTTGTCCTTTACCATTAAAGCAAAATATTTAGATGATGAAACATGGACTAACTTATCTGGTCAATATAACGTTATGCTTTCAATAAGTCTTGGAGAAGACAACGGCCACGTTATTTCATAGTAACTTTGTGTTATAATAATTTATTATGGCAGCCACAAATATTGGTAGTTCTAAATACCCACTTGCAAAAGTTCCAGCAATGGCAGATCCAGCAGATATTCAGGTTGCTCTTAAATATTATCATTGGGGACAAGAAGCAGAACCAGAAGGATTGGCAACTGCTGGTATTTCAAAATATTTAGATGACATTGATACAAGAATTGATGGAATTGATACAAGTTTAGAGGGTGTTGTTTTAGAATCTATTATTGATGCAAAAGGTGATTTAATAGTTGGTTCTGCAGATAACACAGTTGATAATTTAACAATTGGTAGTGATGGACATGTTTTAACTGCTGACAGCACAAATGCTACATTTGGATTAAAATGGTCTGCACCAACAGTATCTACTTCACAAATTACTGGGTCAACAACAGGTACTGGTTCTTTAGTATTTGGAACAACTCCAACCTTATCTCGTTCATTTTTAGTTTCACCAAGAGAAAAAGTTACAATTTCTGCAACTGCAGCAGGAAGCGCTACGCATAATTTTGATGTTATCACGCAAAGTGTTTTATACTACACATCAAATGCTAGTGGAAATTTTACTTTGAATATAAGAGGTGATGGAAGTACAACTCTTGATTCACTATTAAATACTGGAGATGCACTTACTGTAGTATTTTTAGTAACAAATGGTGCAACAGCATATTATCATTCAACACTAACCATTGATGGTAATTCAATTACACCAAAATGGCAGGGAGGAACAGCACCTTCGTCTGGCAATACCAGTTCTATTGACTCTTATTCCTATACAGTAATTAAAACAGGATCTACAGCGTTCACAGTTCTGGCATCCCAAACAAGATTTGCTTAATATCTAATGCCAATACTTTCATCAATAGCAGGGGCAGCAGCAAAAGCCTACGGAATGATGGCTAATGCAAAAAGAATAATTACAGATACTTTTAATAGAGCAAATGGTTCTTTAGGAACAACAAGTTCAGGACATCTATGGTCTGTTCTTCGTGGTACCTGGTCAATTTCTTCTAATCAAGCAACATCGTCAGATGCAGGAAGTTCTTATCCATTAGCGACAGTAGATATTGGAGCACAGAATGTTGTTGTTTCTGCTGATATAACTGATGGTGGTCCAGGAGTTGCTTTTTGGGTAACAGATGCAAATTCTTGGTGGGCAAGTTCTGCAAATTATAGAACAAGTTCATATTCATATTCTTGTTGTGGAGGAAGTACTGGTCCAACAAATGTAGGATGTGGAAGTACAACAACTTCTAGTTCCTGTGGATCAAGTTATACTCAGACATCTCCAACAGGATGTGCGGGTGAAACTATAACTACAACTACATATAATAATAGAAGTGGTTGTGGATGTTATGAAACTGGAATTCAAGCAGGAGATGGTTGCGTAGATAATTCAAGTTTACAACCTTTGGGTCCTTTATGTTGTGGTAGCAGTCCATCAGCATCAGATACTGGATGTGGTGTTTATAGTACTTCAAGTCAAACATATTATCAGCCATTAATTCCAGGAAGTACAGTTTATTATCAGTTAACAACATGTTCTGGAACTAACTATCATACTGAATTAAAGTTGTATAAGAATGTTTCTGGAACAATTTCTACAGTAACAACACAAGAAATTAATAGCAATACTTCTGGATATTCTGAGATTAATTCAATAAAGGCAATAACATCAGGAGATTCAATCACTATATCTGGATATACTAATGCTGGATTATCTTCACAACTTGGTTCAAGTTTAACAAATACACCAGTAAGTCCTTCAAAAGGAACAAAGGCTGGAATAATAAAAACATCTTCAGATGCAAATTCTGGATCTCTTATAGATAATTTTTCTGTAGAAAATGTTTTGTGATAGAATATAAATAAAGGAGAATCATGAGTATTGAAAATATTCCAACCCCACCAATAAAACTTGCATATATTATAGATAATGAAATTGTTGATATTTTGCATACAGATCAAAGGCTTGGCGCTATTATGCTAAGTGAACCATTGATCATAGATATTTCTGAAAATTTTTATGATGAAGAAAATCGTCCAACTATTTTAATTGGAGCAACATATAGTCCAGAAACCAATAGTTTTACAAACCCAGGATAGTTATGTCTGAAAAAACTAGATGGCAATTATGGAAAGAATCTCAAGCACAGGTAAAGCCATGGGATGTTTTAAATCCTGATAATTTGGTTTCAGAACAAATAAAAAAAGAAAGATATGATATCTGTTTGTCTTGTCCAGAATTAATTCAACTAACTAAACAATGCAAGGTTTGTGGATGTTTTATGAATCAAAAAACAAAACTTAAAGAGGCTGCATGTCCTTTGCAAAAATGGAGTCCAGTAAATGAATAAGCATTTTCATTGTGATAATAAATCACGAGTATATGAAAATTTTTTAACAGAAGAGGAATGTACTGAACTATATAACTTTATGCATAATTTTCCATATGATAAATTACAAGAATATAAAGTTGCAAGATATTTTAATAAAAGACAAATAAGCAAAAGACAGATGCAAGATCAACCAGGTTTTGAAAATATAATGGATTCTATACAACCAACATTAGATAAAATTAATAATAGATTAAAGAAAATTTTAAACGATGATGATCATATAGCCGAATGGAATATAGGCGAATATATTTTAATGCGAGTTTTTAAAGATGGCATTCCAGAAGATTATGCTGGAAATAAAGAAGAAGGAATGTTTCTTCATGTAGACAACCACGATTGGATGGAAGGAAAAGTTTTTTGGGGAGTTGTAGTATATTTAAATGATGATTACGTTGGAGGAGAACTTTATTATCCAGAATATAATCATTATTATAAACCAAAAAGGAAAGATTTAGTTATGCATGTTGGTGATATTATTCATGGTGTTAAAGAAGTAACAGAAGGAACAAGATATGCTGCAACTGTTCTTGTTAGAGTTAAAGGTAAATATAACGAACACCCATTACCATTAAAAGAAGATGACACAGACGGTAGATATTTATACCCTCCAGGATATTGGGGTAAAAGAATGCCTGATGACCCAATACAAGGAGATGTTAAGGTGCCAAGATCAGATGGAACGTTTGCAGAGTATAACTCAAATCCAAAATTATATGTTCCAAAGGTTTAAAATCTTTCCATCCACTCTTTAGTCTTCCAAGTAATACCCTTCCAAGCAGACCAATCTTTACCGCCATCACTCATGTGATAAGCAATCTCTGCATTTCTAACTGGATCAAACAACTCTTGATTAGATTTTAGATTAAACTTTTCTCTTCTTTCTTCTCCCATTTCACCAAGCATATTTATTTGAAATAGGCCATAAGAGTTGTCTCTAGTTTTTCTATTAGGATTCCAAGAGTTAGGAGTGCCCATAGATTCTTTCATTACCGTTGCCCAAGCAACCTTAAGAGCATATCCTTCAAACCCTACAGATTTTAATATCTTAATTAGTTCTTCTTTTTCAAGAGGAGTTCCATATTTGTATTTTTTGATAGGTTTATTATTTTCCTCTTTAGAAACGGAAAAAACCGCTTTCGCGGTCAGGTCTGCGTCATAGACGGAGTTATAATTTAAATTATTTTCAGCATTTGCAGCGGAATTAGCAAAAAATGCTATTGCTGCTACCCCTGAGAGTACGCCAATCATTGCCGATTTATTCATGATCGTTTCCTCCTTAGAAAACAAAACACCATCTTTTAATGGTGTTACTTATTAGTATAGCATAGAATTTTATTTTTTGTCAAATCTTAACGTATTTACGTAATTATGTTATAATTCTTTTATGGCTAATTTTAGAGGTTCAGGACAATCATCTTATGATATTGGTGATGCCCCGCCATTAGTAAAATGGACTATCGTAAAGGGCGATACAGCAGCATTTAGGGTATATGTTACAGATGATGCCAAAATTCCACTGGTAATTGCTGATTGGGATATTAGTGCTGAATTTAGAAGACCTGATGATGCAGATGATTTTGATCAAGATGATGCAGGAACAGTATTTACACTAACCCCTGCTCCAGACGGGGATGATGGAGATGGAGAATTTACTGTTAAATTAACATCTAATCAATCTAATCAATTAAGAACTGGAGATGTCTTTGATATTGAACTATCTGATGCAACACGAGTTTGGACTGTTGCTAGAGGAAAGATGGTAGTTCTAGAAGACGTAACAGATTAATGGCTTCTGTTTCTTTAAAAGAAAAGTCAAGATATAAAAGCGTAAAGTTTAATGATAAAGATTATGCTAGAGTTTCTATTAAAGAAAAAGTAGACAAAAACATAACAATTAATGAACTTTTACCTTTTAGAATAAGAATTACAGATATAGATATTATAGGGTTTAGTCAAAACAATGCACCGCCAATTCCATTACAAATTATTGGTTTAAGCAACTATATTTTATAAAATTATAAAATAATTATGTTATAATTTAGGCATGGCCAAAATCTCATTATCATCAGTAAAAGCCCTGTTTCAAACAGGAGATCGCCCAACTCAAGCGGATTATGAAGATTTAATTGATTCAACGGCAGCACAATCAACAGATTTGGGTAGTGCTGGCAATAATGAATCAACAATCAATGGTATTGAAAGTGCCACAGTAATTGATAATTTTGATGCAACAGAATGGAGAATGGTTAAATATATCATTTCCATAAAAAAGACTTCTGGTGGCGATAATAAATATTACGCTACAGAAATGACTATATTGATTGACGGCACAAATGTAAATGTCAATGAATATGGAACAATAGACAACGATGGGAATATTGGCACCATTAGCGTCTCCCGCGCTGGAAATACAGTATCCATAACGGTTACTCCAGTAGTCGGTATAACGCCTGTAACTGTACGTTATGCACGTATGGGACTAAAGGCATAAGGAGAGATAAACTATGGCAACAGTAAATAAAGACTTCAAGATTAAAAATGGTTTAGTTGTTGAAGGATCAACAGCAACCGTTAATGGTCACGATGTTTTGACAGAAAGCCTTGTTGATGCTAAGGGTGATTTGCTAGTAGGAAGTGCGGATAATACCGTTACTCGTTTGGCAGCAGGTACAAATGGATATATTCTTACAGCAGACTCTGCAGAAACAAGTGGTCTTAAGTGGGCAGCAGCCCCAGCAGTTGGTACATTTGATACCAGCATTACATTTGAAGGTGCAACAGCAAATGATTACGAAACTACATTACAGGTAGAAGACCCAACTGCTGATCGTACAATTACATTACCAAACGCAACTGGTACTGTAACACTTAATGATGCAACACAAACATTAAGCAACAAAACAATTTCTTATACAAATAACACAATTACAGTTCAGGTAGCAAATGTTTCAGATTTGACAGCAAATGCTTCAGAACTTAATACACTTGATGGAATTACAGCAACCACAGCAGAACTTAACATTCTTGATGGTGTTACAGCAACTGCTGCTGAAATTAACGTTCTTGATGGTATTACTTCTTCTACAGCAGAACTCAATCTTCTTGACGGAGTCACTGCTACTACAACAGAACTTAACTATGTTGATGGAGTAACAAGTGCAATTCAAACACAGTTAGATGCTAAGGCTACTGATTCAGACCTAGCAACTCACACAGGTTCAACAGAAGCACACGGTGCAACTGGAGCAGTTGTTGGTACAACTAACACACAGACTCTTACAAACAAGACTCTTACATCACCAGTAATTAATACTCCTACTGGAATCACCAAGTCAGATGTTGATCTTGGAAATGTTGATAATACTTCTGATGCAAGTAAGCCAGTTTCAACTGCAACACAAACAGCACTTGATCTAAAGGCAAACCTATCAGGAGCAACCTTTACTGGTGCGGTATCAGGAACAAGCCTTACACTTTCAGGCGACCTAACAGTTAATGGTACTACTACTACAATTAACTCAACAGAAATCACTGTTGATGATAAGAACCTTACTCTTGGTTCAGTAGCCACCCCAACTGATGCAGGTGCAGATGGTGGCGGTATTACTCTTAAGGGTGCAACAGATAAGACTCTTAATTGGGTAGATGCTACGGATTCTTGGACATCTTCAGAAAACTTTGATCTTGCAAGTGGTAAAACATACAAGATTAATGGAACAAATCTAAGCGCTGTTTCTGAAACACTAACAAACAAGACAATTGACGGGGCAAATAATACACTAACCGTAAGAATTGCAAATGATGTTTCTGGTCTAGGAACAGGCGTTGCAACATTCTTGGGAACCCCTTCCTCAGCAAACCTTGCTTCAGCAGTAACAGATGAAACAGGAACTGGTGCTCTAGTATTTGCTAATACACCAACTCTTGTTACTCCAGAATTAGGAGCAGCAACTGGTACAAGCATTGCTTTCCCAGATGCCCTCGCTGGATCTGCAACGGCAACAGCAGGAACATCAGCAACAACAATTGATACATGGTCAGCAACTACATACTCTGCTGCTAAATATTTTGTTCAAATGAAAAAGAACAATGATATTGAAGTAATTGAGATGCTTGTTGCGGTAGATGGAAACAATAACGTATACGTAACCGAATATGGTAACGTTGTAAGCAACGAAACACTTGGAACAACAGATGCCGTTTATAGCGGTGGAAATGTTCTTCTACAAGTTACTGCTGCTGCAGCAAATACTAGCGTTAAGGTTTCAAAGACATACATTGAGGCATAAAAGGAGATAATAAATGGCAACTACTAACAGAGACTTTAAGGTAAAGCATGGGTTACAAGTAACCGAAGGCGCAACCTTTGGAGGAACTGTTGTAGTTGCCACTCCTACTCTTAGTACACATGCAACTACAAAAGCATATGTTGATGCAGCAGGTGTAACTGTTAGCGGTACAGCACCAGCATCTCCATCAAATGGAAATCTTTGGTTTGATACATTAACAGAAAGAATTCATGTTTATTATGGATCTGCTTGGGTGGCAATTGCAACTCTTGAAGATGCAGAAGTATTACAAGATCACATTCATGATACTGCAATTGATGGATCTGGACTTATTGTAAGTACATTCGTTTCTGGCGGGGCTTACAACGAACCAGGAGTTTTAATAAGCGCAGGATTTTATAATACAGACTCATGGGAAAATACCTATGATGGAGGAATAGCAATAGATAATTTTAATTAATTATCTGTTATAATAAAACTAATAAATTTTCTGTAGGAGGAAAATAATATGGCAACAAGAATGCAGCAAAGGAGAGGCACTGCAGCCCAATGGACAAGCGCAAACCCTATTTTAAATGCAGGTGAAATGGGATGGGAGTCTGATACCAATAAATTTAAGATTGGTGATGGCACTAATCACTGGGCAGACCTTGATTACTTTATCGATCAATCCTCCACAGCAAACCCATCATTTGGTTCAAGCATTACTTTCGAAGGTGCTACTTCAGACGCCTATGAAACAACCCTTACCGTAACGGATCCTACAGCAGA
>Ga0172367_10007832_pt1 | contig 12107 bp, 18 predicted proteins | sample Lak10m_FD_114542 | JGI IMG/M metagenome (GOLD analysis project Ga0172367, IMG submission 114542) | Freshwater microbial communities from Kabuno Bay, South-Kivu, Congo - kab_022012_10m | ecosystem: Environmental > Aquatic > Freshwater > Lake | place: Democratic Republic of the Congo: South-Kivu...
ATGATATATGGTGCAAGACCACCTTGTCGTCCATCATGGAAAATAACACGAGGTTTTCCAACGATGTATGAATCATGTGTTTCAGTTTCACGCTTGGCAATAATTTCATCACCATTGCTCATTTTCATTGTAATTGTTGTCATTTACTTTCCTTTAAGAATATCTACAATGGGACTTTTTAGTTTCCCACAATTCAACTGCTTCAACATCTGCTACACCTTTCAAATGAGCTGCAAAGAGTTCTTTCAAGTGCATACAGATATTTTCTGATGTTGGGCAGAAATTGACCAATACAAAAGAATCAATGAAGTCTTTGTTTTTATCTTCAAATTCTCCAATGTTACGCATAACATCACCCAAATTAGAGAAGTTTGTTACATGCTCATTTTCAGAGAAACTACAACCTGTGATTCTAGTGAATAATGGGTCGTTCACATCAATCATAAATTTGTGGTCTAGTTCATCATCAAGAAACTGTTTAACCCAGTTTAAGTTCTTAAAATCTAGTATCATACCTTCATTATTTAATGAATCTCCTTCTAAAAATACTTTGATTTCATAGCTATGACCATGCAAATGCTTACATGCACAATCGGTTGTCAGACTTAATTCGGGTTTGTCTAGCTTTTGTTGCCATACACGATGACCCATTTCAAAGCTAAAACTTTTATCAATACTCCACATCAAAAACTCCAAAAATTAAACATGATTTATGATATACAAATTTAAAGTGTTTGTCAAATACTTACAGGGACTGCTTTTAATACTTTATTTGCATATGTCATTGTTTCATCTGACTGATTTCCATTATAACATTGCAACGCCATCTTAACTGATTTATGCTTCTTTAAACAATCATGGAGAATTTTAGTTCCAAGAGCAGTGTTAGTGTGAGGTGAATAAATGTTTTTATCTTCCATCTTGGCAATTTTGTCATAATGCCAACGAGGCATAACTTGCATGAAGCCCAGTGCACCTGCATTGCTGATTGCATACTGCTTGAAATTGGACTCAACTTTAATGACACCTAGAACAAGGTTGACAGGTATATTATGCGCTTCACTGTTCAACAAAATAGAATGTGCAAGTTTATGTGCAGTTGTATATTCCATATTTGAATTTGACATGATATAATCAACGAGTCGTTCTTCAAATGATTTTGGTAATATTGGTTGAACAATTGCGCTCAACTGCTCTTTTTTGCTATCAATGAAACTATAGAAGCCATACAATGAAATAGCAGAAACTATCAACATTCCAACTGTGAATAAATGCAACTTGGAAACAAACTTTTTGATACTTTTAAAATACACATACTCTCTAAGTTCAATTATCTTGGTAGCCATAAATGCATCCTTGTAATTAAAGAAAGGTAATTATTTATCAAGACCAAAGACCTTGATAGTACTTGCCAAATAGTCTTAGACCATTTCCGATTCTAGCTTCATGTAACTTCATACCAGCCCAATCATACTCTCCTTTAACTTTCCATCTTAAAGGAATTGCAATTTTACCTTCATCTTCAGGATAATCATCTAAATCAATCTCACATGGTACAATCGTATATTGAGATTCCCAATCATAATCAGGCTGAAGTTGCTCAAATGTCCAAATCATTTCATCGAGAACCCATTCCCACCGAATATGCACATCACAATTAACAGTGATGTTTTTTGTTTTACATTCATCGTAAAACTCAAATGTCATCTGAGCATCATACTCTTCTGTTTCTGTATATCTAAGATGTTCAGGGACGTCATCTAAATCAACTAAAGGTGAACCTTGTTTTTGTTCTTTCAACTGTTTCAACATTGGCAGTACAACTAGTGACACTGTATCACACATATTCCATGTGTCATAATTGTCAATATGAATTTTTACTTTTCTATGACGTTTTGATTCTATCCAAGTGCAAGCTTTCATCAATAAAGAATCTCTGTCTTTTCCACCAGACAACCACGTACCAAAGTCGTGCACCCAGTCTGGATAGGATTTGATACCATATTCATCACGATATGACGACCAAAAGCAAAGAGCTTCTGCAATTTGATATGGTCCTACAAAGTATTTGTATGGTCCAATCGAAATCTTCATAATCAGCTCACTTTTTCAACAATTACACCGTTTTTCTTCAACCATTCAACACCATCATTTGAACGATAATCATTTGAGTAAAACACATATTTGATTCCAGCACCAACCATTATCTTTGCACAATGAATGCAAGGGGTATGTGTGATAAACATTGAACCATTCTTGGTAGAAACACCCTGTAACATCAACTTAGCAAACACTGCCTCTTCTGCATGGCTCACTTCTGGTCTAGTAGCAAATTTATATTGAAAAGTGTTACTATCAAATTCATTTGTCTCATATTCACACACATTGCTTCCACCAGCTGGCAAACCATTGATACCCGTGCTCATAACCCCATCAAGTGAAACAAACACGGCACCAACTTTCAGCCTAACAGCATGAGATTCTTGGGAAATCCGTTTTGCAATGTCAAGATACATATACACCCACTTCTGCTTCATTTTATATCACCTTGTGCAATTAATTTCTCAAAAGTTGAAAAAGTCTTAGAAAACCGACTTGCATAGATTTCCTTGATTCCAATTAATGCATTTGAAACTTGGTCAGGAGACCAATCCTCATCTAAGACACCTTCAATGACAGTATCTAAGTCGTCTAGAATGTTCCAAGTTTTTAGAATTTCTTGCTCTAGGTCAAATCTGTTCATATCAAAACTCCATCCATGGGTTACCAACAATGAAAGTCTTCAAACCAATACTTTGCCAAAGTCTTACAACTGCTGGGCGGTCATCGATTACAAACTGAACATTGTAGTTATATGCAACATTTCGCCAAAAAATCTCTTCTTTAACGACAGTGTCCTTTCGCATATCATTTGGTGCCCGCATGATTAGCTTGTCATATGAAATATCATTATCATCTAACCATTGTTCAGTTTTCTCTCTACATACACCATCACGACCAGACAAGACAATGATTTCAACAAAGTCATTATGACGTTGAGATGAGAATGTGTTCACAAGTGTACGAACCGCAACATCAACATCATCCAATCCAACTTTGTCCCATTCAAATGCTCCACGCTTGCCGTTCATATGTGCAAGAGTGCCGTCAATGTCGACCAGTATGCATTTTGGCTTGGTTGTATTTGGGACGTATTGCTTCTTAGGGAATTGTTCTCTAAATTGTTCGTACTGCTTCCAGATAACTTGGTGTCCAACAGTATCACGTCGTTGCTCATCACGCTTGATAGCTACCATCACATCAACATCAAACACTTCCACATCAACTGTATAGCCAGCTAGCTCAAGTTTCTTAATAAGAATATCACGATACTTTTTGTTCAAGTTGGTGTCTGAGATAATCATTGGCATCTTACCAACGATGCAGTCGTCAATAACTTCATTGCACTTAACTGTCACTTCTGCTTCATTCTCTTTTGTGAACTTCCAGATAGACCAGAAGTTTTCGTCGTAGTCGTCTTTCCATAGACCACGCTTTTCCATGATTCGCTTACGCCAAACATCACGTTCAATACGAACGTAACCATCATAGTCTGGCTTGTCGAATTCTGTTGTCTTACCAGAACCTGAAATACCTACTGAAATTATTGCTCTCATCTTAACCCTCAATAACTTGACATTCAGATATATTGAAAACTCGTTCTTCACCATTTTCAGTCAGAACCAAATCCAAATGAGAAGAATAATATCCATTGTTATAACCATAGCCCGGTATAGAAACAGGGTGACCATTTACGGGTATCAATCGTATCCCATAACCTTCAACTCGTTCAAAGAAATTATCATTTGACAAGTCAAATTCAAGCCCTTCAAACTCCTCTAGAGACAAATCTTTAAAAGAAAGATAATGGTTCTCACAACAATCAGATTCATGGTATGACTCTAATGTTGAACCATTATCGAATTCGATTATATCATTATAAATCTTTTTAACTTTCATATTAAACCTTTCAATTGTTAGAACATTTTCATTTAATTCTACTTAATCAACATAAGTCATTATACAGATTAATAATTAAATGTCAAACACTAGACAAATCAACGGTTTAAACTTTTATTGATAATGTCAATTTCTTGTTTTGAGCGCATTTGAGATTGAACTTTCACATCAGTCTCAAATTTTTCTTTGATTGCACTTTCAATCATTTTGTATTTACTATGAGACATATGGTCGTACATAGAAATCCCATTTTCAAATCTGCAAGTGACCGCCCAAATATCTGGTTGCGATGTACTATACAACAAAAACGGTTCGCCTTTGTTCTTACCATTCTCCAATTCTTGGATTGAGGTAATCCACATTTCCAAGTCGAACATTCCTTTATATCTAGGGTTCTTAGTTGTATGTTTAACTGAATCCAAACATACATAGCTAGTTATAGGGAATTTCTTCGGAAACAGTTTATTCAATAAACTCATTTTTTGCCTTTCTTAGCGAATGTAAATCATTTAAAATAATTTGTTGCATAGGCTCGAATGACTTATGAACTCTCCACATTTCAGATAAAAGCACAGGAAGAAATGTTATATTCGTCTTATTACCATCATCGTATATGACAAATTTCTCACCATCAAATAACATATCCACATTTTCAATATTCATTTCAAAATCAACCTATTAAAGTTTCTGTCTAATCTACAAACAACTACACCGCGATAAAATTTCATACTAAACGCTCTTTTAACCAATTCGCTCTTTTTGATACTGGAAATTGGTCAAATTCATACATAATCCCATTATCAGATTTTCTCGTTTTGAACATCACACATGATAGCGGCAAATCCTTAACAGCTAAAGCAAAATCTTTTTGAGATTCGATATTGCAGTAATTCAAATAGTTTGAGTTTAGCTCAACACGCATTATCATATATTCAGCAATAGCTTTCGTAAATTTCTCTTTGTCTTCAGGGAACACTGCCAAGTATTCGTCATATTCATTCATCACTACCAGCTCACAAATCGAATTCATGTTCAAACCATTTCCACGAAGACGATGGGCAGCTACATATGCTGGGCTTTTAACTTTAACTCGATTGCCAGTCTTAGGGTTGAATACAACATACCCCTCAGCCAAATCAGGCAGATTAGCCAATGATGCCAGACATTCTTCTTTAGTCCCGAATGAATACAATTTAACTGGTCGCACATCCCAGTTAACTGGTTTAAGAATTTGATTTCCCCAAATGGTCTGGTTATAAGTCAAATATTCTTTACCAGTTTTATTCTCGAAAGAAGAAAGAAACACAGCGTGATTCATTTCATACTTGGTCACAATTCGATTGTCCGGGCCAATCATTTCATAGATATATGAATACTCTTTGTTATGAGATAAACCACAATCAATTTGAAATTGAGTCTCAGTTACACCCAAACAATTCAAAAAGAATTCTCGGAATGTACCATGCCAATCATTAGGTCCTTCTGCAAATGCAGTGCCACGAGTTCCTAGCTCGAACTGGTTTGTTTTTTCACACCAATAAATGAAGCAAAGTGACCCATCCGCTTTCTCTGCTACAACAGATTCTGCAACATCGTCAATATCCCAACCTGCCTGAGTTGCATTGTAGAATCGTTTGAACCCACGACGAACAATGTTTCCATCATAGTCAATCAAAAGACCACGACAATTGTCTGATACAGGATTATTGTCAGTTGCTTCAATTTGATTGTAGTCCAAGAGCATAAGTTGATGCTCTGGATAATCTTTCACATCAACACCGTTCAAAGCACAAGCGTCACGCAGAGCTTCTACTCCGCCAATAGACAATTGTGATTGAATCCAATTGTAGATATTAAAATCATTCATATGTGCATCCTTTGATATTCTTGTTTTGCGCCTGACGTTCAGACTTCCAAAACACTCGCTTCCAATCCTTGAGGTGTTTCCACCATTGCGGAGATTTTGTCAGATTGCCTTGCTTTACATTAGCCATTTGGAATCTCCACTTCTATGATTTTAAATTCATTACCAGGAAACATCTGTGCCATTTGATGTAGCATGTTGGCAATCTGCTGAGCTCCATGAATATCAGATGCTAAAACATTCAGACCAGAATGCTGAACAGGACTCCACTCAGTGTCACCACGCTTTCGTGCAACAGGTTGGTAGAACTTTGTCATCTTATTCTTCCAATTCACAAACAACTCGAGTCACTTGAATATCAGATGGGTAACCATCACATTCAACTAAATCAAACTTAACCTCAGCTTCAGACATAGTACCTTCATAGAAGACTTCATCATAAAACTTACCATGCAATGTAACTTCAAACATAACCATTTGCATTTCTCCTTAAAGACCTTGTTGGCGGAACCACATTTCAAGAAAAACTGAAATCATACCAGTGAACAACATTGTTACAATTGCCACTTGAACCCATTCTTTAATTTGTTTCATGCTTTGTTCCCTCATTCACAATGATACTCATTATATAGAGTTCACATTAAATGTCAAATTCTATTAAAAACAAGGAGTTACAACATTAAATAACGTACATCCATACTCAGATTCCATGATTTTCTTGACTTCTCTGTAGCTTTTGTCAATAGCTACAACTTTACCAGAAACAAATCCTTCATACTTACTAATGGTTTTGTTCCAGATAACATCATAGAATCCAACCAAATCCTTCTTTATTTCATGGACTTTCTTGACTTCAACAGGCGCATCTGCTGTCAGCTTCATGGTGTGATAACGACTTTGTTCACAACCCAATGCTTCCATTAGGCGTTTCCATTCTTTACCATGACCTTTAACTGCATTAGGATAGTATTTTGCTACATAACAATGAGCAATTTCATGTGGGACTGTTCTAGCTATAACTTGCTCAGTATGTTTGTCTAAGTAATCAATGCTGATTTCAAATCGTTCTGAACCCCATGCTCTACCAGAAACACCTTTAGGTAAAGTTCCAATAGCAAAAGGGATATAGAAAGGTTTTAAACCTAAAGAATTCAACTTTTCTTGGGTCTCTTTAAGTTTTGCTTCAATCAATGATTTATACTTGATGTTCATGCTCTACATTATATAGATGAACATTTAATTGTCAAATTCAGTTAAGAATCAATGATTTACATTAAAAATTGAACCTTCGGTTCATTTAACTCCCTACGGGTCGTTAAAGAATTATTTGTTTAATTTATTTGTTTTACAGAATATTTTATGATTATTCTAGATTAAGAATATTTGATTTAAGTATTAGATGATTGGTGTTTAATTGCTCAGGTAATTTTGGAACGTGGATAGGCAAATTTCACCTATCCAGTTTGTTGAAATGTCAGTACAATTCCATCACATGGATTCAATGATGCAACCTTGATGCTGTTCAAGGATTGGATGTAGCACTTGCCCCAATTACGCTGTAATATACCTACGCCTATGACCTCTATTCCCCATTGAACGAAAATAGAGCTTTCCCGGTTGCACCACTGGCAGAGCCGGATAACTTTAAAATACAATTCACATTATGTTCACTAGAGGTGTCGTTCATTAGCAAGAAGCCTGGCAACACTTAGGGAGATATTCGTTATCTCTTACAAACTTTTCATAATATACAGCAAAAATCTGGTAATAAATATAGTTAGAATGCGAGGACAGTGGATTCAAATGACTTTCGTCACCATTGATTGTTTGCTTGTTCCAAACAATCTAACTTGTATTCTATTTATTGACGAATGGTGCGCTAAATGATAAATTCTTAAAATATTTATCCAAGCGCACCATTTTACTTACAGCTCTTCTGTTACTTCAACAGGTCCAATCTTTTCTGAAATAACATCTTGCTTAATGGACTTGCGTTCACGCATTGTTCGGTCGAACTCTGAAACAGTCAATGTCGACCGAGAACGTTGGTCAAGAATCACATCAGGGCGACCAATACGTTCAAAAGACCACATTCCTCGTGATTCATGTACTTTTTTCTCTTCTGCCATAGTATTCTCCTAATGTTTAAAGTGTTTGTGCTACAATTTTATTGATTACTTCATAGTGTTTTTGCATGTTAAATCCAATCTGTGTGTGATTCATCAATACTTCCATTTTTGATGAAATCTCATCTAAATCTTCATATAAAAACAATGGGTTATTACCAAGAAGTTCTGAATGTGAAAGACCTTTGGGTGCTAGCGGATATGTGTTATAAACCATTGCCTCCACAAGACAGTACCCGAAGTTTTCTTCTATGCTATTTGTCAGCATTATCTTGCTTTCAGCCATTGCATGGTGGTAATCATATTTCGACAAACCTTCACGAACCTCAATGATGCCATCTGCCTGCATTCCACGCAGTTTGTCAAGAAGCCATTGCTTATTAGACTTCATAGTATCATTAGATGTTGTAACAACAAAGTTCCAATCAGGGTGTTTCTTCTTCATTGTGTATGCAATATCTAGACTGATATTAGGACGTTTCTCGAAATCAAATCTGTTTGGAAGGATGACTTGATTCTTTTTGACCACATCAATCTTGTGATATTCATCTTTGAATACTGGGTTTCCAGTTGGGATGATTTTATCGTACAAAGCTTCTTGGTCTGCTTTATCTGCCAATGGTTGAATTCTACGTTCAAGAATTGCATCTTTATGATATTGAGAACCTACAAAGACTTTATCACATAATGAAATCCAACCAAGTTCAGTGTACTTTTGCCATGGTGCTAGTTGTTCCATCAAATCTTCTTTTGTGTATGAGGCTGCGTGCATGAAACCGAATATTTTAGCATCAACTTTGTTAATTTGACACATCATCTTAATGGCGTCAACTCCCCAAAATTCCAAATCGTATATGAAGAAGATATCACCATCAACAACAAGACCTTCTTGAAACAGAAGAGCAACTTTAGCCAGTTGAGTTGTTTTATAATGGACTGTGCTGTTCATTGGCAACCATGAACCAACATCAATTTTATTAGAAAGAGGTTCTCCATCAATGACTTTTACGTCATACCCGTAAAGCTCAAAAGCTTTAGGAAAATTGTCATACCATTGCTGTGTGTAACGTGAAGGGAATGGTTCTAGTGGTAAAAGCCAAGCAATTTTTTTCATAACGTTATGTCGTTCAAGAATTCAGAGGGTTTTGTTTCAATCATTTGTCTTTTTGTCATAGCAAAGACGTTCATATCTTTTGAGAACTTAACTTGGCAATTTGGTTTCAAATGCCAAAATGAAGGACTCTCCACAGACAGAATGATATTAACACAATCAGGATATTCTTCCAAAACTTCTGTACGCTCTATCGTAATTATGTACTTATGTGATAAATGTGAAAGAAGAACCGAATTCAAATCAATGATATTTTCATGGTCAGAAATATAAATTTGTTTGAACGCATATTTTATTGTTTTGACATTTTGTCTTAATGCAATAGCTTCTAACTCATGTAGTTCATCTGCACCAACAAAAAGAGTTGAAATTCCACAATATCGTCCCTCTATTTCCGTCCCAATTTTCATAAATACTCCACCGTTACACCATTCTCATCATCTTCAGATACATCAATGATTAGCTTTCTTCCTGGATATTTTCTTTGAATCTTCTTTGAAAGATTGTCAGCCAACATTTCACAACTTTGGTGGTCGAACTCCAATGCCCCATTGTACAAGTCCATCAACCATCTTTTAAATTGAATGAACTCAATATCACGGTCATCATGGAAAACTTCAATTGCAACTTTAAAGTGGAAAATGTGACGATGGTCATGTCCTAAGAATTTAACATCTGCAAGATTTGGGTCAGTTAGAGCAGCTTCATATCTATGAATCCCTTCATGTTGGAATTTCACCCAAATCATCTTATTAGAATCATCTTTTACAATGGACTCAAATAGGAAATACTTCTCATTTGCAAACAAAGGAAGTTGACTCAAATAGAATCGTTTCAAATCATTCTCTTTAAGCTTTCTTTGCTCATTAGACAGAACAACATGCTTAGTGTTCATGTCAACAGAGTAATACTCAATGTCATAGTTTTGAGCGTAACAAGTTTTTGCTAATCTGTTGATGTACTTATGGTCAACATGATTGTCATTGATATTAGGAACAAGAATTGTAGTTCCAACAGGGAATTTCAACTTCTCGTGCTCAGATTCATCAACGAATGTTGCTTTGAAACCGTATGAATTAGCAACATATTGAGCTTCAGTTCTACGTTCTGATGTCAATTCAAAAAAATAACACACTTCTGATACTTGGAATGAAGTCAGCAATGACCAGCAACCAATCATTTCATCGTCTACATGGGGAGCAAATATAACACACTTCTTTTCCATCACAAGCCAGCCTTTCGTTTATGATAAGCAAGTAGTTCACCATTCTTTGTGTATTCTTCTGAGATGTCCAATGCAAAATGTTCAATGTAGTCGAACACATCATCGTCAGACCAATCGAAAATTGGGAAGCATTGGTTCAATCCAAACAACCCATTTTCAATGTAGTCTGTCATTTCACTGCGACTTACATTTTTACCGTTCTTTATGAATTCAGAACTCTTACCCTTTCTAGTGTACTCGCATAGACGAGAACCGTCAATTGATGCCCTTGCACAAGTTACATCAATAAAGTCTTTCATTTCGGATGCATGAAAGAAATATACAGGGTGAACAGATGCAACTTTAGAGTACAAGAATTCCAATGTTTCAGGATGCATTTCTGTCAATGCGCCAATCTCAGTTCCGCTTGTTCCAAGTAATGGTTTAACATTGTGAATTACTGGGAACTCCCCATCACCTAGTGCAGTTTTAACTAAGTCGTACACAACACAGGAATCTTTTCCACCTGAATGTGAAACAAACACTAAGTTGTTATTATCTTTAAATGCTTTAATAATTCGTTCTTTTGCAACTTTAACTTTATTATCCAAAGAAATTCTCCAATGAGCTGTTTTCATCGCCAACAACCTTAACACGTCTAGATGGAAAGTATCTACCAAAATCTTTTTTCCATTGATTAAAACCATTCACATCTTTAATCATTTTCAATGTGTTCAAATATGCGTCATTGTGATTTGTTTTGACAACTTTATCATGACGAATATGATGAATGACATCGAACATATTGTACACTGAGAATGCCAGTAATGCAAATCTTAAATAATTACTGTTGAAAGTATATTCAAGATTGTCTTTGGGTTGACCATGTTTTGCATAGCGTTCTTCTGCTGTATTCATAAGAACTTCGAAGATGAAATTTTCATCAAATGAATAACCAAGCTTTTCTCGTTGGAATTTATCAAATTTTTCAACGATACTCATATACTTTGCATTTCGTTGGCGTGAACCAATATCAACACAACGATGACCAATTTGAATTTGTGCACGAGTTATACCACCAGTATGCTTTGTGCTGTCATATGAAATATTAACATCATCAGCGAACAAATGATGTAATTTTGCAAGTGTAACAATTCTATTCGGTGCACCAACTCCCAACAAGTGGAAGTTCTTCAACAAGTGCTCAGGTGCTTCCAAATGAGACAACGTGAAATAACGCTCAACATCTTCGAGTGCATCATTACCTAAACAACCACCACCTGAGGCAATACCATGCAATTGACCAATGATGTCTTTGGGTAGGTCTTTTATAATCTCATCTGTCCAATATTGGTATGTTTCAAAATCATTACCTTGAATGATTAGATATGGTTTTGCTTTTGTTCCAACAGAATCAAAATACTCAACTTGTTCAATGATATTGAGTGCTGTTTGCTTTGCACATGCTTCAACCATGCTTTTGTCATATGCACGATTATCTGAATTTACAAATTGTGCATTACCAGTCGTTCTCAACGGAATTTCATCGAAGCACATTGCATGAGTTGAATATTTGGCTTGAATTTCATATACTTTTTTACGAAGTTCAGGGGTTGGTGTGTGACCCAACGTAATCATTTGCAACCCACCAGAATCACCTTGAATAGTGTATGGTGAAAAGAAGTCATTCATCAGTTGACCAACACGAGGTTCAGCATATGCATTAAACAGAACACCAAATTTATGCTCAGAATCCCATGAGTTGATTGCATCTGTGACTCTTGAAATTTCTTTTGCAACCTC
>Ga0172367_10007834_pt1 | contig 12105 bp, 7 predicted proteins | sample Lak10m_FD_114542 | JGI IMG/M metagenome (GOLD analysis project Ga0172367, IMG submission 114542) | Freshwater microbial communities from Kabuno Bay, South-Kivu, Congo - kab_022012_10m | ecosystem: Environmental > Aquatic > Freshwater > Lake | place: Democratic Republic of the Congo: South-Kivu...
ATATCTGTCATTTTCACTTCATATCAATAAAGTTATATGTTTGAATTTTGCGATAGAATGTCGATATCCGTTCAATATTTATTAATTTCTCAGATTAATTTTTTAGCAGTCTTGTAGAATCAGAAAATTGAAATTGAACAAAATTCAAATGAATTTGTATGTGATTCCTATGTGATAATAAAGTGATAGTACTGTGAATTCTATGTGAATTGTCTGTGATTCTATGTGAATTGTCTGTGATTGTAATAGTATATAATAAACACATCACATTTAATGTGCTTCGAGCCAGTTTGCTCCTATGCCACAGTCGGCAATGAGTGGCACTTTGAGCTGTAATACCTGCTGCATTTCTTCTACCACTACTTTGCGGGCTTGTTCGGTTTCGGCTATTGGCACTGTAAAGTTTAATTCATCATGCACCTGCATAGTCATTTTAGTTTGCAGGTTTTCGGTGTTTAGTCGCTTTTGAATATTGACCATGGCAATTTTGATAATATCGGCTGCGGAACCTTGTATGGGGGCATTTATGGCATTTCGCTCTGCAAAACCACGCACTACACTGTTTTGCGAATTTATATCGGCTAAATAGCGTTTTCGTCCGAAAATAGTTTCAACATATCCGGTTTCTTTGGCGCGCTGAATGCAGTCGTTCATGTATTTCTTCACGTCGGGATAAGTTGCAAAATAGCCATCAATCAACTCTTTTGCTTCGGCGCGAGAAATCGTTAGTCTTTCGGCCAATCCAAAAGTAGAAATACCGTAAATAATTCCAAAATTAGCCGTTTTTGCTTTGCGACGCATATCCGAAGTCACTTCTTCAACGGGAATTTTATAAATTTTCGCAGCGGTTGCTGTATGAATATCCAATCCGCTGTTAAAAGCTTCCAGCATATTTTTGTCGCCACTCAGGTGCGCCATTATGCGCAATTCAATTTGAGAATAGTCGGCACTCAGAAACACACAACCCTCGTCGGGGATAAATGCTTTGCGAATTTCCTTGCCCTGCGCATCGCGAATGGGTATGTTTTGCAAGTTTGGATTCGTTGAGCTTAATCGTCCGGTTGCTGCTACTGTTTGATTAAAAGAAGTGTGTACTTTGCCTGTTTTCGAATTGATTAATTGCGGCAAAGCATCAATATAGGTGCTCAGCAATTTCTTTAATCCACGGTAATCTAATATTTTTCCGATTATCGGATGTTTCGAACGGATTTTTTCTAAAATATCTTCCGATGTGGAGTATTGTCCGGTTTTGGTTTTCTTGGCTTTTTCGTCCAATTTTAAGCGGTCGAACAGAATTTCGCCCACCTGTGCCGGCGACGACACATTAAACGAATAGCCCACCATATCATGAATTTCCTTTTCAATAGCAATTAATTCGGCTGTCAGAATTTCGGAACTATGGCGCAATGCTTCGCTATCAATCCTTACACCATTGCGCTCCATAATGGCAAGTACACGCAATAATGGCATTTCAATGTCGTAAAATAGTTTCTCCAATGCATTATCTTTCAATTCTTTTTCTAAAATTTGTTTTAACTGAAAGGTAATATCAGCATCCTCGGCAGCATACTTGCAAAGCAAATCAATATCAACAAACCGAATGTCCATTTGATTTTTGCCCTTACCTCCTACCAATTCTTCGTAATGAATAGTTCGGTAACGAAGGTATATTTCGGCCAAATAATCCATGCCATGTCGCAATTCGGGCTGCACTAAATAATGTGCAATCATGGTATCAAAGAGCTTACCTTTCAGTTCGATGCCATACATCGACAACATTAGCAAATCAAACTTGATGTTCTGACCAATTTTTTCGATATGTTCGCTTTGAAAAAACGCTTTAAATTCTTTCAAAACCTCTTCGGCTTCAACGCGTTCGGTTGGTAAAGTAACATAATACGCCTCCCCTTTTGTAAAACAAAACGACATTCCCACCATTTCGGCAGTAAATACGTCTACACCGGTAGTTTCGGTATCAAAGCATACCGATTTTTGCATAAATAATTTCGAAATCAGATCGGCACGTTTAATTTTGGTATCCACCAACTGATAATTATGTGGCACATTTTTCAATGTAAGCAATTCATTTTCAGCAACCGGTTCCAATATTTGAGCAACTTTGGGAGCGGATTTCACTTGCGGTTTTTCATCAGGAGCGTCAAAAGCATCGAACAGCGACATTTGTCCGGCAGGCGATTTCGGACGGGCAAACTGTATAGTTGTAGTAGGTTCGTCAGGCGGTAACGAAGTAAACGGTTTTGCACCAAATTTATTTTGATTCATGGTTCTGAATTCCAATTCGTCAAACAATGCTTTTAATTCAGCATCGTTAACAGGCTCTACTTCAAGTTCTTTGGCATTGAACGTAACCGGCACATCAATTTTTATGGTTGCCAAAAAGCGTGAAAACAAAATCTGCTCCCGATTATTCTCCACCTTATCTTTTAATGCACCTTTCAGCTCGGTAGTACGTGTAAGCAAGGTATCGATACTTCCAAACTCATTCAGAAGTTTCACAGCCGTCTTCTCACCCACGCCCGGACAGCCCGGAATATTATCCGACGAATCGCCCATAAGTCCCAGTAAATCAATTACCTGCTTATGACTTTGCAAATCGTATTTTGCCTTCACCTCATCGGGTCCCATCACTTCAAATCCTCCGGTATGCTTTGGTCGGTACATAAAAATATTCTCCGATACTAACTGACCGTAATCCTTATCGGGTGTAAGCATAAATACAGTAAAACCTTCTTTTTCAGCCATTTTCGAAACCGTACCGATAACATCATCTGCCTCGAAACCAGCCACTTCAAAAATAGGAATATTATAGGCCTGAATAATTTTTTTTATATATGGAACAGCCAACTTTATATCTTCCGGTGTTGATTCGCGTTGTGCTTTGTATTGTTCGTAAGCCTCATGCCTGAATGTAGGTCCGCTGGGGTCGAATGCTACTGCTATGTGCGTTGGTTTTTCACGCTTCAGCACATCTTCGAGCGTATTTACAAAACCATATATCGCTGAGGTATTTAATCCTTTAGAGTTGATGCGCGGAGCACGAATAAAAGCGTAATAAGCTCTGTATATGATGGCATACGCATCAATCAAAAATAGTTTTTTATCCATATTAAAATTCAGTTCATTTTTTTCGAGTAAAGTAATTATTGTAAAAATAAAAAGTCAGTATGCAAATCAGCCACAAAACAACAAAAACCAAGGTGCTATCCTGATTGCTGAAATAGGTAATTATCCAAAATAAAAATGTGCCAATTGATACAAATACAAAGGTAGTGAGATTGAGATAAGCTATTAAATCGCCCAATTTTCGCCCCGATTTAGATTTTTGAATAATGGCCAAGCAGGGCACCTGAAAAAATCCACCCGAAAAAGCAAATCCAAAAACACACAAAGCGTAAAAAAAGAAATTTAAGTCGAAAAAGGTTATAAATCCCAGAAAAACAATCATACCGGCAACTCCGGGCAACATTAATTTCTGACCGGTTGACGAACCTGCAACTTTGGCAGCAGCAAAGCAACCCGTAGCAATAGCTATGGCAGCCAATGCCATTATCAAACCCGTTTCGGTATTTGTAGCATCAAAATAACTTTTGCTGTGAATAACCAAGTTCATTTGCAACATGCCACCAATAAGCCAAAAAATGGAAGAACCAAGTACTGCCGCATTCACATCTTTGAAATTTTTGGCATACCGGTACGATTGATATAAAAATACAACCGGATTATTGCTTTGTGTTTGATTTTCAGGTGATAACTCCTCTACTTTGATACTTGCTGTGGTAAAATATCCAAGAACTGCAACTACAAAAAACAAGATTATTAGTATAGAAATATCAGCATTGTCCGATAGTACAGAGGCCACAACAGTTCCGGATAAAATTCCCAGAAAAGCCATAGTTTCGAAAACACCACTACCAAAAGCCACTTTCTTTTCGCCACCAATATCCCGAATCAAACTATATTTAGCCGGCGAATACAAACAACTCTGTATACCCATTAGCAATACGGCGAAAATAGCTAAAAAAACGTTTTCGGTAACAAAAGAAATGGCTGCAACCGCCATAATTGGAATTTCCAATAATTTAAAAAAACGAAATAATCTTAATTTCGAAATTCGGATTGTAAGATTACCTGCAAAGGGCGAAAGTAACAAATATGGCACAACAAGCGCTGCAGAAACAATAGAAATTAGTTGAGATGTAGTGAGCCATTCAGGCATCTTCCACGTCAAAGTAAAAAATATTATGCTGTTTTTCAATAAATTATCATTAAAAACACCTAAAAAATTACTCGAAAACAAGGCGCTCCAATTTATGGCTTTACGATTCGGCATTGAATTTGCTAATTAGATTCGAAACAAAAATACGTTTTTTTTTGCTACCTGCAAAACTTAACTGCCGTATAAAATGTTTTAAGTTAAAACCAAATAAAATACAACGAGAACAGACACAAAACTCGCATTTTAATAAATATATGTTAATTTTTAGCGTTAAACTTGTTAATGTTAAGTTTTAAGTATATTTTTGCATAAAGTATGAAACGAAGAACTATAACTATACTTATCATTTCGATGGTTGCAACCTTTGTAGGTCTGATAATTTTACAGGTTCGCTACGTGAGTATTAATGCCGAAATGATTGAAAATCAATTCAACGAGAGCGTTGAACGAAGTTTGTTTCAAACTGCTATTTTGGTTGAAGAAAATGAAGCTTTAGAATATCTTGGCGAAGTACTTGAGGGCGAAAGTATTAAAACAAAAAATGCCACTGTACTTAATTTTTCGACAAATACCTTAAGTACAAGCATCGACAGCGTTTCAAAAAATCTTAAAATTAGCAATTTAGACAAAAACAAGCCAAGAATAAGATTGAGTACCCGCCATGGAAATGCTACGATTGAAGAAACATCTCGTTTTCTGCAGGAAAAGTTCAAACAGAATTTTTCGCGCTCGAAAACAATTTTAGACCAGGCAGTATTCAGGTGGCTCAAAGAATCTGAAAACAAAGACATTAGCGAGCGGGTAAATTTTGAAGAATTAGACAATATTATACAGAAAGTTTTGTTGAATAATGGCGTTGAGTTGCCATTTTACTATTCGATAGTCGACAAACAAGGCAATGTAATTTACAGATGCAACAAGGAAATTCACAATCATTCGAATACAAACAATGTGTATTCGCAAAAATTATTTCCTTCGGAAGATTCGAACAGAGCAGCATTTTTGCAGGTTACATTTCCAACAAAACAAAATTTTATTATTAAATCGCTGAATTTATTATTGCCATCGGTGTTGATGTTAATTTTGGTTTTGTTTATTTTTGCTTATGCTATTATAGTGATTTTCAAGCAAAAGCAATTGAATGTTATAAAAAATGATTTTGTAAATAATATGACGCATGAGTTGAAAACTCCAATTTCGAGTATTTCGCTTGCTTCGCAAATGCTGCAGGACCCAAGCGTGGGAAAAACACCGCAAACGTTAAGTCATATTTCGAAAGTTATTCGCGACGAAACCAAGCGACTGAGTTTTATGGTCGAAAAAGTATTGCAAATGGCTGTATTCGAAAAAGATAAATCAATTTTGAAAGTGAACGAAAAGCAGATTAATTTGTTAATTAAAGAGATAGTTACTAATTTTTCGCTTCGCGTTACAAGTAAAGGTGGTCAGATAACTTCAAATCTCAAAGCTACCAATGACTCAGCGCTGATTGATGAGGTTCACTTTACAAATGTTATTTTCAACTTAATGGATAATGCACTGAAATACTGTGATAAACCATTATTGTTAACAATAGAAACATGGAATGAAAAAGACAATATATTAATAAGTATTGAAGACAATGGCATCGGAATTAACAAAGACGATTTGAAACGCGTTTTTGAGAAATTCTACAGGGTTTCTACCGGAAACCTCCACAATGTAAAGGGATTTGGACTTGGTTTGGCTTACGTTAAAAAAATTGTAACCGAACACAGGGGCACTATTAAAGTAGAAAGCGAAATTAACATTGGAACAAAATTCACTATCACTATACCAACATTAAAAAACTACGAGTTATGACTGAAGAAAAAGTAAAAATTTTATTATGCGAAGATGACGAAAATCTTGGCATGCTTTTGAGAGAATATTTGCAAACTAAAGGTTACGATGCTGATTTGCAACCTGATGGCGAAGCTGGTTACAAAGCATTTTCACGCAACAAATACGATATGTGCGTATTTGACGTTATGATGCCTAAAAAAGACGGTTTCCAATTGGCAACTGACATTCGCGCAGTAAATTCTGAAGTACCTATTATTTTCCTCACCGCTAAATCGATGAAAGAAGATATCCTTCAGGGCTTCAAAATTGGCGCCGACGATTATTTATCGAAACCATTTAGCATGGAAGAATTGCTTTATCGTATCGAATCCATCCTGCGTCGCGTTCGTGGCAAAAAAGTAAAAGAAGCTGTTATTTATAACATTGGTAAATTTATTTTTGATGCTCAAAAACAGACTTTGACCATTGATGGCGATACTAAAAAGCTTACTACCAAAGAGTCTGAATTACTTAACCTGTTAGCTGCCAATGCAAACAGCATTTTGGAACGTAACTTTGCTCTGAAAACAATTTGGGTAGACGACAACTATTTCAATGCCCGCAGTATGGATGTGTATATCACCAAATTGCGTAAGCTGTTGAAAGACGACGAAAACGTTGCAATTATCAACATTCACGGCAAAGGTTACAAATTAATTACTCCTCAGGTAAAGGAAGATTAATACATAACTAATTGCAATTCAAACTATAAGGCTGATTCTAAATATGAATCAGCCTTATATTATTTTTTACAAACAATATGATAAAAGGAAGCTTACAAAATTCAGGATTTTTCAGTAAAGTTATGCAATTGCTTGCTGTAATGATTTTTGCAATACTTATCATTACTTTACTCGGCGCATTTTTAACCGATTATGATATGAATAATATTGCCTCAGTGAAAAAAATGCAATTTATTCAGTCCACCATTTTGTTTGTAGCCTGTCCGCTGCTGCTTGCCTATCTTTGGAGCGAAATGCCATTTAACTACCTTCGCATGCAGGTTTCGGGCAAACCATCTCACTATATTTTGGTGGCAATCACTATGATAGTAGCAATTCCGTTTATTAATTTACTAACCGATTTGAATAAGCAAATGTCGCTGCCGGAAGTATTAGCTCCGCTTGAAAACTGGATGCGCACTACCGAGGCACAATTAGAAGAGTTTACTCTCAAACTAGTCAACGTGCATTCAATTAGCGACTTATTATTTAATTTTTTGCTTATAGCAGTGATTGCCGGTTTGGGCGAAGAGCTTTTTTTCAGAGGAATACTTCAAAAAATTTTCTCAGAATGGCGAAATGCCGTTTTAGCTATTTGGTTGGCAGCATTTGTGTTCAGCGCTATTCATTTACAATTTTATGGATTTTTTCCACGCATGTTGCTGGGTGCATTTTTTGGATATTTACTTTACTGGAGTGGAAATCTGTGGCTACCTATTTTGGCACACACCATCAACAATGGCTTAGCAGTGATTTTTTATTATCTCAAATTCAATGGTTATCAGGTAGTTGACATTGATACAATTGGCACCAACGAAACTGTTTATCTTGGCGTAATAAGTGCCGTACTCACTGCGATTTGTATAATTTTACTACGTAGAAATCTTTTCATCCCAAAGCACCCACATTCCGAACAAAATTAGGTAGAACAGGTACTTAAAAATATATTCGTGCATAAGTTCAAACTGTGCCGGATAGAATTTGACTAATGCAGTAATAGCAGAAATACGCAGAATATTAACAAGATATACAACTACCAATCCGACAGCTATATACGCCAGTTTCTTTTTAAAATTTCCGCTGTAAAAAGCAATGATACACACAAAAATATAAGCCTGCTTCAATCCCGAACACGACCACACTATGCGCACTCCTACTCCATTTTCGTAACGCAATAAATTTTGATCGCATTTCAAAATATCCGAACCGAATAATTGCAACAACCAGGCAGTGGCTTTAGCTACATGAGCAGCCATAAAATTGAAAGGCGCCGAAATGTTCATTCCCAGAAATGTGACAATAGTATCCGTTTCGTCGCCTTTTACGGTAATTTTCCAAAGAAAATGTGCACACACCAATACCAGCAGGAAATAAATTATTCCGCTGTATGGTCGCAATTTTTCAGGTAATTTTTCGGCAAACATTTTGTTGTTGTTTCGGGTTTCGTGCTACACGTTTCTTGTTTTCAAACTATTTTATCGCCACATTATCACATCTTCACATTTTCACATCATCACATTGTTACTCTCGAATAAGGTGCTTTATCCAATTCACAAAAATCATTATCCAAAAACTTATAATAGCCACTCATCGCAATCATAGCCGCATTGTCCATAGTGTATGCCACTGGCGGAATAAAAACCTTCCAGCCCAATTTTTGTGCATGAGCATTGAATGCCTCGCGTAATGCTGAATTTGCCGACACACCACCAGCTACTGCCACCTGATTTATTTTAAGGTCTTTAGCTGCTTTTCGAAGTTTTGCCATTAATATTTCGACAACGGTAAATTGAACGGATGCACACAAATCATTTATGTTTTCGGCTATGAAATTCGGATTTTCTTTCAATTTATCGCGCACTAAATATAAAAATGACGTTTTCAGTCCGCTAAAACTATAATTGTAATCCGGAATTTGCGGTTTATTCAGCACAAAAACATGTGGATTACCTTCACGTGCCAATCTATCAACATGCGGACCTCCCGGATAAGGCAAACCCATTACTTTGGCACACTTATCGAAAGCTTCGCCGGCAGCATCGTCGATGGTTTGTCCGATAATTTCCATTTGATGATACGACCGAACTAAAATAATTTGAGAATTTCCGCCCGACACCAATAAACAAAGAAACGGAAACTCAGGAAAAACTTCGTCGGTAGCCCCTTCGCTTATAAAATGAGCCAATACGTGTGCCTGCAAATGGTTAACATCAATAATCGGCACATGTAATGCTTGTGCAAAACCTTTGGCAAAAGATGTTCCAACCAACAGCGAACCCAACAAGCCCGGCCCACGCGTAAATGCGATGGCACTTATTTCGTTTTTAGATACACCGGCTACGCTAAGCGCCTCATTAACAACAGGAATAATGTTTTGCTGATGTGCCCGCGAGGCAAGTTCGGGAACCACGCCACCATACTTTGCATGCACCGACTGTGAAGCTATTATATTGGATAGTAATTTACCATCCTTCAGCACTGCTGCCGAAGTATCATCGCACGAAGATTCGATACCGAGAATAACTACAGAATTCATTTCAAATTTGGAACAAAAATTGTATAACTTACATCGTATAAAAACAAAAATAAATGACTATTTTTGCATGAAATAATGCTCAAAGGTATAAAAAAATCATACAACATATTTCTAAATTTTGTAGCGACACTCATTTTGTTCGCTGCAATATTACCTATTGCGCTGCAAAACAGCCGCATACAGAATTATTTTTCTGACATTATCGAAAATCAGCTTTCCGAAAAAATTAAGTCGAAAGTTACAATTGGCAAAGTTGATTACCGGCTTTTCAACACAATTCGGATAAAAGACTTGTATGTTGAAGATCAACAAAAAGATACTTTATTGCATGTAGATAAAACATACCTGAGTTTTCATTTCTGGAAATTTTTTACCGGCAAGCTACTTTTCAACGCGATTGAATTTGATGCTCTTAAAGGTAATATTAAGCAATATAAAGGTGGAAAAACCAATATTGACTTTATAATTAAGGCGTTTGAAACAACTGACACAAAGCAGAAATCGGAAGTTGAATACCGCATAGAGCATCTTAAAATCAACAAGTCAAATCTGAATTTCAGAAATTTTGCTTTAAATGATAGTTTAGTCAAAAGTAGATTTAATCCGGCAAATATGCATTTTAGCCAGCTAAACTTAGATTTGACATTGAACAAATTTAATGCTGACACATTAAGCTTAAAAATCAACAAATTAGCATTTAAAGAAAAATCCGGTTTTGAGCTAAAAAATTTTAGTTCAGAGATTTTTGGTTCGAACAAAGGCGCCCGCATTCAATATATCGATTTAGAAATGCCTGTATCAAAACTATCGCTTTCGGATATTGAAATTAAATACGACAGTTTAAGTCAGTTTAGTAATTTTGTTGAAAAAGTACGTTTTAAAATTCCTATCAACAGAACTTCAATCACACTATCTGATTTTGAAGCATTAGTACCTGAATTTGAGAAACTTACCGAAGTAGTTGACTTTAGTGGCGAAATTTCGGGAAGTATTTCGAATTTAAAATTAAAACATATTGAAATAAAACATGGTAAAGCTTTTTATTTGAATTCAGATATTGAGATTAACGGATTACCTTCCATTCAGGATGCTTTTATATATACCGAAATAAAAGATTTAACTGTAAATAAAGCTGAAATTCAAGACCTTATAGCTCGTATTACCAAAAAACCCGTGTTAATTCCTAAAGAATTGAATAATTTGGGAATGATAAAATACAAAGGCAATATCACCGGTTTTTTGAGCAATTTAGTTGCTTATGGTACTATGAAAACAAATATCGGAACAATATCGACCGATATTTTGCTTAAACTCGAAAATAATTTTAAAAACCTGACATACAGTGGCTCGCTGAAAACAAACAACCTTCAACTAAACAAGTTGTTGAACTCTGATAAAATTGGTGGAATATCGATGAATATTGCTACAAAAGGTACAAAATTCGAAGGAAAACCATTTAAAGGAAGTGTTACAGGCAATGTTAAGAGTTTAGATTTGTTGGCATATAATTACAAAGACATAAAATTAGATGGAAAATACGATGGTTCGGGATTCGATGGTAGCATTCGTATTAGTGATGAAAACATACATGCTGATTTTAAAGGGGTAATCGACCTGACCAAAAAACTACCAGTTTTTGATTTTGATTTGCTTGTTGATAATGCCAATTTATATGCACTGCATCTAACCGAAAAATACAAAGGTTCATCGCTTTCGTTTACCGGCAAAACAAACATGACCGGCAAAACAGGCGACGACATTAATGGTTTTGTGAATTTTAATAATATTTCATTTACGAATAAAAACAAAACACTGAATGTTGATGAAATTAGATTTATAAGCCGAATATCAGACGATTACACCAATTTTTTAATTAGTTCTGATTTTTTGTCAGCAAGTTTTGCAGGCCAGTTTACATATAGCAAAGTACCGGCAATTGTCAATAATATTCTTAAAAATCATCTCCCTGCACTTTCCGAAAATAATTCGGTAAAAATCAATCCAAACGATTTTATTTCGGTAGATTTAAAAGTTTCGAATATTAATGCTGTCACTGAAGTGTTGGAAATCCCATTGCAATTAAACGGAACCGCCAACCTAAAAGGAAACATTGTAAATAATACGAACAATATAAATTTTGAAGGTAAAATACCAAAATTCAAATACGACCATAAGGAGTTTGATAATATAGAGTTATTAATTGAAAATACCGGCAATATTCTAAAGTTGAACACGCGCGGACTAATGGTTCAGCCAAAAGGAACAATAAAAATTTATGCAGATGCTACAGCTTCAAACGATACAGTATCATCGCAAATTGGATGGCAGTCCGATTCGAAAACAGTTACCAATGCAGGTGAAATCTCCAGTTTGGCACTTTTGCGAAATGAATCCGGAAAAATAGCGGCTAATATCGAACTAAAACCATCTCAAATTATTCTTTCCGATTCAATCTGGAATATTCGAAGAAGCACCATCAATTTGAACACTGACAGTACCATTAATATCAACAAATTTATTTTCGAAAATCACTCACAATATATATTTGCTGATGGTTTAATATCGCCAAAAGAAGGCAATAATGTGCAATTTGCAATGAATGACATTGATTTAAGCTTTATTTTTCATTTATTAAAATTGAAAAGTATAGATATTGGCGGACATGTTACCGGAAAAGCATCGTTACTTTCCAAAGATAATCAACCTGTTTTTCTGGCTGATTTACGTGTAAAAGGTGCAACTTTAAA
>Ga0172367_10007839_pt1 | contig 12099 bp, 21 predicted proteins | sample Lak10m_FD_114542 | JGI IMG/M metagenome (GOLD analysis project Ga0172367, IMG submission 114542) | Freshwater microbial communities from Kabuno Bay, South-Kivu, Congo - kab_022012_10m | ecosystem: Environmental > Aquatic > Freshwater > Lake | place: Democratic Republic of the Congo: South-Kivu...
CAGTTATCCCTTGAATCCCTTGCTCTCCAGTAGCACCAGTTGCTCCAGTTATCCCTTGAATCCCTTGTTCCCCAGTTGCTCCAGTTATCCCTTGAATCCCTTGCTCTCCAGTAGCACCAGTTGCTCCAGTTATCCCTTGAATCCCTTGTTCCCCAGTAGCACCAGTTGCTCCAGTTATTCCTTGTGATCCAGTAGGTCCAGTTGCTCCAGTTATCCCTTGAATCCCTTGCTCTCCAGTTGGTCCTGTGATCCCTTGAATCCCTTGTTCCCCAGTTGCTCCAGTTATCCCTTGAATCCCTTGCTCTCCAGTTGGTCCTGTGATTCCTTGAATCCCTTGTTCCCCAGTAGCTCCAGTAGCTCCAGTTATCCCTTGTTCCCCAGTAACTCCTTGAATCCCTTGCTCTCCAGTTGCTCCAGTTATCCCTTGAATCCCTTGCTCTCCAGTTGGTCCTGTGATCCCTTGAATCCCTTGCTCTCCGGTTGCTCCAGTTATCCCTTGAATCCCTTGCTCCCCAGTTGCTCCAGTTATCCCTTGAATCCCTTGTTCCCCAGTTGCTCCAGTTATCCCTTGAATCCCTTGCTCTCCAGTTGCTCCAGTAATCCCTTGTTCTCCCGTTTCCCCGGTTATTCCTTGTTCTCCAGTTGATCCCGTTGGACCAGTAACTCCTTGAATCCCTTGCTCCCCAGTAGCTCCTGTTATCCCTTGCTCTCCAGTAGCTCCTGTAGAACCAGTTTCTCCTGTAACACCCTGTTCTCCTGTAGCACCAGTAGGTCCAGTAGCACCGGAAGATCCAATACTAATCCAATTAGTTCCTGTACTTTGTATTGTTAATGCCTCATTAGCTCCTAATTGACGAGATAAATTAGAATCTATAGTTTCTGTTAAATTTGGATCAATGGTAATTATTCCATTTCCACTATTCTTAAAGACGTAGATCTTTCCTCTAATCCCAGAAGCACTAGGAAGATTAATAGTAAAAGTCCCACTTGTGGACTCTATTAAATAATCGTCTTCTGATACTGTATACGTACTCGATACTTGTGTATGAGGTACTGTAATTCCGCCTAATGATACTAGGCCTTTCCTAACTATAAATTCGTTTGCCATTTAATGTACTCTTTTTTCACTATCCAAAAGGAGCAAATGTTAATGTATATATCTTATATTAATCTTACACCTAATCTAATATTCCATGTTCCTGATGAAATAACAGCAGTTAAAACAACATTATTTGATTGAATCGACAGATTAAATGTAACTGCAGATGTTGATCCAGCTAAATCTGGTGTTGAAGTTTCGGTATATTCAACAGTATTTGCTACAGAATCCCACACAGCTATTATAGTTCCAGCTCTGTAATAAGAGGAAGAACTGTAAATATAATAATCATAGAAAGCAGCCCCTCCACTTGTATCAGCTATTGTAAATATATCACTGTTAGAATTTAAATTGTTAACAATTAAACTCTGTAATTTTAAATATTTCTCCTGAGTTACTGAAAATATTGGATTTCCTGATGTAACTTCACCAACCCTTAAAATATCGCCTGTAGCAGACGAACTCAACACATTTAATGTGTTACCATCAAAAGTTAAATTAGTCTCAGCATTTGCGCTATTTACACTACCATCGGACGTTAATATTCGGTTATTTAGTGGATTACTTATTGTATTAAACCCTGAACCTGTTGGTCCAGTAGCACCTGTAGTCCCAGTAGGTCCTTGATTACCAGTAGAACCAGTTGGTCCAGTAGCACCGGTTATTCCAATACCAGTAGAACCAGTTGGTCCTGTATGTCCAGTAGCACCAGTAGATCCTGTTCCTGTAGCACCTGTTATCCCTATACCAGTTGGTCCTGTAGCTCCAGTTGCTCCAGATTCACCTGTAACTCCTGTAGCACCACTTGAACCTGTTATTCCTGTTGGCCCTGTTGGCCCGGTAGAACCAGTAGCACCAGTAACACCCCCTCCTGTTGGACCTGTAGCTCCAGTAGCTCCGTCAGCTCCACTAGGAACTGGACCTACGTTAGAAGTAGCACCATTATCAAAAGTAAATATAACGTCGCCGCTAGCATTTTTTGATGCACTAACTACACCTACCCCAGTAGCACCCGTTGGACCAGTAATACCATTATTTCCAGTTGGACCCGTAACACCATCATTTCCAGTTGCCCCACTTTCTCCCTTATCACCTTGAATTCCTTGAATTCCTTGAATCCCAGTTGGACCCGTCTCTCCGGTAGGTCCAATTGGACCAGTATCCCCAGTTGGGCCAGTAGCTCCTTGTACTCCAGAATTTATCCAGGATATAAAATAATCTTTCCCAATGGTTATAGTCCCAGAAGTTAATATTGGTGATATATTTATATCCGAAAAAGTATAACCTAGTGGATCTTGTACATTTGCAGAAGAATTTACATTATAAATACCGAATATATTATGATTCTCTTGCTCAGTTATTTGTAGTATTTTTCCTGATGTGATCTGTGATAACCAATTAGAGATGTCAACTCCATTTAAATAAGAAACATTTATATTAAATGATCCTGTTAATGAGAGATCTAAATTTTCTGATGAGAATTCTCCTATGTTAGCTTCGCTACCTAGTTTAAATACTAGACTATTTCCTCCATTAATACCATCCTGTCCAGTTTCCCCTTTCTGTCCCATTGGTCCTGCTGGTCCAGTAGCACCAGCTGCTGATACTGGTTGTTGGTACGAAGGTCCAATAAATGTTGAATTTGATTCTTTTATGAATATTAATGATGATGAATCGTATACATTTGGATCTAGAGTGTCATCCATTGGATAGCACATTAAGAAATCGCTAGCTACATATTCTCTCTGGTGGAAATTATTTTCCCAGAATATATCAGGGCATTTACATTTTCTTACTAATACACCGCTTTTTACTAGATCATTTTCTATAAAATCACTAATTCCAGTATTAAATATTGTGTCTTTTCCTTTTGCATAAGTGAAATATGAGCTGTCTACTGTGGATCCTATTACTTTCTCTAATAGGAAGAATGGTATTATTACAGTTTCTGATGTGTATTGGGTTCCGTCCCAAAGAGAACATGCTAAAGCATCTATAGTTAATGTAATACTTGTATTCCCCCCATTAGGCCAATACCTAATTCCACACGAAATAATGTCTATAACTTTCCCGGTTACAGAAGAAATAGATATCTCGTATGTATAGGGATTATAGGTTTTACCTACTACAGATAAGCCGTACATTAATTTTTTTAATATATATATTTGTTTTAAAATTGTAGGGTTTAAAACATGATATATACTAGATATGGATTATAGAGTTAAAGACCTAATAAAAAATTTGGAGGGAAAGAAAAAAATACTTTTCTTGACAACTTCTAATAGATGGGAAAAAAGTAAAGAAATCCCTAAATCGACTGCACTTGCATTGGATATTAAATCACAAATAAAAGGAAGTGAAGTAACTATATTAGATATACCCTCTCTAAAAATATTTCCTTGTGAAGGAAATGTCTCTGGCGTAGAAGGAAACAATTGTGGGGTTAAAGACTCGGAACTAAAGGATAAGAAAAAGAATCCTTCGGGAGATCATAGATGCTGGGCATCTCTTAATAATAAGGAAGATGAATTATGGAAAGTTTCTAAGGAACTGTTAGAATCTGATGCAGTTATTTTCTTTATTAGTGTTAGATGGGGTCAAGCTAATGCTTTCTATCAAAAATTAATTGAGAGATTGAATTGGATAGAGAACAGACACACAACTTTAGAAGGTGATAATATAGTTGAAGGAATTGAAGCAGGTTGTATAGTAATAGGACAAAACTGGAAAGGCGAAGAGGTTTTAAATACACAGAAAGAAGTTTATCAATTTTTTGGTTTTACTACACCAAATGAACTTTCTTTTTCTTGGCAATATACTCCAGATTATAATGATGAATCACAAGAATCTTATAAAGATGCACCTAAAGATTTTTCAACCAATTTTGAAATTAGCCTTAATAAATTTAAAACGAATAAGAGTATTATAAAAAGAATCTCTGAATTTTAATCCAGAGATTCAAAATAAGCAACATCCATTAGAGAAACAACTTGATCTTCTGAATGAATTACCCTAATATATCTAGGATTATTATTTCTTTGGTCTGGGTGAACAAATAAAATTTCCCCATCCACTAACGGAACTAATAGATGTTTATTCCATTTATTAAAATCAAAATCCGATTTAATTTTTAATTTTTTTAATTCGGTGGTATTTCCTTCAAATACCTCCATGTAATTTTTTACATTCATTGTTCTGGAAATTTATTAGATCCTCCAAAAATCCAGTTTTTTTTCACTAAATTTTCAAAGTATCTTATGTTATTAAAAGCTTCTTCTTTGTTACCAAATAACCATTGTACAGATTCAAGGCCAATTAATCCTTTTTCGGTCTCTATCTGAGATTCTAAAACGAATTCAAATTTCTCTGGGTTTTCAATTAGACCATTAAAATTATAACAGTAGCAATAGATAGAATAGATGTAATCAGATTCATTATAAAATTCTTTATAATAAGCTGAATAGCATTTTTCCCCTTTTATTTCTTTTGCTGAAAATGGTTTATATCCTATTGATATGAATAATTCTCTTATTTTTTCAGACCTAGTTAGATCCTTCTTAACATCATTTAATGACAGAGAATTTATTCCCAGAGTATTTAACTTTAACTGGCTCATTCGTTATTTTGTATGATCTATTTAATATACTGCAATTTATAAAAATAATTTCATCTTGTTCAAGAATTCCGTAACCCTCGTGTATATGTCCGAAGCAATTTATTTTAGGTTTAACCCTATGAGCCAAGGATTTATAAAGATCCTCGCACCCAACATCTTCACCCTCAATAACTCTTCCTAAATCACCAATATTAGCAGGAGGCCCATGTGTGATTACTATATCCATTCCATCTGGTATTTTATTCCAATGTGATTCTATCGAAGAGCCTCTAAATCTATTGAAAGCCCAGTTATTAAAATATGGAGTTATTGGAGATCCCCAAATTTTTATTCCTTCTATTTCCGTTTGAGAATCATTTAGAAAAATTACACCTTTATCCTCAAAAAGTTCTTTGTGTATTTGATCGTTCTTCTCAAATATAAAGTCATGATTACCTGGTATTATAACCTTGTATTTATGAGGTAATTTACAAAACCATTCTGAAAAATTTGTTACTTCGTTAAGTAATCCTCTACTTGACATATCGCCACAATGTATTAATATATCCCCATTAGGAACACTAATTCTGTCGTGTAATCCGTGTGTGTCGGATATAAAAATTAAATTCTTTTCCATATCTTTTTTTAAATATATATACTAACTAAAATTGCTTATGGATAAGTATGTAAACAAAGTTGATCCAGATCTTTTAGCTGATTGGCTTATGTTAAATAAGGAAGAAGTTCATAATAAATCTTTAGAGTGTGCAATCTACCTGATAAAAAACCCTAAAGAACCTAAATGTACTTTAATAGAGTTCTTCTGGGAAGATGAAATATATTCTACTATCTATATGAAGCGATCGGATATACCAACTTCTATGACTAAATCTATTGAATATTTTGTTTCAACTGAAATGTACGAAAAAGCTCATGAAGCAAAACTAATCATAGAAAAATTCAAATCATTAGATAGAAAGTAATCTTAGAGATGAATATTCATCTGAATTTAAATAAAATCTAAGGTCATCATCAATTTTAATAGAATCTAGCATTTTAGTTCTACATAGGATTAATTCAAACTCAGTATTTGGCTTAACTAAAGATTTTATGTTATCAAAAAAATCAGCTATTTGATTTTTATTCTTCTTTGTACCAACTATAAAATTCTTCTTACTTGTAGATAATCCATTAACTAAATTCATTATAGAATCCTTGGAAGTCAATATAGATCCAGGGGATATGAATAAAATATAGGGTGTTTCTACCATTTGTGATATCTCGTGGTGGTATGTTTCTTTCCCCTCTTTGAATGATTTAGGAAAGATTGATATATTACTACTAAATTGGAAAGATTCTTGGTGAGCATATTCTAATGATCCGTCAGAAGATCCAAAATCAGTAATTATCACTTTAGTACCACGAATTCTTGTTTGACCTATTATATTACTTAAGGTCTCCACCAATTTAGGAAAAGAATTCTTTGAAGGAATAACTATAGTTAGAAATGAGGATATCATATTACTTAAAAAATAATTCTCTATTTGGGTTATCATAGTCCAAAGACATGTCCTTTAATAAAGCCATCATTACCCAATTGGCAATTAAATCACTTTCACATACACATAGTCTTCTTTCTGTAGAAATATTACCCGTATCTGGATCTATGTCCTTATACCAAATTTCAGTCTTTTTGTCAGGATTTTCCATCTCTTATTTAATTGTTAAACGTTATCTGGAGTATAGATCCATTCATAATAGCCTAGAATTACTCCATTATCATGTTTAGTCCATTGGCTAGATTCTAATATAGGCTCGGTTAAGTAAGGTGTACTACCATTCGATTCAACTATACCTTCCGGGTTAACAATTTTCCAAGTATAATAAACATGGTAATTCATCTCGTCTTCTGGAACTTGATCTACCTCTTTGTTTTGGTAAAATCTCCATCCATCATTATATTTTTCGATGACTTCCTCTAATTGCCTTTGAAGCATACCATCTTCAATATCCAACATATCATTAAAAGCTTTTTCTGCTTCTTCTAGTAACGCATCCTCTCTTTCTTTTATTTGTTCAGGATACACGTATGTTCCGAGTTCAAATTTGAATTTGTGTTTTATTTCATCAAAAGATCTTGATTTACCTTTAACTCTATCAACAAAATCCCATACATCAATGCAATGTATATCAACCTTAGATCCTGATGCAGATTTAACCCAATTGAAATCTTCATCAATGTATGAATAAGGACCATCGTAATATCCTGGTTTTAAAATAGCAGCATGTGGCACACCACCTTCCATTCTAATATGAGCAGTTCCTTTTGGGTCTGCTTCCTGTAACATTTTAATAAATTCTGCTGTAGTCATCTTATCTATAAATAGTTTGTCCTTTGTTTGTAAATTTAGAAATACAATCAAAGATAGATTGATATTCTTTAATTCTTTCTCTAAGAGTTTCTGTGTATTCTTCTTCCTTTTTAATACGATACAAAAGCAAATCAATCATTTCATCTTGAGATATAGTATCGTAATATTTTGGGAGTGGTTTATCTTTTGTTAAGTAAAAGAAAATAATTGAACCTATAGGTTTAAATTCAAAAAGAACAAATTGAGTTACTACTTGTTTTCCAAAATTAAATCTGTTGAATTTCAATAATGAAAATATTCTTGTCTTCATTTTTTTAATTTAAATCCCAGCAAAAAGGAACTAAATAACGATTATCACCTTCCTCTTTTTCCATTAAGTTTTTGTGTTCTGACGCAAACAACTTTTGGTGTGCTTTCTCTTCTTCTGTTCTTGGAATCCATAAATCATCTTGATCGTAATGATTAATTTTTGCTAATCTGATCATTTCGTTATAATCTTTATCGTCTATTTTGTTTTTAAGAACAGTATAAGATCCTACAGCGCTATGCCAAACTAATTTACGTCCATCATAGCAAACATAATAATAGTCCATATCGTCCTCAGCAACTGCAACAAAACGAAGAACTTTGTCGTGCATAATTACAAATTGCCCTTTATTTCTCTCAAACTGTTCTAGAAGTAAAATTTTATTCTTATCCATATTACCAAGATATTGTTGTCCATGATCCTTCTCTCTGATCGCTTTTTGCGTAAGCTTGGAATCCTCGTTCATGTAATTCTTCTAAACAAGGTTTACTCGCATAGAAATAAAGAGTAGTACTCATTTTGTTTTCACTAACTGCTTTTTTAATTGCATCAAAGCATTTCTTCAATTCTTCCGTAGATTTAATACCCAATTGAGTTTCTGCTGTTCTTCTAGCCCATTCTGCAGTTATTTCATTACCATTTGATTGGGTTTCTTCATTAGGTTCCCCATGACCCCATTCGTAACCACAATCTCCTGCTTTACCTCCTCCGTCTTCTGTCATAATAATTTATTTTTAATTGTTTTTATCTTAATGATCTATTTTAATTCCCCAATGTTTGTCATATGTTAATTGCTTAATGGTGCTTTTATTGCTGGGTGTGATTGATAATTCTCAATTACAAAGTCTGTGTTATCTAAATGTGTTATCAATGATAAATCATTACCTAATTCTTTAAAGAACTCATCAGTCTTCATCATTTTTAATGCAGGTAATTCATAAGGTTCTCTACTAATTTGTTCTTTTGCTTGTTCTACATGGTTTGAATATAAATGAACATCACCTAAATTACCAACCAATTCATCTGGTACCATATTAACAGCTTTTGCAATGATTTCTAATAACAAACCGTAAGATGCAATATTGAATGGTAAACCTAAGAATGTATCTACTGAACGTTGATTCCACATCAAAGAGATAGCTCTCTTTGGAGTTGTATCCTTAGCAATCTCCTCTACTATGTAGAGATTCTCCATCTCAACATTGGTGTTCTTCATTACCCATTGCACCTGCTCTTCCCAAGACAGTTCTCTCGTATAAACTTGAAATCCATAATGACAAGGAGGTAACACCATTTGGTCTAATTCACCAACATTCCAAGCATTCACGATTAATCGTCTACTATCTGGATTTGTTTTAAGGTCGTTGATTAGGTTTGCGATTTGATCTATACCATGAACATACTTACCACCTACAATTTCCTTTTCAATTAAACTTTGGATAGGTCTACCTCCCCAATCTCTCCATTGCTTACCATACACAGGACCTAATTCACCCCACTGTTTAGCAAATTCATCATCTGTTTTGATTTTGTTGATGAATTCTTCTTGTGATAACATTCTACTTGGATTATCAATTGGGAACATCGCATCCTTATTCAAATCATCTATAAGTTTATTGTATAAATTTTCGGGTAAATCAATGTCTTTACTTTTTGAACGATAGTTCTTATACGCATCACCATCCCAAATATGACAATCATTATCAACAAGGTATTTGATGTTTGTATCACCACGCAAGAACCATAACAATTCTGTTACAATTCCTTTGAAATACATTTTTTTAGTGGTTAAAAGAGGAAAACCTTCAGACATCTTATGTCGGATCTGTCTACCGAATACTGAAATAGTTCCTGTTCCTGTTCTGTCACCCTTTTGATGACCATTATCAAGTATGTCTTGTAAAAGAGCTTGATAGTCTTTGTCTAATTTATTCATTGTTCTATTTGTATATTTTATCGTATACATTATCGTAAATTTCATCCATAGATTTAATTAATTCCGGGTTGTTACTATCAGATATTAAATTAAATAATTCTTTGGATAATAGATATCCGAATTTAAGGTCTTTTAGATATGTTTTACAATAGGATCCCTCAGGGTGTTGTTTACAAGAAAATGGAGAACAACATCCATCCTCTCCACATCCTTCACATATAGGACAATAGGGAGAAAAGTTGTCAGTATTACTCATCTTATTCTTATTTGTGTTTTAATGTGTACACCTTCTTGAAAGAATTCATCCTCGAAATCAAAATCATTTTCTTCCCCCTTATCTTCTTCATTAATAATTAATTTTTCAGGCTTAACTGTAGGACCTTTAAATTGACCTTTTATTACACTATCCTGTGTAAAATTATTTTCATCACCCCAAGGCCAATGGTAAGTCACGCAATCACAATCTTCAGGAACGTAACTAATATCATGTTCCCAGTGTTCATTGTTTCTCCACCTACCACCGTAATAACTTTCACTTCCCACTAATCTCGCATTTGTTCCAACTGAATGCCAAGTAACACATCCAGGATTATGTGTTCCCGTAAAAATCACATAGGTGTAAAAACCATATATAATTGCTATTGGTATTATAATAAACAGAGTTCTATAATCCTTCCTAAACATTAATTCGTGAATCGGAATAAGTAATATTAATAATAATGAAATTGTTGCTAACATCCATAATCCCATACCAAATCCATCCATCTTTTTATAATTTTATTCGTTTATAATTCCTCTTATGTAAATATTAAACTTATATTCTGTTTTATGAACTTCGGCAGCTATTGTGTAAATAGAAATCTTATCTGTTTTGTTTTTTAATTCTTCGACTACATCATCAATAGACACTGACATTATTTCTTCATCTGCATATTTAATAGGAAGTCCATCTAAAATGGAACCGAAGAAAAATGAATGTTTAAATGTAGGTACCCCGGATTTTGAAGGATCGTGAAAGGGATTGTCTAGGGATTCAATTTTTATACCAGATGTTTCTAACTTGTTTAGTAGCTTTGCAAAGAACACAGGTAAATTTGCAGGATTTATAGATTCATAATTAATCAAAGTGTTTGTTTTATCAAAACTTGATTTTAATGATCTTTGACAAATATCCCAAGATTCATCGCTAATAGGATAATGTTGAGTAATAAGTTCTTTTAACTCGTTCATATTTCATTATTATTTTCTGTGGATTTTTTTAATTCATCCTGTAGAGTTTTTGTAGTCACATCAACAGTGTCTATAATAACATCACCAGTTCTTAATATATTTATAGGTATCTCAATATTAGATAACGTCTGTTTTGGAACAACTCTTATGAAGAGTTCTAAATTTCCATTGTCGTCATAAATAGGCTCAATATCATAAGATATTATTTCTTTACCGATCAGTTTCTCAAAATATTCCTTATTTAATTCCATATACTACAGATATTTTAGCCAATTTATTTTTCATTTACTTTTGGTGTGCTCGATACTTTGTATCATTTTATCGTGTTCATTATTTAAGGATAATAATATTTTACCGTCCCCGTCATAATTCCACCTAATAATAAGTTCTTTCAATACTACTGATCCAGATTTAGGTCCATCTGAACATTCAGATTTTGTGTAATTAGGTAATTCAAATTCCATTTTTGTTTTATATTTCCCAGATTGATTTTCTTTTCTTTTTCGGAAATTTATAAGAAATCCATAGTGCTAATTTTAATATCAAATTTTTCATTAGCTGTTGTTTCTTATTGATTCCGGTAATTCATTTTCTTCTATTAATTTCTCAATAGTCCTATCCTGAAAAACACTTACTCTTTTTAGAAAAAATTCATGTCTGTCTGGATGTTTTATTCTAACGCAATAATATTCATCAATACGATCTGATAAATGTATAGTTCCTAGTAATTTTTTGTCTTCCATTTATTTAAAAATTAATATCCGTAAACAATTTTAATTCTTCTTGATTCATTTTTTCCAATCTCGCCGAGTCCTTCCATTACCTCAATAGCTATATCAGTATCAAATTGACATAATATATCACCTATGTAATTCAAGAATGATTCCTCGTCCGATGGATTAAATTCTTGGATTAATCCTTGTATTTCTGATACTACAGTATTAATCTTACCCTTATTAAATCCAGTACGACTGTTAAATTTATTTTTTGCTAATTTGTAATTTGGTGAGGGTTTCCCACATCTACAAAATGATTCAAATAAACCACATTTAGAATGATAAGGACCGTATAATTTCTCATTCCTTTCATTTATCTCAAGTATTATTTTTTGAGATGTGTTCTTAGGGTCTAATGAATCGTTTAATCTTTCACTCATTTGTATTTCTTATTTTTTACTTCTTTGAGAGCATCATACATTATATCTAATGTATTATCTCCATGAATTGATAATATATCATTTATGAATTCATCCGCTCTTTTCTTTCCTATAAATTCCCAGTATAAAATATGACAAATCAAGAAAAAAAGAGAGATTAAAACATTCAGATCGATTAAAAATAACCCAAAAGGGATAATAGCCCAGATTGATATATCCACTACCCATAGACCTACTGGATTTAAAAATATCATTACTATTCTTAAAAATATCATATTTCTAATAATCCTAGTCTTAGAATAATCTTTACATTCTTCCATGCATTTATTCTTAAATCTATTATCCTCTTGTGTCATTTATTTTTTCAATTTTTCATATCCGACTTTTTATCTAAATGTGTCGGA
>Ga0172367_10007840_pt1 | contig 12099 bp, 9 predicted proteins | sample Lak10m_FD_114542 | JGI IMG/M metagenome (GOLD analysis project Ga0172367, IMG submission 114542) | Freshwater microbial communities from Kabuno Bay, South-Kivu, Congo - kab_022012_10m | ecosystem: Environmental > Aquatic > Freshwater > Lake | place: Democratic Republic of the Congo: South-Kivu...
ACCATAGTGAGTGACCCCGGTCATAAGAATCAAAGCAAAAAGTTTGGTGTGAAACCAACCTTGAGAAAACACACTTACGTTGAAGTGAATAAGACTCAAACCAAGAGCCCAAGAAAACAACATAGCAGGCACTGTAATAATTTTATAAAGCTTAGCTTCCATCAGTTCTAACAGCTCAGCTTTATCACGGCTAGTTTGTCCATACTGCGCATGATAAACAAATAAACGAAAAAGATAGAGAAGTCCTGCCATCCAAGAAATAACAGCAACAACATGAAAACTTTTCAGATACAAATACATTTTCTTGCAACTCCATATAAGTCAAAAGGAACTACATCACAAAATTAATAACTTTCTGAGGAACATAAATAATTTTTTTAGGTTTTTCACCTTCAAGATATTTACGTAGTTTTTCATCAGAATAAACAAGAGAAACTACTTCTTCTTGAGAAGAATCTACTGATGCATCAACAGTACCTCGTGCTTTTCCTGAAAACATAACAGCAAGTTTCACTGTGTTTTCTTTTATAAGCCCCTCTTCATAAGTAGGCCATTGTGCATCAGACAGTGATTTTTTATTGCCAAGCTTTGACCAAAGTTCTTCTGCTAAGTGAGGAGCGTAAGGTGCTAGTAAAAGTACAAAACTTTTTGCTGTCGTAAAAGAAAGACTCTCTTTCTTATAACAAAAATTAAGAAGCTCCATCATAGCAGCAATTGCAGTGTTAAAAGAAAAACTCTCTGTATCTTCTGTTACTTTTTTTATAGTCTTATGAAGGATTTTTTGTGTTTCAAGATCCTCTTCTTGATGCAAAATTTTAGAAGTAAGAGTTCCATCTTCCTCAACAAGAAGACGCCAAACCCTTTTTAAGAAACGATGAGTTCCAGAGATCCCTTGAGTCTGCCAAGGTTTAGGTTGTTCAATTGGTCCAAGAAACATTTCAAAAAGACGAAGAGTATCAGCTCCCCACTCTGCGATCACATCATTTGGATTAATCACATTGCCTCGACTTTTTGACATTTTATCTCCATTCGGTCCCAATATAATCCCTGGGTGAATGAGTTTCTTGAAAGGCTCTTTTGTAGAAACAAGTCCTAAATCATAGAGAATTTTGTGCCAAAAACGAGCGTAGAGAAGATGAAGGTTAGCGTGCTCCACTCCTCCTACATAAAGATCAACAGGAAGCCAGTAGCGTTCTTTTTCTTTTCCCCAAGCTTCTTTCTTATTTTGAGCATCAATATAGCGCAAATAATACCAGCAAGAACCTGCCCACTGAGGCATAATGTTGCTTTCTCTTTGACACTGAACCCCACCTAACATCACATCACACCACTCTTTTGCTTTTGAAAGAGGGGGCTCACCTGTTTTAGATGGTTTAAAGTCACTTATTTCAGGAAGAGTCACAGGAAGATCTTTTGCATCTACGAGATGAACCTTGCCCTCTTTATCATGAGCAAGAGGAAACGGTTCCCCCCAGTAGCGCTGTCTTGAAAAAATCCAGTCTCTTAAGCGATAATTAACTTTTTTCTTACCAAAACCTTTCTCTTCTATTTCAGCATGCATCCTGTCAAGAGCTTCTGCTTTTTCAAGTCCATTAAGAAACTCAGAGTGCACAAGAATTCCTTCTCCAAGAAAAGGTTCTTCTTCAATGGAAATAAAAGATTCATGAGAACATTTTGGAGTTAAAACACACTTAATAGGTAAATTGTATTTTCTAGCAAAAACATGATCTCTTTCATCGTGACCAGGAACAGCCATAATAGCTCCTGAGCCATACCCCATAAGAACATAATCTGCCACAAAAATAGGAAGCCTCTCACCATTCACTGGATTGATTGCAAAAGCCCCTGTGGCAACTCCTGTTTTTTCACGTTTGACATCTGTTCTTGTGACTTCAGACTTATCTTTTGCTGCTTCGCAGTAGTCTTCAACACAATCTTTTTGATCTAAAGTTACAATTTCTGACAAGAGAGGGTGCTCAGGAGCTAACACACAAAAAGTAGCCCCAAATAAAGTATCAGCCCTTGTAGAAAATACGTCAAATGAGTGGCTCGTACCATCCACTTTAAAAGTAATTTCTGCCCCTATGCTTCTACCGATCCAATTACGCTGCATCTCTTTTGTGGACTCTGGCCAGTCTACAAGTTCTAGATCATCAAGCAGACGATCAGCATACTCTGTGATTTTAAGAACCCACTGACGCAAAGGTTTTTTCTCAACAGGAAAACCACCTACTTCAGATCGACCATCAATGACTTCTTCATTTGCAAGGACAGTTCCTAACTCTGGGCACCAGTTCACAGGTGCAAAAGATTCGTAGGCTAAGCCTTTTTTATAAATCTGAAGAAAGATCCACTGAGTCCATTTATAGTATTCAGGGTCTGTTGTGCTAATCTCCCTTGACCAGTCAGTTGAGTAACCAATCTTTTGAAGCTGGTCTTTAAATGTTGTTATATTTTGTTCAGTTGTCAGTTCAGGGTGCTGCCCCGTTTTAATAGCATACTGTTCTGCTGGAAGCCCAAAAGCATCCCAGCCCATAGGGTGAAGAACATTGAAACCACGCATACGCTTATAACGAGCCATCACATCTGTAGCTGTGTAACCCTCTACATGCCCTACATGTAGACCACTTCCTGATGGATAAGGGAACATATCAAGGATGTAATACTTAGGCTTTCCAGAGCCCTCATCTTTTGTTTCAAATGTATTGTTTTCTGCCCAGTAGCTTTGCCACTTTGACTCAATATCTGTGAAATTATAATTCCCGTTGTGTTCCATAACCCCTCTGACTGCTAATATTTTTATAGAAGAGAGGAACTCTAGCATAAGTATAAGAAAAGACAGCAGAAAAACACCGAGTCTTCTTTGCTACTTGAAATTATTGAGAAAATTTCCTGAAGAATAAACGGCCGATCTTTTAAAGATAAGTCACCTGGATATAGCTTACAAAAAAATCTAGAAGAAGAGTGAAAATAAGAGAAATCACAACAGCTGTTGTGGTAGCCCTTCCAACGCCTTTAGCCCCACCTTCTGTGCTAAAACCCAAGTAGCAGCTTATTGAAGAAAAAAGAAATCCAAACAAAACTGCTTTCTGCAACCCTTCTACAATATTTTTAGACTTATTAGCCCATCTTATTTTTTCAAAGAATACACCTGGATCAATATCAAAAAGAGCACTACTCACCAAATAAGAAGATAAAACGCCAAAAAAAACAAAATAACCCACAAGCACAGGCATCACAAGGCAGGAGGCTATGATTCTTGGACTAGCAAGATAGCCAATAGGATCAACAGCGGATACCCGAAGGGCATCTATCTGATCATTGACTTTCATTGTTGCAATTTCAGCAGTCATAGCAGAACCAGCTCGTCCAGCTAGAAGAAAAGAAGTGAGTACAGGGCCAAGTTCTTTTGAAAGAGTGTAAGAAGCAGCAGCACCAATCAAAGATTGTGCTCCAAATAAACTAAAAACATCACCAAACTGGACCCCAAAAACAGCACCCACAATGAAACTGGCTAATGTAATAATAAGAAAGCTTTTAGCGCCAATAAATTCCATTTGCTGCAGGACAAGCTTTCCTCTAAAACGAGGATAAAAAATTTGTACTGTAGCACTATAGCTAAAAATTATATAGCCACCTAAGCTATGTCCCAAATTAAGAACCAAAGTTCCAAGCTGATGAAGAAGCTTCAAGAAAAAATGAATCATCTTTTATAAACCTTTTTAGAAAAAGCTAATAAAACAATTATAGAGGATTAGCATGACAAATAATAGTGAAAACACTTTTCTTACAATTGAAGAAAAAGACCTCAAAAAAGAAACCCTAGAGTCTCTTATCGAAAGCTATGTGCTACAGGAAGGTACTGATTATGGCCTTGAAGAATACTCTTTAGAAGAAAAAGTTTCTCTTGTGCTTAAACAAATTCGTGAGAAAAAAGCTTGGATTGTCTATGACTTCAAATCAGAGGAATGTTTTATTTCTTCTCAAAATCCAAGCGAACTGGCTTCTCATTTTTAGAACGTTCCCAAAATTTCTTTTTTAAAATTTTCTACATGATAAAAAACCTTAGAATTTTCTTGCCAAATTTTCAAGGAAAGCCAAGCAGCATCTGCCTCAGTCTTTACTTTTTCTAATTCCTTTATCAAGATCTTAGCCTTCTCAAGAGAAGCTCCATTTAACTCTAGAATAAGATTTTGCTCTATCATAAAGAGATCATTCAAACTGCCATAGCGTTCAACACTTTCTGAGAGAACTTTAAAACTATCCCCTGTGACTATAGCTTCTGGCAAAAATTTTGGAAAATACTCATCTATTTTCACAACATAGCGAATGGCCTTACGAAAAGCATGGAAAATTTTTTCTTGCTCACAGTGATTAAAAACATTTTCAATTTTTAAAACTTGTTTATAAAGATTCTCTGCTCGACCTAAAGAAGAAGTAAGAAATCTTTTTAAAATTTTTTCAAAATTTTCTTCTAACACATGAGGAGGTTCGAGTGACCTCCAAACGAAAAAAGATAAATCTTTTTCATCTCGTTTTTGTATCTTGTCTTTCAAAGGATTTTCAAAATAATTTTGCAAAAAATTTCTACTAGAAAATCTAACTAAAGTTTCTTGCCACATTAATACAGCTTTTCTTCTTTCTATCACTTTATGAAGAATAGGTTTGTAGTCTTCTTCTTTGATTTCATCTTTAGAAATACGAAGAAAATCGAAAAGATCTTTAAAAACTCCTATAGTAGCATAACCCTCATCTAAATTCTGCCTAAGTCTAATGGCAAGATCTCCATTATCATACTGAGGATAAGCAAAAATAAAAAAATCTAAAAAGAAACGAGCTCTCCCCACTTCTTTTCGAAGAACCTTGACTTCATGAGGCAAAACAGAAGGTGATAAAGCCAGAATCTTTTGCTCAAGCTTCTCATAGGTAGGATAAACAAATTCTTGAGCTAACTTACTATAGGATCTTTCATACCCTAGCGTCTCTTCTCCAAATAGAAATCGTGAAAACAAAAAAAAAGTTACAAAAAAAAGAATATTTTGTCTCATGTTTTAAGCTTCCTGATGTTTTAACTCTTCGATATTAGATCGAGTTTTTGTTAGAAGTTTAGTTTTATTAAATTTTTTAGTATGGATCTTTTCCATTCTTCCACTCACAATACGAATCACAAAAAACGCCACTAAAGAAAAAGCAATCCCTACTAATCGACCATTATAGATAATCCAAGCGAATAAAAAGCTTGTTGTAAAAGCAAGAAAAGCACTAATGAACCATCCCGACACAACCCAAATACTACGACCAATTTTTACTTCTGAATTTCCCTCTGTAAAGATACCATCTCCCCAACCAGTTGCCACAACAGAAGCAAAAGCAACATAAGTAGTAGAAATAGGAAGCCCTTGACCAGAAGCAAAAGCAATCACACAAGCACTCACAGAAAGAATAACAGAAGCCCTAAGAGCATCATAATGAGCCTTGTCATTCATCGTATGATGTTTTGTTTTTTTAAGATTTTTACTATTTTTCCTCTTTTTTGATACCATAAGTTTTGCAAGACTTTGGCACCAACGAGGGGAATAAATAGTAACATTTGATTTTTGAGAACCTATTTTAACTTCAGCCATGGTTACATTCTCGGCTCTTTGAGTCATCATACCAAGGAACATTAAAAAACCACACAACGCTAGAGCCCAAAGAGGCATATTCAAACTCATACTGCTTGCTAACCCTTTGCTCCACATCATATAGATAGCAACACCAGGAGAAGCACAATTGGCTAAATCATTTTGACCAAAAGCAAAAGCCATACTTACCATACCAAGAATTGCTACATAGCGAAAAAGATTAAGAGAATATTTTTCGTGAGAAAATTTTAAAAACACACGGATACAAAGGGTAAAAAGAATCCACAAGAACAGAAGAAAAGAAGCAAGCCCAAAAGAACTCATACTATCGTAAAAATTATCAACAAATGCTACATCATTCATACCTTTGACAATCATAAACCAAAGTAAAAACACAAGCATCAAAGCAGATACCCAAGAACCATGACGAATCATAAGCTCTTTTTTTTCTAAATGATAACCAATATAACGTCTAAATATTTTTTGGGCAACGAAAGCAAATACCCCACTCACAAAGATAGACATGATGATAGCCATCAGTACTTCAGAAAATTTAGACCAATTCACAGCTTCTACACTTCCAAGAACCCCACAAGCCCCTCCAGCTAGACAAAAAACTAAAGTTGCAGTAGTACTAACAGGAAGACCAAACAAAGAATATATATAGAAAAGAATGATACTCACAAGATAAGACGTAATAAAAACAGATAAAGACATATCTAAATCAAGCAGCTTGATATCAAAAATCCCTTTTCTCACCGTATCCATCACTGGACTTGAAAAAGAAGCTCCTAAAACAACAAACACACCAGCTAATAAAATCGCTTTTTTACGATCTAAAACATGAGCACCATAAATAGCATTCACCAAGTTTGTAGCATCATTACTACCAACCTCAATACAAGAACTAACAAGGAAAAAAAGAGCTAAAATAGTAATAGTTAAAGAAAACAGGTCCAACAGAAACCTCCTGAAGCCAAAAAATGTGCCTTATAAAAAATTAACAATGGCCCAATAGACACAAACCTGTAAGCAGTTTAAATTAGCTTCCTGATACAAGTTATATCTTTTAAAGAGAACTCTTCTGTCTCTGTCAATGAGATAAATAAATATAAAGAAAAACTAGGATTGGTTCTGCCTTCTTGAGTGAATAAGATAAGCCGTAATGAATTCAGTAATATCCCCATCAAGCACTTTTTGTGGAGCATGACTTTCACGACTTGTTCTATGGTCTTTTACCATTTTATAAGGATGCAACACATAGCTGCGAATTTGGCTCCCAAAACCAATTTCAGACTTCCCAGCTTCTAACTCACTTTGTTCTTGTTTTCTTTTTTCAAGCTCTTTTTCGTAAAGCTTACTTCTTAACATTTTCATGGCTGTATCTTTATTTTGATGCTGGGATCTTTGGCTTTGACACTGAACGACAATACCACTTGTTTTATGGGTGATACGAACAGCACTGTCTGTTCTGTTAACATGCTGACCACCAGATCCACTGGCTCTATAGGTATCAATTCTCAAATCCGAAGGATCAATAGAGACTTCAATAGCATCATCAATTACAGCAGATAAATAAACGGAAGCAAAACTTGTATGTCTTCTTGCATTAGAATCAAAAGGACTAATACGCACAAGACGATGGACACCACTTTCGCCTTTTAATAAACCATACACCTTTTCTCCTGAAATCTCTATTGTAGCACTCTTAATCCCTGCTTCATCACCCTCTTGCATATCGTGAAAAGTAACTTCCCATCCTTTTGACTCCGCATGCCGAATATACATACGAAGTAACATAGAAGCCCAGTCACATGACTCAGTCCCACCTGCTCCTGCATTGATCGTCAAGAGACTGTGACTGTTGTCATGAGAATCACTAAGAAGGCTAGCGACTTCTAACTCTTCTACTCGATCAGAAAAAATTTGAAAGAGTTTAATCGTTTCTTCAAAAACCTCCTCTTCTTCAGAAAGCTCTATCCCTGCTTCAATATCTTCAGCTAAAGCCTGAATACTTTTTCCCTGAGAAAGGGAATCTTCCAAAGATTTTTTTTCTTTTAAAATTTTTGTAGAAAGATCAGTGTCATCCCAGAAAGAAGGATTCCCTATAATTTCATCCTCTAACTCTGCAAGACGATTTTTTTTACTCTCGAGGTCAAAGTAACCTCCAAAGAATTTCTAACTTTTTTTTCTTTTCTTTGTAGGCATAACTGAGTGATGATAGATCCATCGAGCCCCCCTTTTTCTAATCTTAAATGTTAAGCTTGAATCAAGAGGCACTCATAATATTAAAACCATTATCAGTGTGAAGAACTTCACCTGTGATAGCTCGAGATCTGTCACTTAATAAAAACAGAACACTCTCTGCCACATCTTCAGGGAGTAACTTCATCCGAAGAGGAGATATTTTCTCTTGTGCCTCTAACATAGAACTGAAGTGAGGAATAGCAGAAGATGCTAGAGTTTTCAATGCCCCTGCACTCACAGCGTTAATCCTAATCCCACGAGGACCCAGCTCTCTTGCTAAATAACGGACCGCGCTTTCAAGAGCACTTTTGCAAACACCCATAAGATTATAACCAGGCACAACTTTCTCCGATCCAAAGTAGCTCAAAGTTACAATTGAACCTCCCTCTTTCATATAAGAAGAAGCCTCCCTTACGCTGGCTATCAAACTATAAACACTAGATTCCATAGCTTGCAAAAAACCTTCTCGACTCACCTGCATTGTGTCACAACGAATATCTTCTAGAGGAGCAAAGGCTACAGCGTGGACAAGATGGTCTAAAGAACCAAGAGAAACGAAAGCTTCTTTAAAAAAAGTTTTGACCTCTTCTTCGCGGTTTAAATTACATGGACTTAAAAAGGTAGGCGGAAATCTCTCGCAAGCTTCCTCAACGCGATGTCTTGAGCGTCCTTTTTCATCAGCAAGATAGCCAATGGCTAAGCGAACACCATCTCTGTGAAGCTTCTCTGCTATAAAAGAAGCTAAAGAACGGCTATTAGCCACCCCAAGAACAACAGCACCTTTATTTATCTCTAGCGGATTCATAAAGTTTATCCCCCTTATTTTTTAGGCTCATTTAGGGGATTATTCTAGGAAACTTTTTCAAAAGTTCCTAGTTCGTAATTCTTCTTAAATCGCGAACCTTCTAAGACTTGATTATGAAAAGTGACATATAAACCTGGCGGAAGAACTCTCGCTAAAGTAAGAGCCTCCGTTATATTTTGAAGGGCATCTGATTGTAAAAATCCAATTGGTTTCATCGCTCCTGTAAAAAGAATAGGGGCTTTTTTCGCAACACCCCCATTTTCTTCAAAAAAACTGACTGTGCGTTGCAGCGTATCAGTCCCATGAAGCACAATGACAGGCTCTTCTTTCGCCGATATAATTTTCACAAAGTCTAAAATTATTTCTCGATCTCTTTCTGTCATATCGAGAGAGTCTTTAGCCATAAGTTGATGATATTTAATGTTTAGAAAGGGAAGCCTAAGGTCAGAGGCTATAATTTTTTCAACAACAGACTCTCTATTGCCTAAAAACCCACTCCTCTCGTCATAGATTTTCTCAATGGTTCCACCTGTTGAAACGATATGAACCTTATTCCTTTCAAAAAACATGGGCCTAGAACCTTTCATATACACATACTAAAACAGGGATTAAGGCTCTTTGATTTTCAAAAAACCGCACTCATGCCCCCTTCTTCACACTTAAACTCTCTACAGGTAACGAAAAAATAAATAAGAATAGCTACACCAAAGAGACTGAATCCTTTAAATATTAGGTGACAAGAAAACTTAAACTACTTTTGAGAAAAATTCAATGCGCTATTCATGTTTCCTTATTGTTGTTTGTATACTTTGTCAAACAGAAGCAGCCTACTCTTGGCAACTAGGCGGAAAACTAAGACTTTCTAGTGGTGTCGGCATTTTTGACTACTCAGGAAGCCCCCCTGATTTAAAACGCTCTGACACCAGAACATACGGAAAAATCGCCCACCAAATTGGTCCTCACTTTCAGTTAGAGGTAAAAGGGCTTCTTATAAAAAATTCATTTTCCTTTTTATTCTCAGGAGAAGTTGGACACACAAGTACTCTGCACTCTGATCAAGATATTTTTTCAGCCACTCATACTCGTTATAATTTAGAAACAGGTGTAAGCTACCAATTTAATTTAGCAGAACACTTAGATGCCACTTTAGAATCTACCTTAGACTTTTCGAGAAATTCATTTGAAGACCTACACCTTATCACACGCATCTACAAACTAGGATACAAAGGAGGTGGATCCTTTCGTTGGCATTTTCTAAAAATCAGAGCATCTCTTCTGGTCCCTTTTTGGTCTTCCTATCTTCTAAGTATTAACAAGGAAAAAGCCTCTCACACAAACCAAAGCAAAGGCCTTGGAGTGAAAACATCCTTAGAATTCAAAATCTCTAAAAAAATAATTTTTTTCCTAGAATCTTACTGGGAACAGTTTGAAATAACCCGGCTATTGTCTAAAACGCAAGAAGCTAACACTATCCTAATAAAACCAGCTGAAGAAAATCTAGAAAAAATCCTATTAAGCTCCTGTCATTTTTCTTTAGGAACCAGTATTCACTTTTAACTACAAAAATTATTCCTGAGGAGTCTGCATGAAAAAAACAAAACGTATAAGCTATATTTTAGCAGCCTGTCTTGTCATCTCAGGGGTTCTTCTTTACCTCTATTTGCAATCTTTTCTTATCAAAAGATCTGGCACTCTTTTTATTGAACACCTTAATGAAGATACCACTATTTACTATGATAATTATGGAATCCCTCACATTGAAGCTCGCCATGAGACAGATGCTTTCTACGCTTTAGGTTATTCTCATGCAGGAGATCGGCTTTTTCAAATGGAACTCTTAAGACGTGTAGCCAAAGGAGAACTTTCTGAAATACTGGGAGAGAAGCTTCTCAAGGTTGACATTTTTTTTAGAACATTAGGGCTAAAAGAAATATCAAAAAATGTTGTCTCACAAATGGATTTTTCAAAACCTGAGTTTAAGGCTTTAAAAAGCTACTTGCTTGGGATTAATCGCTTTATGGAAGAAAATAAAACCATAGAGTTTAAAATCCTAAACATCACTCCAAAGCCTTTTACACCAGAAGATACAATTGCTATATCAGGTTATATGGCCCTGTCTTTTAGCCAAGCTTTCAAAGTCGATCCTCTTCTCTACCATATCAAAAAAAATATAGGTTATGATTACTACAAAGACTTTAGTCTCAACTTAGAACCTAAATTACAAGAAAAAGAAGAAGAAAAATCTTATGCTTTTCTTCAATCAACTAACAAACTTCTCAACAGTCTTCCAAACCCTCTTAGTAGTTTTCTTCCAGGAATCCCAACTTTCATTGGAAGTAACGCTTGGGTCATCTCAGGAAAACTAACAAAATCAGGCTACCCTTTACTCGCAAATGATCCACACATTGGCTTTGCTTCTCCTTCTGTTTGGTATGAAGCTCATATGAAAACACCTGATTTAGAACTCTATGGTCACTACATAGCTGGCATCCCATTTGCTCCAATTGGACATACCCCAAAAAAAGCTTGGGGCATAACCATGTTACAAAATGATGATATTTTCTTTTACAAAGAGAAAGTGAACGAAAGTAACCCCAATCAAATAGAACGTGATGGATCTTGGGTGGAACTGATAGAAAGAAAAGAAATTATAAAAGTTAAAGGCAAACCAAATGAGACTCTCACCGTAAAAGTAAGCCCACATGGCCCTATAATCAACAACATAACAGAAGGATATAAAGATGAAAAATCCCCAATCAGTATGTGGTGGGCTTTTTCTTTGAAAGAAAATAATATAGCCAAAGCTTTTTATACCTTGTCTCATGAAACTAAGTTTGAAAAAATTCCAGAGGCTCTAGAATCTATTTATGCCCCTGGGTTAAATATTTTATACGCAGATAAAGAAGGGCATATTGCTTGGTGGCCTACAGCAAAAATTCCAAAACTACCTCCTGATTTTAATACAAAAGCTTTTATTGACGGTTCAGAAAGCGAAAATGACATTCATGCATTTTTATCTCAAAAAGAAAAACCATACCAACTAGATCCAGAAAATGGTTACATTGTTTCAGCAAATAACGATCCAAAACTAACAGGAGAAAGTCAGTATCAACTTCCTGGTTATTATTGTCCTGATGAAAGATTTATAAGAATTCAAAACTTAATTTCTTCGGGTGGTAAAAAACTCACAGCAGAAGATATGAAAAAATTTCAGTTAGATGATAAAGAACAGATTAGAACAGAACTCATAGAAAAATTAAGTAAGATCTTAGCTACAGAGAAACAAGAAGATTTATCAAAAAAATGTCTTAACTATCTAAAAGACTGGGAGGGAACTCATAGCTTTAAAGATATTGGGCCAACGATCTACTACAGTTTTTTAAGTCATCTTGTTCATCATTTTTTTCACGATAAATTATCAAA
>Ga0172367_10007841_pt1 | contig 12098 bp, 11 predicted proteins | sample Lak10m_FD_114542 | JGI IMG/M metagenome (GOLD analysis project Ga0172367, IMG submission 114542) | Freshwater microbial communities from Kabuno Bay, South-Kivu, Congo - kab_022012_10m | ecosystem: Environmental > Aquatic > Freshwater > Lake | place: Democratic Republic of the Congo: South-Kivu...
AGCGATGGTGAAAGCGACATCTCGCCATTGCGCAACTTGTCTAACAGGTTTTCCGTGCGGTGGCACAGCTTTACCATTTCCGTTGCGTTGAGGAATCCCGCGCCGCCTTTGATGGTGTGGAATCCGCGAAAAATATCGTTGAGCAGTTCTTTGTCAGCAGGCCGCTTTTCCAGTTCCACCAGTTTGTTGTCGACGCCCGACAGCATGTCAGAAGCTTCCGTCAGGAAGTCCTGTAGCATGTCTTCCATACCAGCAAAGTCGTTCATTTTTCGTCCTCGCTAACTTGTTTTAGCGGTTTTTCGCTAATGGCCGGGGTTAGAACCCCAGGCTCTCCAGCAGATCGTCCACCTGCGCCTGATTGCTGACTATATCGGTACGGCCCTCGGCGTTGACTACTGGGCCATGGAGCAGAGAATCATCCATTTCCCTGCGTTTTTCCGGCGGGATGCTCTCGATAAGCACTGTCAGCAACTGGTTTTCAAGTTGCTGAACGATTTCCGCAAGTTTCTTGATTACCTGCCCGGTCAGATCCTGAAAGTCCTGCGCCATTACGATGTTCATCAACTGCGCGTTGGTGGCTTTGGTCTGCAGGGGTACCTCTTGTAGATACGCGCGGGTTTCATGCACCAAACTCTTAAATCCATCCACGCTTAGCTGGTTATCGATAAGCTGTTGCCAGCGCCCAGACAATTGAGCCGCGTTTTTTTCCAACTTTTCCTGCAACGGCTTGGTTTCCTCGACGGCGTTGAGCGTTTTGGTGGCGGCCTGCTCGGTCAGGGTGGAAATATAATTGAGGCGGTCACGGGCATCCGGCATTTTGCCGATGGCGCTTTCCAACGATTTTTCATAGCCGAGCTCGCGTAGCGTGTTGTGCAGTTGGCGTGTCAGGTGACCGATATGCGCATGAACGCCTTCGTCGCCTTCAGCCGGTTTCGCCGCCTTGACAGGGGGTGCCGACGTTGCTGGCTCCTTGGCGGCTGGGGCGGGTTGCTTTTCTTTGGGCTTCTCTTCCTGATGTCCCAGGACAATGCTGTCGAACAGCGCTTCTAATTCTTCACAATCACCGGATTCAGTCGACATTTACATCCCCCTTACATGCCCAGTTTTTCAAAAATTTTATTCAACTTCTCTTCCAGGGTGGCTGCGGTAAAAGGTTTGACGACATAGCCGCTGGCACCTGCTTGAGCCGCTTGTATGATGTTTTCCTTCTTGGCTTCGGCCGTGACCATCAGCACCGGCAAATGTTTCAGGCTGTCATCCGCACGCACTGCCTGCAGCAATTGTATCCCGGTCATGTTGGGCATGTTCCAGTCGCTCACAATGAACTGGAAATTTCCTCCCTTGAGTTTTTGCAACGCGACTACTCCGTCTTCAGCTTCTTCCACATTGGTGTAGCCGAGTTCCTTGAGCAGGTTGCGCAGTATTCGACGCATGGTGGAAAAATCGTCCACCACCAGAAATTTCATGTTTTTGTCAGCCATCAACAACCCCGTGAGTTTGCATTTTCATATACGAGATAAATCATACCAACAGTGGACGCAGTGTTTCCGACAGGATCACCGGATCGAACTTCGGCACATAGGCATCCACGCCGGCTTGCAGTCCCATGGCCTTGTTGGCTTCTGAGGACAGCGAAGAATGCATGACCACCGGGATGCCATCGAAGCGGCGGTCGCCTTTGATGCTTTTGGTCAACACATAGCCATCCATCTCCGGCATTTCGGCGTCTGTCAGAATCAAACGCAAAGATTCGTGCAGCGGACGATTGTCCTGTTGCGCCCGCGCCGCAAGGCTTTTGAGTTTATCCCAGGCTTCTGCTCCGTTGTTGGCTTGCTGGAACTTGATCCCCATGCGATCCAGGACGCCCACAATGCTGCGGCGCGCCACAGCCGAATCGTCGGCAAAGAAAATAAAGCGATCGCCACTTTCGTTGAACTGGGCAAGTTCTGGAATAGGATCTTCACCTATGGCGGATGCCAGCAATTGCTCGACATCCAGAATCGAAACCAGACGCCCGTCTGGTAGCTCGGTGATGGCGGTGATGACGCCCTCGTTGCCTGCCAGCATGTTCTGCGGCGGTTTTACCTTGTCCCAATCGACACGAATAATGCGATCCACGCTGTGAACCAGGAAACCCTGCGTGTGGCGGCTGAACTCGGTTACGATGAGCGTTCCGTTGCTGCAATGAGTATGGCTGTCCAAGTTGATAAAGCCGGTCAATGAAATGACGGGAATAATGTTGCCACGCAACGAGATGAAACCCTCTACTCCGGCGGGGACATTGGGTGTCTTGGTGATGAGTGGCGTATTGGTGACTTCCCGCACCTTGAATACGTTGATGCCAAAAATCTCGTCGCCGCCCAGTGAAAATAGCAGGATCTCCATTTTGTTGGAACCTGCGAGCTTGGTGCGGGCATCTATGGCGTCCAGTAGACTGGCGTTGTTATCGGTCGACATTGCTGGTTCTACTCCATTTTCAACTTAGCAGCCTGGCCAACACTTCTGCCAGCTTGTTTGGCTCGAACTTGGGCACGTATTCATCCACGCCTACCGAACGGCCAAGCTGCTGGTTGGCCGAACTGCTGAGGGATGAGTGCATCAGCACCGGGATACCGGCGAAGCGCGGGTCGGATTTGATATTGCGGGTCAGCACGTAACCATCCATTTCCGGCATTTCTACATCGGTCAGGATTAACTGGATGTAATCTTTGACCGGCTGCTGCAGCACGTCCGCACGCGCGGCAACTTTCTGCAGTTCCTGCCACGCTTCACGGCCATTGGTGGACAGCATGTATTTGAGGCCAAGCGCTTCCAGCGTTTTCATGATCTGCTTGCGTGCTACCGAGGAGTCGTCGGCAAAAAAGACGGTTTTATCGCCAACGTTGAGCGGGGTTAGCGCGGCGATGGAGATTTCGTCCGCATAACTGGAAGTTTCGGCCAGTATCTTCTCGACGTCCATCATCATTACGATGCGGCCATCCTTGATTTCCGTCACGGCGGTAATGAGCCCGCCCATTTGTGCCGTAAGCATTTCGGGAGGCACTTTCATGGAAGACCAGTCCACGCGCAGGATGGTGTCTACGCTTTGCACCAGAAAGCCTTGGGTGTGGCCGTTATACTCGGTGACTATCATGATCTGCGGCGGGTTTGCGGCCTGCACGCCGACATACTTGACCAGATCCACCACCGGCACCAGCGTGCCGCGCAGGCTGACCATGCCTTCCACTGCGGGAGGCATGTCCGGCGCATGGGTGATTTCCGGGATACGCATCACTTCGCGTACTTTGAACACATTAATGCCGAAAGTTTCTTCCCTGCCCGTGCGTTCGTCCTTGCCAAGTGAAAACATCAGCATTTCCAGCTTGTTGGAGCCAGCGAGTTTGGTGCGGGCGTCAATTCGTTTGAGCAGTTCTGACATTCTGCTAAGGCTCCGTTAGCAAACTGGAGGAACAATCTTCATTCGTGTAATTATGTACTGGAATGGCATAGTAATGAAGGGTCGTTTTCGCCGCTGGCTGCCATTTGGTCCAAATCCTGCAATACCTGCATGCTGGCATTTTCCATTTCTGACAGGTTGGCAAGCGCATCGGAAATATTGCCGGCTTCGAATTGTTCCACCGCCAGAACGCCGTGATGATGCACCGCTTTGTGCGGAGATTCTACTTCCTTGTAGCCTTGCAGCTTGGAAAAACATTCGTGCCCTTCGCCTTCGTAATACCATTTTCCAAGTCGGCAACCGGTGTGGCTGGCGAAGTCTGCCGCATGCTTAGGCGATATACCCATCAACACCTTGTATATCTCGAACTTGAATATCAGGTGATCTACCTTCACCACCTCCACGAAGCCGCGCAACGAACTGGAAGCGATGACATGTTCCAGATTTTGCGCAAGAGTCAGCATCGAGTGCATGCTTTGCGTGGCTTGCTGGCCTTCGCTGCTGAATTGATCGGCCTCGCTGGCATTGTGTTCCATACTTTTTTGGGCTTCGGCGGTTTTTTCCTGAATGCTGCTTACCAGCGAAGATATTTCATTGGTCGCTTGCGAGGTACGTTCGGCTAGTTTGCGCACCTCGTCTGCCACCACAGCAAAGCCTCGCCCCTGCTCGCCTGCTCGCGCTGCCTCGATGGCGGCATTGAGTGCAAGCAGGTTGGTTTGGTCAGCGATTTCCTTGATCATCTTGATGATGCCGCCGATCTGGTCGGCGCGATGGTTGAGGTCTTCCACGCTACTGGCGGTGGCTTGCATTTTTTGCGACATGGACTGGACATTCAGGGCAATCTTTTCCATCGCCGAGCGGTTGGCGGTGGAAGTCTTTGCGGTAGTCACGGCATTTTGTTTTTCTTCTTTGAGCCGTGAAGCCAAACTGAGCAGGGATCGCTGGGACTCGCCAAAGGACTCGCTGAACGATTGCATGTTCTGAAACATGCCATTATGCAGCTCGATTTGCGTGCGTGCTTGAACAAGGCTGCTTTCCAGCCCAGACTTTTCGGCCGCCAGCGCGTCATATTCGCCTCGCAGGCGCAAGGTTTCGCTTTCCAGAGCTGTAATGCGGCTTTGTAGAGCGCCGACCTCTTTTTTATTGCCGAACATGCATTCTCCCCTTGAGTTGCCAATTATTATTACGACATTGGCATGACTATCTTTGCCATAATTTCACACTATACTTCAGGTTATATGAAAAATGTAGTGTATACAGCCCATTTGGGTGACTGTGGCGCTTGGATGGACGGAGCCAGAGAGTGACAGTACGCACCGATACTATTTCCAAACCAGAGGAATTGCAGCAGGCATTTGAACTGTTCAACCAAGTTTCCGAACAGCTTACCGGTGCCTACGCTGACCTGCAAAAGCAGGTGGAGCAACTCAATCATGAACTGGCTGTGGCCAACGGCGAGTTACGCCATCAACTGGAGGAAAAGGAACGTTTGTCCGAGCGGTTGAGCCGTTTGCTGGCAGCTCTGCCGGGTGGCGTGGTGGTGCTGGATGTCGAGGGACGGGTGGTAGAGGCCAATCCGGCGGCACTGCAGCTGATGGATGAGCCGCTGGTCGGAGAACCCTGGCAGGCGGTTTGTGCGCGAAAGCTGAAACCCACCACTGTGCCCGGAGAATGGTTGGTGGAACAAATCGGCGCATCGCATCCATCCAGACGCGTCAGTGTCACAGCCAGCAGCATAAGCGAACAGGGCGGAGAAATCCTGCTGATCCAGGACGTCACGGACGCTTACCAAATGCAGGAACAGTTGCAGCGTCACAAGCGGCTCTCATCCATGGGCGAGATGGTGGCCGGATTGGCGCACCAGTTGCGCACCCCGCTGGCCGCAGCACTGCTCTATACTTCCCACTTGCGCGGCGAATTGGCGGTCGAGGATCGCACGCGCTTTGCCGACAAGGCACTGGCGCGATTGCATTCTCTGGAACAGTTGATCAAGGATATGCTGATTTTTGTGCGTGGCGGACAGGGTGGTCAGGAATGCATCGTTGCGCAGGCGTTGCTCAACGAGGTGCAGCAGGTAATGGAGCCACAAATGGCGCAGCATTCGCTACTGTTTGTGGTGGAGGATAATAGTGGCGGAGCGCTGGTGCGTGGTAGCCGAGAAGCGCTGGCCGGTGCGTTGGCTAACCTGCTCACTAATGCTATGGAGGCTTGCAGTGCAGGCGGAAGGGTGACTTTGACTGCGCGACGCACCGATGGCTGGCTGGTGATTAGTGTTGCCGATACCGGCAAAGGCATTCGGCAGGAATTGCAGGATCGGTTGTTTGAGCCCTTCTTTACCACCCGCACCGACGGCACCGGACTGGGTCTTGCCATTGTGCGCGAAGTGTTGCAGATGCATGGTGGGGAGGTGTCGGTAAGTTCCAGAGAAGGCGAAGGCAGTGAATTCTGCCTGAAACTACCGCTATGCCAATGAGAAACTGCTGATGAGAAAATTACCGCGAGTCAGATGAAGACATTGCCCATCCTGATCGTCGAGGACGACCCCGACCTGCGCGAAGCCTTGGCCGATACGCTCGCGTTGTCCCGCTACCGCGTGCTGACCGCAGTGGATGGCGTGCATGCGGTCGAGATACTGGCCGACAACACGGTCGGGCTGGTTGTCACCGATGTGCAGATGCCCAACATGAACGGGTTGGAATTGCTGCATCAGATCAAGTCGCGCTGGCCGCATGTGCCGGTGCTTTTGATGACTGCCTATGGCGTTATTTCACAGGCGGTAGAGGCGATGCGCGAAGGTGCGTGCAATTATCTGGTCAAGCCGTTTGAAGTGAGCGACTTGCTGTCCCTGGTGGCGCGCCATATGTTGCCTGTTAGCTTTTCCGATGGCGATGGGGCGGTCATTGACGATCCGCTGAGCAGCGAACTTTTTGCCATGGCACTGCGTGTCGCGGAAACGCCGGCTACTGTGCTGATTACCGGGGAGTCCGGTACCGGCAAGGAAGTGTTGGCGCGCTTTATTCACCACCATTCCCCGCGTGCAGACAAGCCTTTCGTCGCGGTCAATTGCGCAGCTATCCCGGATAATTTGCTGGAAGCCACCATGTTCGGCCATGAGAAAGGTGCTTTTACCGGCGCCACTCAATCACAGGCAGGTAAATTCGAACTGGCACAGGGCGGCACCTTGCTGCTGGACGAAATTTCAGAAATGCCATCGGCGTTGCAGGCCAAGCTGTTGCGAGTGCTGCAGGAACGCGTCGTGGAGCGTGTTGGTGGCCACAAACCGATTGCGCTGGATGTGCGCATCATTGCGACCTCCAATCGGAACTTGCAAGCGGAAGCGGCGAAAGGAGCTTTCCGCGAAGACCTTTATTACCGTATCAACGTATTCCCGCTGCATGTCCCGCCATTACGCGAGCGCAAGCAGGACATCCTTCCACTGGCGCGGCGCTTCCTGGCGGGCATGGCCACGTCCATGGGGCGTGCCGGCATGGGTCTGAGCCAGGATGCGGAGCGGGCGTTGCTGGCTTATGCTTGGCCCGGTAATGTGCGCGAACTGGAAAACGTCATTCAGCGCGCGGTGATCCTTGCGCCGGGCGAAGCAGTCAAGCCGGAACATCTGCATCTGGCGAGTCAGCTATCCGTTGCGGCGCCTGCCCCGGATGCGCCTGTTGCCCAGGAACAGCCGCAACAGGAAGCGCAGGATCTGAAATCGCTGGAGAAGGCGCACATCATGGCTACCCTTGCCGCAGTCAATGGCTCGCGCAAACTGGCCGCACAGAAACTGGGGATGAGCGAGCGCACGTTGCGCCACAAACTACAGCATTATCGAGAAGGATAGTAGTTTGGGCATGGGAATTGCAGTGATTCAGGCATAACGGACAATTTCATGCTGGCGTTTTTCGTTATATTGATGTAATTTCGGACTAGGTAAAAGCCTTGCCAAGGCTTATCAGGACATGACGATGGACACAAAAGGTATTGATCAATTATTAAGCCAACTTAATGCGGCTTCGTCACTGGCGGCCGGCAATACGGAGTCCACGCCAGCGGTTGGCGCGGCAAATTTTGCCGACTTGCTGAAAAATGCCGTGGATGACGTCAATAGTGCTCAACAGGGCGCGGACAAAATGGCGCAGGCGTTCGAGGTCGGTACACAGGATGCCAGCGTTCAAGATGTCATGATCTCGTTGCAAAAAGCCAATCTCTCTTTCCAGACTATGGTGCAGGTACGCAATAAGCTGGTCGCCGCCTACCAGGACGTCATGAATATGCAGGTTTGACGCAGTCTGCGTCAATCGCGCTACACCCTCGCGCCATATCGGCGCAATTCTTTGCCTTTTCCTTTACAATTGCGGTTAACGCAATGAGAATATTTCATCTGCACCGTCCGAGAAACTGATTCTTTAATCTAATCCACTATGGCCGAGGCATCCGGACAAACACTGACTGCGCTGATTCGGGGATTCAACGACCTTCCTTCCCAGCGCAAGTTGGGCGTGATGGTGGCCCTGGCAGCGGTGATCGCACTGATTGCCGGCTCCGTGATGTGGGCGCAGACGCCTGACTACCGGGTGCTATACGGCAACCTGTCGGATCGTGACGGCGGCGCCGTGATCGAGTCGCTGCAAAAACAGAACATTCCCTTCAAGACTGCCGAGGGCGGTGCCATCATGGTGCCTTCCAACATGGTCTACGAGGCGCGGCTGAAACTGGCTTCCCAAGGACTTCCCAAGGGGGGCTCGGTCGGCTTTGAACTGATGGACAACCAGAAGTTCGGTATCAGCCAGTTTCAGGAAAATGTGAACTATCAGCGCGCCTTGGAAGGCGAAATTACACGCACTATCGAGACCATCTCGGCAGTGCAGGGTGCGCGTGTACATCTAGCCATTCCCAAGCCTACCGTGTTCGTGCGCGAGGAACAGAAACCTTCCGCGTCAGTACTGGTGAGCCTGTATGTCGGGCGCAGCCTGGATAAGGCGCAAGTGGGGGGCATAGTGCACCTGGTTGCCAGCAGCGTGCCGGAAATGCCCCCCGGCAATGTCACTATCATTGACCAGAACGGGAAAATGCTGACTTCCGGCAGTGGCGACAAGTCCTCCACGCTGGGGCTTGATTCCAGTCAACTGGAATATTTGCATGAAGTCGAGCAAAGCTATGCCAAGCGCATCGAAGATATACTCGCGCCTATCATGGGGGTGGAAAATATTCGTGCCCAGGTCGCCGCCGATCTCGATTTCTCGCAGACCGAGCAGACCGCCGAAACCTACCGGCCCAACGCCACTCCGGACCAGTCCAGCATACGCAGCCAGCAGACCACGGAAACCTTGGGGGAGGGCGGACAAAATGCATCCGGCGTGCCGGGGGCATTATCAAACCAGCCTCCCGGGGCCGCCACTGCACCGATCAATGCCCCTGGCAAGCCAGCCGCCACCGCCACTGCCGCGAGTTCAGGAGGGGCCTTGCACAAGGAATCCACTGTCAACTATGAATTGGACAAGACTATCAGCCATACGCGCAAACAGGCAGGCAGCATCAAGCGTCTGTCGGTGGCGGTGGTGGTCAATAACAAGGGAACCAGGGACAAGAAGGGCAAGACGAATTACCGCGCACTTACCAAGGAAGAATTGACGCAGATTTACAACTTGGCGAAAGAGGCGATGGGCTTCAGCCAGGCACGCGGGGATACGCTGAATGTGGTCAATGCGCCTTTCAACTTGGAGGAGGGCGAAGCGGCACAGCCTTTGCCGTTATGGAAAGACCCGGCATTGCTGGGGATGGCCAAGGATATAGTCAAGTATCTGGTGATCGCAAGCTTGCTGATCTATCTCGTATTAGGGGTGCTACGCCCCATGATTGAGCAACTGGTGCGCGCTGGAGCAGCCAGTCAGGCTAGACGTGCGGAAGCAGAGAGGGAGAGCGACGTAGTTTATGTCGGCAAGAAGCAGGCTAACTATGAGGATGACCTACAAGTGGTCAAGGGGCTGGCCAAACAGGATCCCAAAATTGTGGCTAATGTGGTGAAGGACTGGGTGGGCAAGGAATGAGCGAGGACGGCATCATGAAAAGTGCCATTCTGCTCATGAGCATTGGTGAGGAAGAAGCTGCGGAAGTGCTGAAATTCCTGGGGCCGAAAGAAGTGCAGAAGATCGGCCTCGCTATGGCCAACATGAAAAATGTTTCGCGCGAGCAAATCCAGAAAACCCTGTTTGAGTTCCGCTCTCAGGCCGAAGAACGCACCACGCTCGGCATGGCCGCAGATAACTATATCCGTACCATGCTTACCAAGGCTCTTGGCAGCGACAAGGCTGCCAACATGATCGACCGTATTTTGCAGGGCGGGGATACCAGTGGCATCGAGAGCCTCAAATGGATGGACTCGGCTTCGGTTGCCGAAATGATCAAGAACGAGCATCCACAGATTATTGCCACTATCCTGGTGCATCTGGACTTTGATCAGGCCAGCGAAATTCTCATCAACTTCACCGAGCGCCTGCGTAATGATGTCATGCTGCGTATAGCCACGCTGGATGGGATTCAGCCGCACGCTTTGCGCGAGCTTAACGATGTGCTCACCAAGCTGCTCGCCGGGGGTGACCATGCGAAGAAGACCGCAGCCGGAGGAGCCAAGGCGGCGGCGGAGATCCTTAACTTCATGGCCGGCACGGTGGAGAGCGCAGTAATGGGTAGCATTAAGGAATTCGATGAGGAACTGGCGCAGAAAATACAGGACGAGATGTTCGTGTTCGAGGACATCAATAAAATTGATGACCGTGGCATTCAGCTATTGCTGCGTGAAGTGCAGTCCGAGTCGCTCATCGTGGCGCTTAAGGGGTCCAGTGCCGAACTGCGCGAGAAAGTGTTCAAGAACATGTCGCAGCGTGCCGCAGAGATGTTGCGCGACGACCTTGAAGCGAAGGGGCCGGTGCGAGTCAGCGAAGTCGAAGCTGAACAGAAGGAAATACTCAAGATTGTCCGGAGACTCTCGGACGAAGGCCAGATAGTCCTGGGCGGCAAAGGCGAAGAAAGTTTTATCTGATCCTGTGAGCCTTAATTATATTGAATTCTGCATGTGTCTAAACCGGCCATGGTTGGTTTTTGTTATTTGGAGTGTCCATGCCATCGTTCATAGTTTCGTTGGCTGTATATTAGAGTCCGATGAACTCGCGTAAAGCCATTCCTGAAAATGAACTTGCCGAATATCAGCGCTGGGAACCGGCTAGTCTCGATGGTCATGTAGCTGCGCGGGCACCGACGGCGGGTGAGATTGAACGCATCCATCAGCAAGCGTATCAGGAAGGCTACGAGTCGGGCTTGTCCGAAGGTAAAGCAGCAGGTTACATGCAGGGGAAAGCGCAGGCACAAGCGGAGGCGGCGCGCCTGCAAGCGTTAATGACTGTGTTGCAGGAAGCTTTGCAACAGTTGGAGCAGGGCATAGGTCAGGAGTTGCTGGCGCTGGCGCTTGATCTCTCCAAGCAGATGCTGCACCAGGCGCTCAAGGTCAAACCAGAATTGCTGTTGCCCATGATCCGCAGTGTCATGGACAGTATCCCGCAGAACATGCAGCACCCTCTTCTGTATCTGCATCCCGAGGATGCCATGATGGTTCGCTCACTGTTGCAAGCGGAAATCGCCCATGCCGGCTGGAAGGTGATCGATGACCAGCGCATACAACGCGGCGGATGCCGCATTGAAACACCGGTTTCGGAAATTGATGCCACTCTACCCACGCGCTGGCAGCAATTGGCGGCTGCTCTTGGGCAAAATGCGAACTGGCTTGAAGAGTGACGCTAGTAGGTTATAAATAGCGGGGCGCCCTATGAGCAACCCTATACTCGACAACTTGTGTAGCTTTCTTGGTGAATGCAGCGAAGCGGCTACGCAGGTCCAGCCTTGGGTAACCACCGGCAGGCTCACACGCGTAACTGGCTTGGTGCTGGAAGCCGTCGGTATTAAAGCGTCGGTCGGCAGCGTGTGCGTGATCTCCATGCCTAATGGCCACTCCGTTGAGGCGGAGGTCGTTGGTTTTGCCGGGGATCGGCTGCTGTTGATGCCTGAAACCGATGTGTATGGAGCTTCTCCAGGCGCGCGGGTGTCGTTGCTTGAAGTCGATGCCCCACAGCCTTCTCAGCGCAATATGTTGCGCCGACGTTCCGCCGACCGTGTCAAACATATTCCGGTCGGCCCACAGATGCTGGGGCGCGTGCTGGACGGCAATGGCCGCCCGCTCGATTTGCTCGGTCCATTGCGTCTGGAGGAACTCGTTCCTTTGCAAAGCCGCCCGTTCAACCCATTGCAGCGTGCACCGATTCGGGAGTCATTGGATGTAGGTGTACGTGCCATCAATGCCCTGCTTTCGGTGGGACGTGGCCAACGCATGGGTTTGTTTGCCGGCAGCGGGGTGGGCAAAAGCATACTGTTGGGCATGATGGCGCGTTACACCAGTGCCGACATTACCGTGGTAGGGCTGATCGGTGAGCGCGGCCGGGAAGTGAAGGAATTTATCGAGGAAATTCTGGGCAAGGAGGGCATGGCGCGCTCAGTGGTGGTCGCCGCTCCCGCCGACACACCGGCATTGCTGAGGCTGCATGGGGCGGCTTATGCTACTGCTATTGCCGAGTATTTCCGCGACAAGGGCAAAAATGTCCTGTTGATCATGGATTCG
>Ga0172367_10007842_pt1 | contig 12096 bp, 12 predicted proteins | sample Lak10m_FD_114542 | JGI IMG/M metagenome (GOLD analysis project Ga0172367, IMG submission 114542) | Freshwater microbial communities from Kabuno Bay, South-Kivu, Congo - kab_022012_10m | ecosystem: Environmental > Aquatic > Freshwater > Lake | place: Democratic Republic of the Congo: South-Kivu...
AGTCTAACGCTTCAGCATATTCTCCTTCTGCTTGGGCTGACATCCCATCTCGGTAATACACAAATGCTTCTTTAGCTTTTTTGTTGGCTGGCAGAAGTTTGAGGATCAGATCCGCCATCACTGTAAAGGATTTGTCAATAAAATTATCGTTTTTTTGTGTTCTTGGCATATTTGCCTCTATGGTTGTGCATGAATTGGCTGAAAAGATATTGTCAGGAACTAAGTTCTTTTCACTAAGTAAGATGGAAATATATTACTACGAGCCAAATTTTCTAGTAAAGTATCCAGACGAAATATTTGGCAATTCCCCATCTATCCCACTCATCAAAGAGCAGTTGCTATTGTTGAAAAATAGAATCCTTTGGTTGGGTACTTACGCCCATCTTGTTAAAGCTATTCTGTGGAGGTTTGTTCACTCATTAGTTTAGCAGGATATCAACACAATAGCTGCTGTTGTGGTTCACGTGTTTATATTTGGGGATTTGGCCACAAATTGTAATCTTGTGGAATCACAATTAGTGGAACTAATTCATTGGCTACAGTTGTTAAAATTGTACAAGATATAATTTCCTCACCTTTAAGCTTTCCCTATGAGGTGTCTCTTTTTTAGCCAACAATTCATCTGGCTGTCAACCGTTACTTTGTGGCATCACTATTATTATTGTTTTTAGGTAAATTTTCTAGACCTACTTTTATTTTCCATACTGACCATATTTAAAATTTTTCATATAGGAAATAAGTAATAGTATTGTTTATATTTTTTATTTTTTTAAATTCTTATATGCATACACTGAAAATACATAAAATTATCCTGTTTTATAAATTTTGGTTTGTAATATATTGTATTTTAGCCCATCACTTACCCCAATATTGATTCTTATATTTTTTCAAATGAAAACTCTACAATTGTATGATTTTTTACCATCTGGTAATAGTTACAAGATCCGACTTTTATTGACACAAATCGGTATGCCATTTCAGAGAATAAACATTAATATTTTGAAAGGAGAAAGTCGCACACCAGAGTTTTTGAGCAAAAATCCCAACGGGAAAATACCAGTTCTGGAAATTAACACTGGACAATATTTGGCGGAATCAAATGCCATATTAGTGTATTTGAGTGAAGGGACAGAATTTCTACCATATGATCGCTTTTTGAGGGCACAAGTATTGCAATGGTTATTTTTTGAACAATATAGCCATGAACCTTTTATAGCTACATCAAGATTTTGGATTTCTATTTTAGGTCAAGCCAAGGAATATCACACAGCTATAGAGCAAAAACGTGAACCAGGTTATGCAGCACTAAAGGTGATGGAAAATCATTTAATTACTCACGATTTTTTTGTCAGTCACCGTTATACAATTGCTGATATTGCCTTGTTTGCCTATACTCACGTGGCTGATGAAGGTGGTTTTGATTTGAGCAAATTTCCCGCTATTCAAGCTTGGATGGAACGAGTTAAATCTCAGCCTAGATATATAAGCATTAGACAAGATAAAAATTTTGCTGAATAAAAACACATAATTCTTTAAACTAGCTATGGGGAATTTAGTTATGTCACATCTACGGATACCTTCTACTACCAGCACCTACCACTCCAATTTTATGTCGATAGGAAAGTTCAGCCCCAAACCAACCAGTAATGCTAGTTAGCGTTCCCACAACCAGAGACAAAAAGAATCCCCAAGGTAATATTCGTGCTTCAGGATTTCCTAAACGGAGAATCAAGTTAAAGGCTGTGAAAATTAAAATCGTTACATTGAGAATCAAATGCGTCCAGCCAGCAGTGCGTTTGCGAACACGTTCAATTCTCAAAAAGTCACTCATTCCGGTTATTGCGGCAATGATACCTCCTAGAAGTCCCAATCCAATTAACCATAGCGACGCTCTAGCCCAGAAAAAATCCTCAGTTAACCAATAGCCGAAGTCACTTCCCAATGCACCAGCTAAAAAAGCAATGGGAAAAATCATGGTCAGGGGGTGTAAAGGATGTCCCGCGATGGCCACTGTGCTGGCTACACCGCTATCCCGATACTCTCTATCGTCACTTTCAATAATTGGTGGGATATTTGGGAAAGGTGTGGAATTGGATTCTGTACCTGTGGTTTCCATTATTGATTATCCTTTTTTAGCAGAAATTTTGACTGTCCAAGTTCTGCGTCGGTGATACAAAATTTGAGCAATTAATGACTCTATTCTTAATAGACAATGAACTTTATTTGGGTAAAACGCAAAAATTGTAAATTCTTATTGCAGGATTCAACACTTGTGCTTTTTTAGCTAGAAGAAATTAGTTGAAGAAATGTTGGCAAACTGCTATCGAAATTTATTCAATGGTTCTTCTTTATATCTAGGATGATGTGGGATTTTTATCTCAACTTTTATTTAATTACTCTTAAGTTAATTTATAAAAATTGCCTAAAATTTTTATCTACCCCGGGAAGTAATCCAATTTATACAGTTATCTTTTGCCAAGGAGAAGGAGAAAATCATCAGTGATAAATATCTAAATTTTATATCCAGAGTTACCCAAACCATCATTCAAAAGAAAGATGGAATTTACCTAAATGGTGTGTCACGCTGAAACAAAGTAAGAGGATATCTGAAAACTTTTCGGCGAATTATATTCGCTACTACACAAAAAAAGTCCCCCCTAGGGACTAAGTTAAAATTCAAATCAAGGTTTTGCAACCCACAGAGGTGGTTTAGTTTTCTCTTGGGGAAGCTTCTCTGTCCTTTGTCTGTATGGTGTTCTGCCATCGCTCATCCTTAGGAAAGAATGAAACTTAACTTCTTAGACATCCTCTAATAATAATACGAACAATTTTCAGAGGAGAACTAAACATGGTAACCACATTAGATGATACAAAACGAAATGCTATAGCCATAAAATTGGCAAATCTGAAATTAATTCAACAGTTAATCATTGAAAATGATGAACTGTTTTTGAGATTGTCAACTGATGCTGAAATTTCTGATCGTCTGCGGAAAATGCTAGAAGATGACCGGAAAAATCTGGGCGTTGTGGAAACTACAATTGTGCAGTATGGTATCCAAAAAGATCCAGGACAAACAGTTCAAGAAATGTGTGATAAAATCCGTCAATTGATGCGAGACTCTAAATTGAGCTTTTATGAAAAAATCTTTCAGCATGAATTGTTAAAACATCAACAAGTAATGTCTGGTGTGGTAATTCACAAAGCCGCTCAAAAAGTTGGCGCAGACGTAATGGCAGCAATTACTCCTTTAAATACCGTTAACTTTGAAAACCGCGCTCACCAAGAACAACTCAAAGGCATTCTAGAAATTTTGGGTGTGCGTGAACTTACCGGACAAGATGCAGACCAAGGAATTTGGGGACGAGTTCAAGATGCTATCGCTACTTTTAGTGGCGCACTAGGTAGTGCTGTTACTCAAACCACCGACAAAAAGGATATGAACATCCAGGATGTGATTCGTATGGATCACAATAAGGTAAATATCCTGTTTACAGAATTACTACAAAGCAACGATCCACAAAAGATTCAAGAATATTTCGGGCAAATCTACAAAGACCTAACAGCTCATGCTGAAGCTGAAGAAGAAGTGGTATATCCCAGAGTACGTTCTTTCTACGGTGATAGCAATACCCAAGAACTTTATGACGAACAAGCTCAAATGAAACGGTTGTTAGAGGAAATCCGCGCTATTAGCCCATCTACTCCTGAATTCAAAGACAAAGTTAGAAACTTGATGGATATTGTCGGCGATCATATTCGTCAAGAAGAAAGCACGATGTTTGCGTCGATTCGCAATAACTTGAGTACTCAACAAACAGAAGAACTGGCGACACAATTTAAAGCCGCTAAGAGTAGAATTCAAGAAAGATTGGGAGGTACTAAGACCGGAGTTAATGTTTAACTAAGTCACCTTGCATATGCCAATTAAGGTGAATTGACAATCCCCGTACCATTAGGTCGGGGATTGTGTAATCTACGTCCTAACTTGCTGAAATTTTCTTTCCACAACATCCACAAATACAAATATGAGTACCAGTTGATAGAGATTTTTTCACAATCCGATCTACTCATTTAGGAAGAACTAATCACACCGCGAGTTTCTTTGCTTGTTCAATTTTTTGTCTACTTGTTCTTAACTGCTTTCTAACAAATTTGGATCTAGCTTTTTTCCTACCAGGGGAATTTATTCCCCTGGGGCTAACCCCCTTAAATAGAATTTAGGGGCTACCTCGCTCCAGTTAATTTCATGTCAGATTGTTATTAGCACCGTTATTTTTGTTGCCAATACTTATAAGCAGCATAAGCCATAGTGACAACCCCGATAATAATCGCAGATTCATCAACTTCAAATTCTGGATGGTGTAATGGGTGATTAATAATTCTATCTTTGTAACCTACACCCAAGCGAAACATAGAACCAGGGGCCTGTTCTAAATATACAGAAAAATCTTCAGCCCCCAGAGAAGGTTCGGGTAAAACTTGGACGTGTTCACTACCCCAAGCTTCTTCTGCCGATGATTGTAACAACTGGGTCATGGCATAATCATTCTGCACACTGGGCACACCTTGACGATAATTAATTCGATAACGTGCTCCGTAGGAATGGCAAACATTAGCCACAATATTTTCAATCCAGTTTGGGAGTTGAGAACGGGTTTCCGGATGAAGCGATCGCACTGTTCCCAACAATTGTACTTGATCAGCAATCACATTTGGCGCTCTGCCACCCATAATCTTTCCTATACTCAACACCACAGGACGTAAGGGGTTCTGTGTGCGGCTAATGGCTTGTTGCAATGCAGTAATCACTTGTGAAGCAATCCAAATGGCATCAATTGCTTCATGAGGACGGGCCCCATGGCCAGATTCTCCGATAATGATAATCTCTAAATCATCAGCAGCCGCAGTCAATGCGCCGTAACGGATACCAATAGACCCTGCGGGGATAGAAGGGAAAACATGAAGACCTAATACCGCCGTCACCTGGGACATAGCCCCATCTTTTACCATCCAGCTTGCCCCCTGAGCAATTTCCTCGGCTGGTTGAAATAAAAACCGCACCTTACCGGCCAATTCCTCTGCTATTTGGGACAGTACCATTGCTGTTCCTAAGCCAACTGTGGTGTGAACATCGTGGCCGCAAGCGTGCATGACACCTTCTATACGAGAAGCATATTCTAACTTTGTTCGTTCTTGAATCGGCAAAGCATCCATATCAGTACGAATTGCCAATACACGCTCATCTGTGCCAGTATTGTGCAGTTCTCCAATCACGCCAGTTTTACCAATTCCTTCTTCTACATGCAAACCAGTAGAAGACAACACACCAGCCACAAAGGCAGAAGTTTGGTATTCCTGTCCGCTCAGTTCTGGGTGCAAGTGGATGTGGCGACGAATTTCAATTAAGCGCGGCGCTAATTTTGTGGCTAAGTCTTTAATACGGGTTAGCATTGCTTTACTTTAGTTTACAGGCTTTGTTCCCTTGACATCCTCACGGACCAAAAAGTGCAGTAATTCCTAAACCTCACGATTCAGGCTTCCTGTTTCTTCCTCTTGGGAGGATTTCACAACTGCCGAATTTGAACCTTTAGACCAGTATGTTCCACCGTGTTGGATATTTCTGTCTTCTCAGTACTTGGTTAGTGCTAGGTTTGTGGCCCTTTTCTTGATGGTTTTCCAGTCTATGGATAAACCGATTCACGTTTACAACGGTTCTACTTACTATTCTGGTTAAGGTGTGTCAGCCTAATTTCACTTTGTCCCCTTAACGAAACTTATGTTGATTCACTTTCGTTAACCCTGAGCAATTTTCCTCTTGCCTTTGTAGGAGTTTTAGGCTACTTGTATTTGGGTTTTCGCACCTTGCATTGCATTAATTTCATTGCTTACTATTATTATTGATGTAGGTGGAGTCAGAGGCCCTTTTACGTGAGGACAGGGGGAAGGGCTGCCCTGGGAGATTTCTCTCAAATCAAATGTGCGACTTGTCGGGTCGCACAAAACCGTGGCGATATGCTTTTTCCACGCTCCACATCTTACCATATTACTTGTGAAAATCCTATAAATTTTAGTTATGGGGCTACACAAAATTAGATTTATGCTTTAAAATGGTTTTCGTAAATAACTATAGTGAACCAATTATAGACTACCACATATGTAGTCCCCCTAGCTAAAATCAAAAAAGCTGGGGGGACTTGATTTGTGCACGGCGAAAAAACAAAAAATTTTCTGCTCTCAAACACCTGACCAATTCCGTCTCTACCCACTCTTGAAATTAGCGCCAACCCATAAACCGCAAACCAGGAACAATCAAGTAATAAGTCACCCCTAACCAAAAACTCATAAAGAGGCTCACTAAACTGAAAAAAGTCATGGGCAGGTATAGCGCGGACCATAGGGGCTGACTAGAAAATTGAAACACGGTGGTTGGAAAGCCAAACATAAATAACATGGCGAAGATAGTTGCAGTGCCAAATGCCGCAACCACAGCATAAACTATATGATGGCTACGAAAATCTAAGGTTAACGTAAGTAGAAAAACTGCTACTAAAATTACCGCCAATAATGCTTCACCGCTATGTTTGCTGCTGGTGAATTGCAAAACCAACCAGCTCAACCCATAGCTAATAATGCCCATAACCGACGTTACCAAGAACCGTCGTCGTTGACCGAAACACCCCGATATTGTCAGTCCCCATGCAGTTCCCAAGCCTGCGCCCACAAAGATGATTATTTCTGTCGCCATCACAGCTGGAGTATTGTTCACTAATTCAGGTAGCTGACGAGAAATATATTCGGCAACTTGATGGACTAGTACTGTTCTAGAGGCTACAATCGAACCAATAGTACTACCTATACAACTGCCAACACTAGTTAATAGCATTGCCCAAACTGTCGCCAAACAAGCTTGTAAGATTTGGAAAATTACCTTGGCAGTAAAAATAACTGTTTTAGCTACCGCTTTAATGAAATTCTTTAATGCTTGCTCAAGAGCCTGTGTTGAAAGTGTAAATTGACCAGAAACTGTTATTGCAGCTTGTTCAACAGCATCCTTGATTTGCGAGAATAAACTACGCTGGGAAGACCTACGGGTAATCTTATTCAAGCGTTTCTGAATCATTATGGCGTTTAGCGGACGCGATCGCATATCCTCCTGTACCATGTCATCTAATAAATCTGCCAGTTGGGGATTAACCTGGATGTGATTGCGCCAGTGCAGAACCCCAGTTTGGGGATCTCCCAACTCCGGTGGATATTGACCCGTAATTAATTCAATCATCGTCCGACCGAGGGCATAAAAATCAGCCCCAGGCCCCACATTACCACCAATCATTTGTTCTGGGGGACTGTAACCGGAAGAATATAACTTAGTTGAACTTGACTCTCGGCTTAGTTTAGAGGTCTTAAATTGTTTTACCCCACCAAAATCAATCAACACCAAATCTACCTTGTTTTCTCCTGAACTCAACGGTAAAGTTGGCAAGTGAGTTCGCAACATTAAATTAGAGGGTTTAATGTCCCGGTGAATAATCTGGCGTTTGTGTAATTCCTCTAAAATCTTTACAGCCTGGGCAAACCAATTTAACACCAAGTCCTCCGGACATCCTTGAGGATAACTTTTTAGTACCTCTTCTAAAGTCTGCCCGTTAATTTTCTCCATCACCAGACAAGCTAATACACGCGGTTTCGGATTGGGCAAATTTACCTGGAAATAACCATCAGATTCCACCAAGGGAACACCCGGATGCCGCAACTTAATTAAAACCTCTGCTTCTTGCGTAAACAACTCCAATGCTTTTGGTGAATTTTCTACCAAAACTTTTAGTACTTTCTCCGTCTTGGTTTTTTCATCCCAAACTGTGTAAATTTGGGCGAATCCTCCCGATCCCAGGGGTTTAAGTGGCACATAACGATCTAACAGATGTAGCAGCGCGCCACAACTGGTACAAAATTTGTTTCCCCAAGGTTGGGGATAAGGGCGTTTACAGTCAGGATTTATGCAGTGAACCGCACTCTTGGTGATGTGGGACACATCCTCTACAATACAAAGGCTGAATTGATTTTAACCTTTAGCCTTGTAATTGCGACTTGAAGTTTAAATTTTCTGGTAGATTCTAAAATTTTGCTGTAGCTGTGGGGGTGGGTAAATTAAGCTGAAAGTCTTTGAATGAAAGTAATACAAGGTATGAGCGCCCCTGGACAGTTCTGTACAATTTTAGAAATTATGCAGCATATAGCCTGAGGTTTGAATGAAAGTAGCAGTATTCAGTACAAAGGCCTACGATAGACAGTTTTTAGAGGCTGCAAATTATCCCCCTCAACACGAGTTAGTTTTTTTTGAACCCAGGTTAAATCAAAAAACCGCCATTTTAGCCGCTAGCTTTCCGGGTGTTTGTGTATTTGTGCATGATATAGTTGATGCCCCAACTTTAAAAATTCTTGCCTCGGGAGGAACTCGCCTAATTGCTCTCAGGTGCGCGGGATTTAACAATGTAGACTTACAGGCCGCAGCAGATTTGGGAATCAAAGTTGTGCGTGTTCCTGCCTATTCACCCTACGGAGTAGCAGAACATGCCGTGGGATTGATTTTGACTCTCAATCGCAAAATTCATTTTGCTCATAATCGTGTCCGAGAAAGTAATTTTTCTCTCACAGGACTGTTGGGATTTAACTTGAATGGTCGCACAGTAGGAATTATTGGCACTGGCAAAATCGGTCTGATTTTAGGACAAATTATGAAGGGTTTTGGCTGTCAAATACTCGCCTATGACCTATATCGCAACCCAGAACTAGAGAAAGTAGGTGGGAAGTATGTAGAGTTACCTGAGCTATTTGCTAACTCTGATATTATTTCCCTACATTGCCCCTTAACTCCTGAAACTCATCATTTAATTAATGCCCAGGTCATAGCGCAAATGAAGCCCAGGGTCATGTTAATCAATACCAGTCGGGGAGCGCTGATTGATACTCAAGCAGTTATTGAAGGATTAAAGTCACGCCAAATAGGCTTTCTAGGGGTGGATGTTTACGAACAAGAATCAGATTTCTTCTTTGAGGATTTATCTGGTGAAATTATCCAGGATGATGTTTTTCAACGTTTGACAACATTTCCCAATGTATTGATTACTGGACATCAAGCCTTCTTTACAGAAGAAGCTCTCCAAAACATTGCTGAAACAACTTTTGCTAATATTTCCGACATTGAACAAGGTCGTTCTTGTCCAAATGAAATTTTCGAGTCGCCATGAGGCCACAAAGGCAGAAAAACTTCCATGTGACATTTTTACCCATTACTCCATAGGATAGGCAAAGCGGAAAATTTGGAATAAAATCACAAAAAATGCCATTTCCTCCCACACTGCGTCTTGGGCAATGGCCATCAATCGGCCTCATAACCAGTAACGTAAGATTAAATACTTTTGCATTTGCCCAGGGTCAGAAATTCCCAGAGATCTAGCACTGTAGCTAAATAAATAATTCAGTTGGTGGTAAACACTCACACAACCTTGAACTCCAAGGTAATCACTCTAAATATTGGAGTCTAGTTTCATCCATCCTAATCTACTTATATAACTAGTACAATTGCTTTGCAATACAGCCCTTTGCACCCCGGTAAGAAAGCTGTGAACTAAAGCACTACAGAGGAGGTCTGATGTCAATAATTTATTCATCCTCCAAGATAGGTGATCAGGCTGCTGGAGGATGGAAAAAATCAGTTAAGTAAGTCGAAAGAGAAAAGTTACCAAATCGCCTTTACCCAGACTGATGCGATCGCCTGGTCTCAAACGGTGTCGGTTTCCTGGTAATAACGGCGAGTTATTAATGTAAGTGCCATTGGAACTGCCCACATCTTCTATAAAGTAAGAATCTCCTTCAACACGAATATCTGCATGTATCCGTGAGACAATTTCCGAACTGGAAAATCCTGAAACGTCCACATCTGGAGGAATCCGGTCATTGGGCTTGCCGATATGAATCACAGACAGACCTTGTGGCAATTCCATCTCGCGATCGCTTTGCACGTGGAATAATCGTGCCGTGATCTGTTGTAATTGCGTCATAGAAGCAGATGACACAGGAGTTGGTACGGGTGCTGGTTCTTCTACTACTGGGGTAGGAACTGGTACTTGTGGCTGAGAAACTACGGGTTGAGAGGCGTAAATAGGTGTTGGTGTTAGTGAAGGGTCGGGAATTTCTGCTATCACCGATGGTGCTATTGTTTCTGCTGGGGGTATTGATATTGCTGTTGGTGGTAGAGGTGAAGCAACCTGTTGATTGGCGCTGGTATCTGAGTTAATTCCCGAATACTCTCTTTGTATGAGAGGTTCAGGTTGAACTAATTCTGGTACTTCTACTGAGATGGTGTGTGCAACTGTTGGCGCAGATGTGGGCACAGCAGGTGCAACATTTGAGTGTAGATTATAACCACATTGACCGCAGAAAGCAGCATCTGCCTGTACAGTTGCGCCACAATTGGGGCAGTTACTAATGGTTGGTAACGGCGTATAACAAGCTTCACACTGGACAGCGCCATCTGGATTGGGATGATTGCAATTAGGACAGACGAGCATCAATTTAAGCCTTTGTTCAAGATCATCGTAAAATAATGTTGGCAAGCAAAAAAAGCTCTGTAGACTGTTGTGCTGTGAGACAATGCTACAAATGAAAGTTGCTAGGAAGTTTAGCTACTTCTAGGTCACTACATATGCGACAGCTAGAAACCAGGTTTCATCCCCTGCCCATATGAAGTTCACTCAGTGCACAACTCTAGCTTCCGATTTTAACCATCACTCCTGATAGGAAAGTTAAGCTGGGAGTTCTCCACCTGCTGCTGCATCTAGTAGCCACAAAAGTTCGCCTTGGGGTTGAATCAACCGAGATGGATAAGTGAAGTCATCTCCTACAGCTGCGAAGACTTGAGCTAAAGCTGGCCGTTTATTGACACCAGCAACCAAAAAAATAACACTCCTAGCAGCGTTAATAAATGGGTATGTGAAAGTTATCCGAGGGTTTTCGTCTTTGTTCCCCACAGTAATTAGCCGATCACGTACCTTCAAAGCAGGGGTGTGAGGAAACAAAGATGCGGTATGTGCATCATCACCCATTCCTAGTAGTACCACATCTAAACTGGGAAATTCCTTGGAGGAACAATGAAAAAAATCGCGGAGATGCTGTTCGTATTTCGCAGATGATGTGGCGGGGTCTCCGTCCAAAGTTGGCACAGGGTGAATGTTAGTGGCTGGAATATCAACGCGATCCAACCACGCCCGCCGCGCCATCAGTTCATTGCTATCGGGATGATTTGGTGGTACATAACGTTCATCTCCCCAAAAGATATGAATTTTATTCCAAGGCAGGTCTTGACTAGCTATAGCTTCGTACAATGGCTTAGGTGTACTACCACCAGCCAAGGCTATTGTAAATTGTCCCCGTTGCTCAATAGCAGTTGACAACTTGGACATAATCACTTCCAGCCCTCGGGTCACCAGGGCTGAGATATCTGGGAGAACTTCCACCTTTTTATTCATGGTTTCATCATCACATTACCAACTTCCAGCAATACCATACCGAACTTATGACTATTCCCCTTTTTAACTTTTGAAACTTTTAACATGATGGATTAATTGGAAGGCCACAAAGCTGTAGAACTGTAAGTGAACTGCTCCAACTGAGCTGAGGCTATAGTTAGAGCTTCTCTACCCACAGGGAAGTGCGGCAAATGAGACTTTCGCCCCATCTTTAGCTTTACCTCCCCTCCCACAGCAGAGACGGCTGAACCATAGGCCTTGAGTATCCTGATTCCCTCTGTTCTGAGGTTTTGGGCTGCATTAGCATCTTTATCATGGTGACCCCACACTTAGCACAAGTCTACTGTCTAACATCTACTGGCGGGAACAGGGAACAGGACAGGAGGGTTTCAGTGTGTACTGAGTCTTGTTCAAGAATCAAACAGGATTGCTATAAACCAATTTTAACGACTTTGGGTAGCACTCAATATTACCTGCTTGATGGGAATATATTAGTACGAGGTAAGCTTTCTGCTAAAGTATCCAGAGGAAATATTTGCCAATTCCTCACATATCCCACTCACCA
>Ga0172367_10007843_pt1 | contig 12095 bp, 14 predicted proteins | sample Lak10m_FD_114542 | JGI IMG/M metagenome (GOLD analysis project Ga0172367, IMG submission 114542) | Freshwater microbial communities from Kabuno Bay, South-Kivu, Congo - kab_022012_10m | ecosystem: Environmental > Aquatic > Freshwater > Lake | place: Democratic Republic of the Congo: South-Kivu...
TCCTGAATCCTGAATCCTGAATCCTGAATCCTGAATCCTGAATCCTGAATCCTGAATCCTGAATCCTGAATCCTGAATCCTGAATCCTGAATCCTGAATCCTGAATCCTGAATCCTCAATCCTCAATCCTCAAATCAACGCAAATTCACCAAGGTCTGGAGAATTTGATCCATGGTCTTCACCGTCTGCGCATTGGCTTGATACACGCGCTGCGCGGTAATCATGTTCACCAGCTCTGCGGTCAGATCCACGTTGGAATCTTCCACCGCCGAGGTTTGCAACACGCCCAAACTCGCCGAACCGGGCACGCCCGTGAGCGGTGTGCCCGAGGTGGAAGTCTCCGCCCAGTTGTTGCCACCCAAGGGTTGCAAGCCTTGCGGATTATTGAAGTTGGCCAGCACGACCTGCCCCAAGGTTTTGGTCTGTCCGTTGGAATAACGCCCCGAGATCATGCCATCTGCCCCTGTGCTGAAGCCTGTCATACGCCCTGAGGTGTAGCCATCTTGGCTCAATGAATTGACCCCGAAGATGCCCCCGAACTGCGATGTGCCCGCGAAATTGAATACCAGCGTCTGGGGTGCCGCACTGGCGGGATTGGTGACCGTCAACGTCACCCCTGCGGCTGCGGCGGCAGGGGGGTTATTAGTGGTGAATGTCGTCGCACTATTGATGGCGGTGATGGTCGTGTTTGCCGGGAAGCCGCCGCCTGTGACGGTGGCCCCCACGGAAAGGCCAGTCGTGCTCGACACGGTGGCATGTGGCGCAGCCAATGCGACCGATGACCCAGCCAGCGTAATTGCCGTTGGTGTCGGATTGAAAGATGCAGAAGTCACCGGTGCAACTGGGGTCGCCAAGGTACCGTTGGTATTGAAGGTCATGGTGCTCAAGGGCGTGCCCGCCGCCGGAACCAGGTTGCCATCCACCACCAGATGCGCATTCCAAGTGTTGGCCGCTGTCTTAGCAAAATACAGCGAGGCGATATGACTGGATCCCAAACTGTCGTACACCGTCATCGAGGTGGAATTATTGAATGTGGCGGCGTTGGTTGGATCGAATGCGGGAGCCGCAGGAATAATGGCGGAACGGGAATCCAGATTGAGGCCAGCAGCGATATTGACGGTCTGTTTCGGCAACAGGTCCGCAGAAGAGATTTGCAAATCTGCAGGCGTGGTCGCCACGATCTGACCCTGTGCATTCGGCAGGAAACCGGTAAGGCGCTGTCCCTGACTGTTCACCACGTAGCCGTCCTTGTTCAGTTGGAACTGACCGTTACGGGAGTAGATGATGGAACCGTTGTCGTTCATGCGGAAGAAGCCGTTGCCACTCACCGCCATGTCGAGAGAATTGTTGGTGGTGCTGATGTTGCCCTGCGTGAACTGTTGCGCCACCGTTGCCACGCGCGTCCCAATCCCCACCTGCGCACCGCCAGACCCCGCCAGCGAGTTGGCATACACATCGGCAAACTGTGCCTGCGACAACTTGAAGCCCACTGTGTTGGCGTTAGAGACGTTGTTGCCGATGACTTCCAGATTCTTGGCAGCGGCATTCAGACCTGATAGACCTTGTTGGAATCCCATGACATCCTCCTCGTTACAAAATTTTCTTGATTGAATTCAGGCTGATGTCGCCCATCTGCCCAACGTTGACAGTGACCCCGCCCTGCGTCTGCGCCACGCTATTCACTAAGCCATACGACAATGTCGTGGCCTCACTCTTCTTGCCTCCCAAGGTGGAGGTTGCGCTAAAGGTGTATTGGCCATCGGCAGCCGTGCCGCCCGTGTCAGTGCGACCATCCCATTGCACATCGATGATGCCGCTGTTCTGCGAACCCAAGCTGAGCGTGCGCACGACGTTCCCCGCCGCATCGCTGATGCTGACCGTGAGTGCGTCCACAGGTTGGTTCAATTCCACCGCCGCATCCGCCCGACCGCTGAGCAGATCCAACTGCGTCCCTGCAACCAAGACGGGATGGCCGATCATGGAAACCGCCGACAAGGACTGCGAGGCCAACATGCTGGCGCTCAAGGCTTGCACAGTCGAATTCAATTTGTCGATGCCGCTCACCGTAGAAAGTTGTGCCATCTGAGAGGTGACCTGCGCGTTATCCATCGGGTTGAGCGGGTCTTGATTCTGCATCTGCGTCACCAACAGCTTGAGGAAACGGTCTTGTGTCGCCCCCATCTCGGCTGCGACAGACGATGCGGCAGCGGCTTGCGCGGCGGCGCTCGATGTACTGCTTTGAACTCCAGTGACCATGATTTATCTCCTATTGCCCAATGGTGAGCGTCTTAAGTAGCAGGGATTTAGAGGTGTTCATCACATCCACATTGTTTTGGTAGGAGCGCGATGCCGAGATCATGTTCACCATCTCATCCACAGGGTTCACGTTAGGCAACGTGACGTAGCCTTGTTCGTTTGCCATCGGATGCTTGGGGTCGTACACCACGCGCATGGGCGCGTTGTCCGTCACCACGGCGGCGACCTTCACCCCCTCGCCCACCTGTCCGTTTGCGGGCAGCGTGCTAAACACCACCTGCTTGGCTTGATACGGTTTGCCATCGGGGCCGGTCACGCTCTCTGCATTGGCCAGATTGCTGGCCACTACATTGAGGCGCTGCGCTTGCGCCGTCATGGCGGAACCCGAGATGTTGAAGATATTGAACAGAGACATGATGTTTTCTCCTAACCTTTGAAACCCGACTCGTCGCGATACAGGTTTGAAATTTGTTACGTGCTTTGCGTGCCTTTCATGGACAACTGTTTTTAATCTCGCTAGAACCCTTGCAAAGCATCCAGCACATCTTTGCCCTTGCCGCTGATAAAACGCACGCTGGCTTCATAGCGCAAAGCGTTGTCGGCAAAGGCGGCGCGCTCCACATCCATATCCACCGTGTTGCCGTCCGCACTGGGTTGCACGGGGACGCGATATTGCACAGGTGCTCCCATCACGTTGTCGCCCGCATTGCCCTGCAAATGTGCCGGCGCAGATGCGCTCATCGGCAGTTTCTCTGACGTACCGGCCAATGCACCGCGCAAGGCTTGCGCAAAATCAATATCCTTGGCCTTGTAATTCGGCGTGTCCGCATTGGCGATGTTGGACGCGATCAACTCCTGCCGCGCGGCGCGCAGATTCAATGCTGTTTGCTGAAACCTGAACATCTCGTCTATTCTGCTGCTCATGTTTGCGCCCTCCCTGCCATGCGATACACCATTACTGATGGCTCGCATACTAGGACTTCCCCACCCCCGCCCATCTTTCGATTAAAGGCAAAAACCCGTTTTATTTCGCCCCTTAGGCATGGATGAACGCGCACAAAATGCGAGCATGAGATACGCGCGCGCAAAGGTGTTTTGGTTGGGCCTGATTTGGATGGCAGCGGCACTGGCTGCGCCCCAGCAAGAGCATGCGGTCATTCGTGACACCGCCCTGTCTTATGCTCAGGCACAAACCCACAACATGCCCGGCAGGGTCAGCATTCAGGTGGCGAACATCGATTCGCGTACCGCGCTGCCCGCCTGCCAAAAGCTGGAGGCATTCATGCCAGCAGGCGCCAAGATGATCGGCAAGACCAGCATCGGTGTGCGCTGTAACGAAAAGCCGGGTTGGAGCGTATTCGTGCAAGCCACGATCCAGGTCAGCGCAGACATGCTGATCGCCAACCGTCCCTTGTCTCAAGGTCTGGTCATCAGTGCCGATGACTTCAGTGTGCACAGCGGGGAACTGGGACAACCCGGCATCCTCACCGCACCCGAGCAAGCTATTGGCAAAACCCTCAAGTTCGCCATTGGTGCAGGGCAGGTGTTGCGAGTGGATATGTTGCGCCCCGATTTCGTCATCAAGCAGGGACAGACCATCAGACTGATCGCCCGTGCGCCAGGTCTTGTGGTCAGTAACGAAGGGATCGCATTGAACGATGCCATCGAAGCACAACCGGTACGCGTCAAAACGGCCTCAGGTCAGGTGGTAAATGCATTTGCAACCAAGGAAGGCAGTGCCGAAGTGCGGCAATGAGTGTTCCGCAAATGCGCCAGTAGGTGTATAAATCGGCGCGAAATTAAAGTTTGGGCGAGAATTGCCGATGTGGATGGCAATCGAACCAGTGAAGAGGGAGTACCCCATGAAGATCGACAAGACCAGCAAGCCTTTACCGTCCGCCAAGATCGGCGAGACTGCTGCGCGCGGGACGACAAGCAAACCCAATGGCAGCAAGTCTCCACCTGCAGGTCATGACAGCACCAGCGTGCATCTCGGATCGTCCTCTGCACAGCTGCGCAATCTAGAGAGCGCCATTGCCAGTGCACCCATCGTTGACGCGAAAAAAGTCGCCGAGATCAAACAAGCAATCACCGAAGGACGCTTTCAAGTGAACTCGGGCGTGGTGGCAGACAAGCTCATCACCACAGTCAAAGAATTGATCAGCGCGGGTAGCCGTTGACCATCACGCTTTCTCTCGGCGACATGCTGACCAAATTAAATAAGGAGCGGGAAGCCTTGCGTGCGTTCGTCGCCTTGCTTGAACGCGAACAAGAGGCTTTGCTCGGCACTGACACCGAGGCGCTGTTGCCCCTCGCAGAACAGAAGACCCAAGCCTCCGACACCATCCATGCACTGGCGCGCGAACGTCGCGAGTCGCTCCCCGACTCACTGAGTACCGAAAAATGGTTGCAGGCGAACGCCCCCACGAGTCTTGCACTGTGGCACGAGGTGCGCCAATTGGCAGAGCAAGCACAACGCCAGAACCGCCTTAACGGTGAATTGATACAACTCAAGATGCGTTACAACCAGCAGGCGCTAGTGGCACTCGTGGGGGCAACACAACATGCCGCCGGCATCTACGGTGCCGACGGACAGCCCACCCTGCCCAGTTCGGGACGCACTTTGGGTAGCGGCTAGCCTTCACCAACTTTCTGCGCTTCTCTGTTTCCTGATTCCAAGTAAAACCTCATCGCGGGTCATAACTCGGCGAATGTTTGAGCAATACAGGTCGCATAAGCAAATCTTCCTTGATGACATGGTCGATCAGCCAGGCCCGCAACAAACCAGAAAAATGCTCTATTGCGACAGGCGTCCATTCATCCGATATTTCACACTTGATTCGATTGATACTTTCAAGCAACTCAGCATGGGATTCGCTCAACTTTGGCACATAGGCATAGCCCGCCGCAGAAGCGATCTTTTCTTCTCTGGCAAAGTGTTCTCTTGAATATTTTTCCAGCGCGGCTAATTCGGCTGAAAGCTCATTTCGATTATTAGCGTGAAGACTTGCTTCAACTCGATTGATGATATCGATCAAATGCTTGTGATCCGCATCGATAACATTATTGCCAACGCTCAGTTGTTCTCGCCATTTCAAGCTCATAGTCCTATCTCCCTGCCTACGCCCATTCACCGGCTCACTTGTTGATCCATCAGGTATTTCGCTAGTGGCTTATCTGAGTGAACGATATGCCCCATCAACCAGTCTTTGATGGACTGCAAGGCTAACAACTCTCGCCCTTCATCCAGCTTGGCGCTCATGCGCATCACCTCATCCACCAGCAAAGCATGTTCACGTTCGTGCAGCCTTTGATCCGGATAGGCAAACTGCGCCATCAGCTTGGCTTCGGTTTCGAAATGCTCAGCGGTCATCGTGATTAAATTATTGAACTGTTCTCGCAATACCGCTGGCTCTCGCCCCATCCGGATCGCATCATTTAAGCGGTTCACTGCATTCACCAAATTGCGGTGCTCTTCATCAATTTCCGCTATTCCAGTCAGATGGGCATCATCAAACTTGATCCACGGCCCGTCTTCCATCGGGCTTTCGCCAAAGAATGAATAAGTATTTTTGCCTTTGCGCTTGCTGTCATACATCGCATGGTCTGCGGCAGCCAACAGACTGTCCATTGCCATGCCATTTTCTGGAAACAGACTGATACCGATACTGACACCGACATGGCAGACCAGCCCATCCGGCAGTGTCATCTCCGACTCGAATGCATGGAGTATCTTATTGGCCACCACTGCCGCCTGCTGCTGATCCTCTATGCCGCCAATGATCAACGCGAACTCGTCCCCCCCGAAACGCGACAACGTGTCCACTGCGCGGGTGCATGCAAGCAATCGCTGTGCAGCCATTTTCAGCACGGCATCTCCGGCCTCATGACCGAACTCATCATTGACCTGTTTGAAGCCGTCTAGGTCAGCAAATAACAAAGCGACATGCAACTTATCCCGTTTGGCCTTTGAAATAGCTTGGGACAATCGATCAAAGAACAGCGCACGGTTCGGTAGTGCAGTCAGCTTATCGTGATAAGCAAGGTAGTTCACCTGCAACTCCGTTTGCTTGCGTTCGTGTATATCCATATTGATGCCGACCATCTTGATGGGCTTTCCTTCGGCATCAAAGGCAACGCATTTGCCACGTCCCTGCACCCAACGATAACGCCCATCTTTGGTGCGCATACGGTACTCCGCCAGATAGACATCTTGATGCTTGGCCAACTCGCCTCGTATCTTGTTCATCACACCATCCCGCTCTTCCGGATGGATGCGCGCCAACCATTCATCCTGATTGGCGGGGAACTCATCCGGAAGATATCCCAGCATCGTGTAATACTCGGGACTGAAGATAGCCTTTCCGCTTACCAGGTCCCATTCCCAAAGTGCTTCTTGCGCTCCATCCAATGCCATCTTCAGAAGGGTCAGGTTCTGGTTCAATTTCTCTTCCAACAATTTACTTTGTGTCGCATCTTGAATAGCGACCACAAAATAATCCGGCCTGCCTTGCGCGTCACGCACCAGAGACACCTCAGTATTGCCCCAAAGTATTTTTCCATCCTTGCGCAGATAGCGTTTCTGCATCTTGAATTCGTGGATATTGTCATCTATCAGCGCTTGAATCTGGCTCCGGCTCTGCTGAATATCGTCTGGATGAGTAAGGGAACGCCACGATGCCGATCGATCGAGCAACGCTTCACGATCAAAACCAAAGAGTGCGCACCAAGCGTCATTGACTTCGATGAATTCTCCGGTCGGCAAGACGCGCGCCATGGCTACTGCCGTTTGCTCAAAGACGGTCTTGAACCGCACCTCACTCTCCGTCAACGCCTTCTCTGCCAACCAGTCAGACTCGATCGATCTTTTCTCGAATTTCCATTTCAACTGGCGTTGCCACTGAAACAATCCGAATCCTCCCAGCACCAACATGAAGAACGCCACGCCCCCGGAAACCCATTTCAATCTGCTGAGGAATGAATACACCTCTTCTTCATCGATTTTGGACACCTACACCCATGAAGTACCTTTGATAGGAGAAGCAAAAGCCAATACTGACTGACCGACATAATCAGGTACACCCTCCATCAGCCCCTTTTTAATCTTGATGGCCTGCGCCGAAGCTAGGTTATCAGTCATAGTGAAGCTCAAAGAAAGAGGTTCAGCCGCCTCTTTCCTCAGATGACTTAAAAACAAAACCTGACCATTTTCCTCACGCACCAACAACGTCTCAGCGGTCTGACTGTCGCTGGGCCAGTGCGACAACAAAGGGAAGAGATAGCGCGAAGCGGACTCGACAAAATACAGCGCACCGATGATCCTGCCTTCCACCTGTAGCGGCACAATAAACCCCACAGCAGGAGGGTGAGCATCGCGCTCGTGCCAGTGCAAATCGACAAACTCGATCTGACCTTGTGTCATTGCCTCCTGTATTCTGGATCGCAGAGGGTGAACATCAAGCACCTCATCCCCTGCATGCAAGACCCACTCTCCCTGCTGATCGAACAACGCAATACCGTTGAAATGGTGGGCAATAACAAATGATTCCAGTTGTTGATGTATTTGCGTCCTACTTAAGTCGTTTCTCCGACCTGAGTTCAGCCAGCGTTCCACCCCCATGGAAAAATAGGAATCCACACCCAAGGTTTGGGCATCCGAATAACGATCATCAATCCATTCTTCTAATTGTTGTGTTTTGAGCGTCGCAATGGACACCAGCTGATCCTGAGCGGATTTTTTGGCTGTTGTATAGAGATTGTTGAATACCCAAACACTGGACGGAATAAGTACCAAGAAGATCAGCACCAGCGCCCAAACAGCCTGACGCCTGATCTTCACGCTTTCGTGTCGCACATCACCTACGAGATATTCTGACATCGCGCCTTCGCCCTTGAGAATAGGCTTTCTGACAAACAAACTGCACCGCATGGCCTATTTGAAAAAATGCACCTAGATGCGCCCCCCAACATGCCTATCGGCGAGAAGAAATACTTCTTTAGGGATGCGCTGAATAAGTCGTCATCCCCGCGTAGGCAGAAATCCAGTTTGTTGATTTAACAGGGCTCCCGCCTTCGCGGTAGCGATGGATGTAGCCTTAATCAGCGTTTTCTTAGGAAGATTGTTAGATTTGCAGTCAGTCCTGAGCCGCATTCGTCCCGGATGGGGACATCTCGGGAGCCAGCACCGTCACCGCGACGCGTCTGTTGCGTGCCCGTCCCTCGATCGAGTCGTTCGCCTCGATCGGCACATTGTCGGCAAAACCGATCGCTTTGAGCCGTGTCGCCACAATGCCTTGTTCAATGAACAAGCGTACTACGCTACTGGCTCGCGCCGATGACAGCTCCCAGTTGGAAGGAAATTGCGGGGTGGCAATAGGAAGGTTGTCGGTGTGCCCTTCGACCTCGATGATCATTTCTTCGGTGGCTAGTATCTTCGCGATGTCCGCCAGCGTGGCGACCGCCTCCGGCTGCACCACAGCTTCCCCCGGCTTGAACAACATGCTGGCATTGATATCCAGCGTCACCCCGCGACTGGAGCGCGACACCGTCATCTGACCATTCTGCAGGAACCCTGCCATCTTGGTGTTGAGGGTGTCATTCAACTTCTGCATACGCTCATTCAACTTGCGCTGTTTTTCGGCGAGCCGCGCATTGCGTCTATCCACCAAGGATTTGAAATACATCTCCTGTTCGGTCAGGCGCAGGGTGCCCCCTTCCGCCGCCGCCCCTTCCGTGCCGAAAGCTTGGTTGACCGCGACGCTGAACACCTTGTACTTGCCTTCGTTGACAGAGGAGATGCCGTACATCACGACGAAGAAGGCGAACAGCAGGGTGATGAAGTCCGCGTAGGAAACCATCCAGCGTTCATGATTGTCGGGTTCGCGTCTCTTGGCACGTCTTGCCATGTCGCCCCCTTAGGAAAGATAGCCTTTCAGCTTGTTCTCGATGAAATGCGGATTCTCCGCGTTGGCGATCATGGAAAGACCATCAATGACCATCTCGCGCAGGGTCACCTGTTGCGCAATGAGGATTTTGAGTTTGCCCGCGATGGGCAGGAACACCAGGTTGGCAAAACCGACCCCATAGATGGTGGCAATGAATGCGACCGCAATGCCCGCTCCCAGTTTGGACGGCTCACCCAAGCTCTGCATCACATGCACCAAACCCAGCACCGCGCCCAGGATACCGATGGTGGGCGCATAGCCCGCCGCCGATTCCCACACGCGCGCCGATTGCCAGCGCAGGTTCTCATAAGTGCTCAGATCCACCTCCAACACTTCGCGGATCTTCTCGGCACTGTTGCCATCCACCAACAGTTGTAACCCTTTCTTGACGAACGGATCGCTGATCGTCTGGATTTGTCCTTCCAGCGCGAGAATGCCATCTTTGCGTGCAGCACTGCCCCACGCGGTGAGCTTGTATATCAAGGCTTGTTTATCGAGTTGTGGCGTGACGAACGCCCAGCGCGCCATCTTGATGCCAGTCAGGAACACCGGTATCGGGTGATGCAACATCACCGCACCCACCGTACCGCCGATGACAATGAGAAAAGCCGCCAGTTGCAGCAGCACCGAGACCGAACCGCCTTCCAGCATCTGCCCGCCGAGGATGCCCGCGACGGCAATCACCAGTCCCAGCAGGCTGAGTTTGTCCAGCATAGTTCAATGGCCTCGCAAAGCAGTGCGCAAGCGAGCGACCGCCTGACTGTGCAATTGGCAGACGCGCGATTCGGAGACCCCCATCACCTCGCCGATTTCGCGCAGATTCATGTCCTGCTCGTAATGCATCCCCATCATCTGGCGTTCCCGTTCGGGCAAACGTTCAATCGCCTGGATGAGTGCCGCACGAAAACGCTCGTCCTGCAACATATCGAGCGGGTTGCCTTCGGTATTGAAATCGTGACGGTCGAAGAAGTCCTCGTTATCCTCATTATGGAAATCTTCGTAATAGACCAGCTGCGCGCCGCGCGCCTCCTGCAACATCTCCTGATAATCCATCAACGGCACGCCCAACTCTTTGGCGATCTCGCTCTCATTGGGCGAGCGACCATTCTTTTGTTGCAGGCGGCTGATGGCCGTCTCGATCTTGCGCATATCGCGCCGCATGCTGCGCGGCAACCAATCCGCCCCGCGCAACTCGTCCAGCATCGCCCCGCGTATGCGCTGTGCGGCATAGGTCTCAAACATCGCCCCGCGCATCTCATCATAGCGACTGGCGGCATCCAGCAAGCCCATCATGCCGGCTTGGATGAGATCATCCACTTCCACGCTGCCCGGCAGTTTCAACATCATGTGGTGAGCAATACGCTTCACCAAGGGGGCGTATTCTTTCAGGCATTGTTCTTTGTCGTTAAAACCGCTGGCTGTGTACATGGTCTTGGCTCTCAAATCGTTGCGCACGGTGGAGCGCGCAACCTCTTTCCCATCAGCCTCCAGTATGCCAGTGGAGGCGCTCATATCAAAGCCACTCCCGTTGTGCCGCGCCGCGATTGCCCCATCAAGCGCTGCATCACGTGGCTCAATCGCGCCTGTTCATCGCTCATCGGGCTGGTTGTACGCGACAACCCCTGCGCCACCTCGCGCATCGCCAAGGCGGCGGGCGATGAGGGGAACGCCTCCACCACCGGACGACAGGTTTGAGTCGCGCGCTTCATGTTTTCATCCATGGGGATGAAGCCCATATATTCCAACTGCACTTGCAGATGATGGCGTGCGACTTGCGAGATATTGTCGAACAACCTCAACGCGTCGTGTTCATCGCGTACCTTGTTCACCACGATATCGAAGGCCTGCCGACCATTGTGCCGGGCCATCTGTTTGAGCAAGGCATAACTCTCGGTAACGCCGGTGGCGGTGGCATTCAACACCAATAACAACGGTTGCTCGCCGGACAGCCCCGCGCAGACCGAATGCCCCTCGCGGGCCGCATCCACCAACACCACATCCTTGTCTCTGGCTGCGGACAACAGTGCTTCCATCAAACGGTCACGCTGCACACCATCCAGCTTGGGCAAAGCCTGCATCGCGCGTGCCACCGGCAACACGGAGGCGCCGCCCACCCCATGCAACATCACGTCCTGCCAAGTCTTGTCACCATGCACGGCATGCAACAAGTCATAACGCGGACGCAAGGCCAGCGTGTTGGCGACGTTGTCATGGGACACATTCTCATCCAGCACCAACACGTCCTTGCCGGAGTGGACGAACACCGCCGCCAGATTGGTGACAAGGCTGGTCGCGCCCAACCCTTCACGCGCACCGATCACAGTGATGACCTGGGTAGTCGTACGTGCCAGCAGCTTGCGCAGGCCAGCGGCTTGGTCCGGGTGAGTATCAAACATGTTGCACCCCCATGTTCGATCTAGCGGTCACACCCGCCATGAAGGCGGGGAACTCCATGTCTTGCAGCTCAAAGCTATTCGGCTTGCCGATCTCTTTGAAGGTGCGATGCAGCAGGTATTCCACGTTCACCTCGTGCAAATCTTCCGGCACGCGTTGGCCGCTGGCGATGTAGTGCATGAGCAGTTTGTGGCGCGCGATGACATCCAGCACCGTGCCCAAGCTCGCGGCCTCATCCAGTTTGGTCGGGATGCAGCCGATGATGCCCTTGCCGCCGTACATCTTGATGACATCGTCCAAGGTGCCGCCGGCGCTGGTGGCGTTCAACAACAAGATGCGCGCCGCGCCCACCTCATCGAACATCCTGGCCTGCTCTGCCACGCGACTGTCGCGCTGGCCCACGCCCATGGTGTCGATCAACACCAGATGTTTGTGCTTCAAGCCGGACAAGGTGAGCTTCAGATCGTTGGTGTCGCGCACCGCATGCACGGCCACGCCCAA
>Ga0172367_10007847_pt1 | contig 12086 bp, 13 predicted proteins | sample Lak10m_FD_114542 | JGI IMG/M metagenome (GOLD analysis project Ga0172367, IMG submission 114542) | Freshwater microbial communities from Kabuno Bay, South-Kivu, Congo - kab_022012_10m | ecosystem: Environmental > Aquatic > Freshwater > Lake | place: Democratic Republic of the Congo: South-Kivu...
GGCCCCAAAGAGACGATATCTTAAAACTCGCACGAAAGAGAGAGATCGATGTAATTATTGTTTGGAAGTTAGATCGTTGGGGCAGATCCACTTCTGATGTTGTTTCTTCTCTCGAAGAACTAAGAGAGCTGGGGGTTAAATTTGTTTCCATTACTGAGGCATTGGATTTTACTACGGCCAGCGGTCGGGCCATGAGTGCCCTACTCTCTGTCTTTGCTGAATTTGAACGCGAATTAATACGGGAAAGAGTTAAGGCCGGATTACATATGGCCAAAGAAAAAGGAATTAAGCTTGGAAGGCCATCTATCATCAAAGGTCGAGAAAAAGAAATTCGTGCTTTTTATATAAAAACACAAAATGTTTCAGAAACTGCATTAAAATTTAAAGTTTCGAGAAGAACCGTAAGCAGAATTACAAAAAACCAATGACTATGTGCATACAAAAAAAATATTGCAAAACCATTCCTGTATTGAAACAATATATTAAACAACATTTAACTAATGGATTATTTCAATGCAAAGAAAACCAATCTCTATAGCTGTACTTAACCACAAAGGCGGTGTTGGCAAAACTGCTACTGTATCTGGCTTAGCATCCGGGTTAAAACAAACCAATCCTAATTATAAAATTTTAATTATAGATGCAGATGAGCAGGCCAATATTAAGACAATATTTGGAATCAAATTAAAAGACTCAGAAGGCTCGCTCGCCTCTATTCTTATGGATAATATTGATCCACATAAATGTGTCGTCAACGTTCGTGACGGAATAGATGTTATTTTATCAGGCGGAAGAAAGCTTAGAGAATTCAATGTTAAGCTAGCAAATTTTCCTCGTGCAGAAGAATTTATGAGTGATAGATTTAAGGATCTGGACGGTTATGATTTTATCCTAATCGACTGCCCTCCGGCTCTAAGTTTAATTAGTTCAAACGTAGTTCTTTATGCAAATTATGTTTTAATTCCTACGGCCCCGGATCTTCTTTCAATCGTGGCAACAAAAGCAACAGTAACCTTTCTTGATGAACTCGAATCACTTTTTGGCCATGTCGCAAAGGTTCTTGGAGCAGTTCCAACAATGCACGACACTCGCAGAAATATGGATCTTGATATCATTGACGATCTTGAAAGGTTAGCTGATTCAGGGCTTCTTAAGAATGGAAAGTGTTTTTCAGAAATAAGAACCGATGCAAAATTTAAAACGTCACAAGTTAGAAGAAAATTAATTCACGAAGCATTTCCAAAATCAAATGTTGCAAAAGATTATACAAAACTATCAGAAGAAGTTATTGAAAAAATAAAAGAAATTGAATGCCAACCTGCTTCACTTCCCCACTCACTTAAGCAAAATCTTGGTTCAGAATTAAGGGTGTAAATAAATGAGTGAAGCAATAATTAACAACAGACGAGAAAAAAGAAAAGCTTCTGGCAAAGGAGCCTCTCTACTTCACGACCTTGAAGAAGATTTTTCCGACATAGAGAAAAACTTTAAATTAGAGACACTGGCAACCTTAACAAATGAGGCTAAGATTGAGACTAGATCAATCGCAACCTGGCTAAAAACAGACAACGAAGTAGATCAAAAGCAGGTTAAAAGTGGATTAAAAGTAGGGCAAGAATCAGAGACCAAAGTAGATCAAAAGCAGGTTAAAAGTGAGTTAAAAGTAGGTCAAGAAAACCAAGCGCCCCCCCCGCCAAAACAGGAAAGTGGGTTAAAAGTAGGTCAGCAAGTAGGTCAAAGCTTTAATCGAAAGCAGGTTAAAAGTGGGTTAAAAGTGGGTCAAAATCAAGACATTTCACAAGTAATAGGATTGCAAAAAAATCTATTAAATTTTATCTTCAATAATTGTGTAAATAACGGCTCAAAAGAAAGTCCATATTATAGCACTGGACACTTGGCCCACTATCTTGAAGTCCCCAATGATTCTATTAAAAGCGCCATACGCCAATTAAGAATCAAAGGACTACTTGAAAAAACAAACTTTAAAGACGGCCGTGGAGGCGGGACAAAGTTCTTAATTCCCGACCTGATTTACAGGGACCTTTTAAGTGAAAGTAGGTTAAAAGTAGATCAAAAGCAGGTCATAAGTGGGTTAAAAGCAGGTTTGGAAGTAGGTCAACAAGTAGGTCAAAGCCTTCCTAGTAGTAGTAGTTTTAATATAACTACTACTAACTATAAAGCAGATGCGTTAGCCAAGATTGAATTAACAGAAACTTTGACCTCAATTGGATTCAACCAAGGACATATCGAACAATTATTAAGAGACAGCTCACTCACCCCAGAAGAAATTCAGAACTCCCTAAATGCCTTTGCTTTTGACCTAGGATTCGAAGACGTAAAGCGAAAGGTAAGAAGCCCAATTGGTTTAATTATGAAGCTTCTTAAAAATGGGCAAGCTTATATATCCGAAAAAGGATATGAATCAGAAGAAGATCGTCTTTACCGAGAGCTAATTGAACGGGCCGATAAAAAAAATGAAGAGAAGAAAAATTTAAAGGCCAAGCTTTTTGAGGTTAAATTTGAAGAATGGTTGGAGAATATTTCAGATGATGACAAAAGAAACATGGCCGAACCAATAGGGGAGTTTATGGGCCTCCTTCATCGTCAGGAGCTAAAAGAATATTTTAAAAGGGAAGTTTATGAATAAAAAATATCCAGTCGAAATACCAATAAATAAAATTAAAGAATTTTGTCATAAATGGAAGATAAAAGAATTTGCGCTATTTGGCTCAGTAATCAGAGAAGATTTTAATCCAAGCAAAAGTGATGTAGATGTTTTATTAACATTTTTCCGCTCGAGAGATTTAAGCTTATTCGATCTTGTTGAGATGAAAGAAGAGTTAGAAATAATATTTCAAAGAAAAGTAGATCTGGTTAACAAAGAATCAATTGAGAAAAGTGAGAACCCATATCGTAAAAAAGAAATTCTTGAACATTACGAGGTGATTTATGACGAAGCCGCGTGATCCATACTCATCATTGTTCGATATACTAACCGCATCAAAAAACATTATGCAATTTGTTGTTGGAATGAATCTTGAGCAATTTGAAAGCGACATTAGAACATCTTTTGCAGTTCAGCATCAGTTAATGGTAATTGGTGAAGCTACTAAAAGAATTTCGCCTGAGTTCAGAGAAAAAAATTCTAACGTGCCATGGAAAAAATTTGCAGGCCTAAGAGATGTACTAATTCACCAGTATGATAACGCAAGCAGTAGCCAGGTTTGGATTGCAATTCAAAACGAATTGCCGACTCTTATCGCAAATATAGAGAAAATATTAGCTGATAAAAAACGAACTCATTAAAACCTTTTTGGGCCTTGCTTCAATTAAAAACATCCTGATCTATTTAGTTAATTTTTTAAACGCTCATTGGGCCAATTATGAGGCCCTGAGCATTTATTTTAAAGCATGATGAAGATTTATTTTTATCTTTGCTCATTGATTTTATTTTCTTAGGAAATTTTAAACTAAATTCAAGTATTAACTTACACCTCGCGCATTGTACCGAACAAAGTACTGAACTATGTACCGAATCGAGCATGTGTCACGTTCGGTACTTTTTCCGCACCAATCATATGTTTTTATTAAGTTTATACCTTATCGCAACCCTATTTGACCTCCCTCCCCCAACGAGTTAAGTGATGGAGGTCAAATAGGGTTGCTTAAGTTGAATTAGCAATGATAAATGGTGCGGAGAATATATTTTTATTAGGATTTAAGATTTGAAGATTTTAGAATTAGAACAGGGAAGAGTAAGGATAACGGAACGAGATAAGTTGTGTGCGGAGTTTGTTGTAGAGCAGGGTTTCGCGACGATTGAGCAGCTTTGGAAAGTAGCGTGGAGTGATCGAAAGAATGCGTCATATGTTTACGATCGAGTATTGATTTTGGAGCGAGCGGGATTTTTTCAACAAGTTAAAGTGAATGGCGTTACGTTTAAAATTATCTCACCGACAGCAAAATCTCGCCAATTGGTCGCCTCATTTTCTCACCACCCGACACCACTTCAAGGCGTGTCGAAAGATTTGGTTCATCATCAACTTCACTTAAATGAGCTGAGAATTTTATTTCAAGAAAAAGGATTGAAAGATTGGCGATCCGCAGAATGTTTGGCCGTCGATCCAACATTTAGAAAATTAGGATCGCGTCACGTTCCAGATGCGTTTTATATAAGCAGTCGCGGAATCAGAACCGCGATTGAATACGACCGAACAATTAGAAAAAAAGATCGCATTAAAGAGCGTCTTAGTTTGTATCTGGCCGAGTTAATGTCACCAGATCGAAACATCGACCGGCTTATTTATCTGGTCGCTCCGGCCTATTTAAAAACTTATCAGCAGATATTTGATCAGAACTTTGAAAGTGTTCGAGGGATGTTTGTCTTTACAACCTTGGACGAATTTAAAAAGCAGATAACAGGAGTTTCGCAGTGAGTACTAAGAATAATTCAAAACCAAACAACAATTCTTCAAATGATATCTATACAGACATGGGTAAAATGGTCGTTTATGGATTTTTAGCACTTGTAGCATGGATAGTTATTTTCGCCCTAACTCTATCAGCAACGATTGCGGTCATGGCCGAAAAACTCCGAGAGCAAGGTTTAACTGAATGGGAAATATTTAAGGCCAAGTCTTGGCGCATTGTGGGGCTTTTGCCGTTTATTTTAATTATTGCTTTCATCGCGGCCGATTATCTTCCACAAAATATTACGATTAAAAATTTTGTTAAAGTGGCCCGTGGAAAAGATCACCCAGAAACAGAAAAAGATTATAGAGAGCTGGTTGAAGATGCTAAGTCAAAACTAGAAAGCACAGAATCTGATTTAAGAATGGAAAAATATAGTCTTGAATCGTCGGCCGAGGATAATGCCAGATTGGTTCGTGAACACAAACGAGCCAAGACAGTTGAGGAAAAATCTGAAATTGAGGAGCGAAATAATCGAGTGGTGGATGACTACAATAAGAGTGAAGCCAATATTGCAAAATACACTAAAGAAATTCCTGAGCTTAAAAAGAAATTGGAGCTAAGAAGGGAAGACTTGGAAGCCTTTAGAAATGGTCAAAGAACATCTTTTGATAAAACATTAAATGAAGTTTTAGCTACAGCAGAAACAACGAATACCAATAAAGAAAAATTTATGCTTTTTGGACTCTTGTTTTTAGTTGGATCGCTTATCATTTCATACCCAATGATCTATGCAATTAGAAGCGACAGAAAAGAACTTAAAATATTTAACAAGGTCGTACGGTTCTTAGATGTTGTTTTCGGGAAAGTTTCAGAATGGGGGCAAGTTCCATTTAGATTTATCATCAACCTATTTTATAAAGGCAAAGAAAAGCAACTTAATCCAAGCATGGTTATGCAACTTGGCTTAGAGCGAAACTCCTATTTAACAGATAGTAATTTAAACTATCATACCCAAATAATTGGTGGATCTGGTGCCGGAAAAACCAATCTTTTAAAAGTTATGCTTGAAGATCGAATGGCAAAAGGTCACTCAATTATCTTTTTTGATTTTAAAGCTGATATTGATCTTATGGACTGGATGGCCGGAGCAAGTAAACAGTACAGTAGAGAAGATGACTTAGTTATTTTATCAATGTCTGATCCAAAATTATCTTATGCATACAATCCAATAAGACATGGATCAGAGACAGAAATCTCATCACAAATTATGAACTCACTTACTTGGTCGGAGCCATTTTATAAAAGTAAATCAGAAGGGGCCTTGCTAGTTATTCTTAAAGCACTTTGTTATCAACGAGACATGGGAGGACGAGATTTCCACTTAGGTGATCTTTACCAATTCTTAAATGACCCAAGCTTTAGAATGGATATTGTATCTGCAGTTAGTTCTTTAAATTATCCTGAAATGCACAGAGGGGATTTAAAGCGCATTTGCGAGGAATTAACAGTCCCTAATAAAAAAGAAAATTTTAACAGCTTAATCACACAAATTTCAAAAATTCTTAATTCTTTGGCCGGTGATATTGTCGTCCACAAAATTGGAAACGATGAGGAATTTGAATTTCGCGAAGTCATGGAGACGGGAAAGATTGCCTATCTTTTTATGAACTCATTAAAACTAAAAGACACCGCAAGCATTATGGGAAAACTGATGCTTCAAGATTTAATGAAGGCAGTCGGAAATATTTACGATGACCGAAATGCAGTCAAGCATCCTACTACTTTAATTATTGATGAGTTTGCTTCTTTTGCTACACCTGACTTTGGAGAATTTATTGAGAAAGCTCGTGGTGCTGGAATTAGCATTGTAATTGCTTACCAAAGTAGAAAGAGTTTAGACCACATCGAAGATAATTTAGCGATCAAGGTTAATGAAAACACCGCTAATAAAATTGTATTCCAGGTTCAAGACTCTGAAGACGTTGAATGGTTTTGCAGTCTTCTGGGAACTAAGAAAACCACCAAAGAAACTTACCAAGCGGAAGATGGATTTTTTGGAGATACGAAAACAGGGATGAAGTCGATCCGCGAAGTCGAAGAATATGTAATCCACCCCAACAAGATAAAAGCACTCAAACGAGGGCAAGCATTTTTGTATTGCTCAAAAGTTGACCCTCATTACTGTATTATGAACATTAAAAAAGCGAATGATTACATTGGGAGATATGAAAGGATAAAGACAAGGATAGACAAACCTAGTTATCCGATAAAAACGATAGGAAATAGTGAGGTTCAAGACTTTTTTTAAATATAATTTATCACGGTTAAATTTGAAAGTTGTTGATTTTAACGGGGGGGGGGGTATAATCAAATGAAATAGATTTTATTATAAGGATGTTTGTTTGCTTCAAAAAATTTGCCCTTCAAGTGGACGAAAGTGTTTAGCGGTATTCGCTTTAGTTGTATTTGATATATGGATTAGTTTCTTTTTTGCAGGAAATAATTCTAGCACAATGTTAATTTTTATAAATATTATCACACTAGTAGTATTAATGTGCATTATTTATAAGCAAGAAAGAAATCTAAACAGTTTAGAACACGGGTTAATACAATCAAGCAAGATGGCAGACGTTGGTCGCCTGGCTACAGGTGTTGCTCATGAAATCAATAATCCACTAACCGTAATCACCGGGGAAGTTGCCAGGGCCGAAAAAAAGAATAAAGAAAACGCTGAACTATTAACTTCTCTATCAAAGATCAAAAATCAGATTAAAAGAATAACTAAAATTATTAACGGATTAAGGCTTTTTTCTAGGGACACTCAAGGTCACGCTATCCAGCTTGTGGACATTGTAAAAATAATTAATAACAGCATTGAATTCTGCTCCGAAAAAATTAATGGTGCCGGAGTAAATGTTATATTTAATCCAGAAAGAGATAAGCACGTAGAATGCAATGAGGTTCAAATTGAGCAGGTTTTGGTTAATTTAATTAATAATTCTTGTGATGCGATCTCTAATAAAGAAAATAAATGGATAAGAATTGAAATTATTCCCAACAAAGATAGTGTGCATATTATTTTTTCAGATTCAGGAGAGGGTATTCCCCTAGAGGTTCAGGAAAAAATATGGGAACCATTTTTTTCCACAAAAGAAATAGGGAAGGGAACAGGGCTTGGTTTAGGTATCTCAAGGCAGATAATTGGAAATCATCATGGGAAAATATATATAGACAACAATAAATCAAACACCACTTTTGTAATTGAACTTAAGTATTTAATTAGTTTTGATTTGGCCATAGAAGCTCATGTTCAGTGGAAGGAAAAATTTGCAATTTATTCGATGAACCCGAATGGCTCAATAAAACATGAAGATATATGCTCAGATCGAAATTGCACTTTGGGCAAGTGGATTTACCATGTTGAAAGTAAATACACTGGGAATGAAAAATTTGAGAAATTAAAAAAGGTTCATTCTGAATTTCATATACATGCTGGTAATTATTTAAAGACCATAGAGAATGATAAAAATGAAGATTTAAAAATAGAAAATAAAAAGTACTTTGAAGATTTATCAGGTCGAGTTGTTGAGGCGATTACTGATTTAAAAATTTTCATATCAAACGAAAATACATAAGACCCAATAGATATTTCTCTTTTTACCAAGGCGTTAGAATGTTTAAAAATTTTACATTAATAAAAAAGATTAGCTTGTTAATTGTATTTACTTTAACATTCCTAGTTGGCACGATCTCTTTTTCTATATTTAATTTAATTCGCCTTGAAAGTCAGGAAAAGTATTTAAAGCAAAACGTAGTTCAACAAATTCTTACTGCGTCAGAAATGAAAATTGCCGTAATTCAAGTCCAGCAATGGTTGACAGATATATCAGCGACAAGAGGCGCACCTGGTTTCGATGATGGATATTCGGAAGCTGAGAATTGGGCAAAATCATATAGGGAAAAATCAAGAATATTCAAAGAAATGGTTAAGTTTAATCAAACTCAATTAAATACAGTGAAAGATAAAATTACCGAACTTGGATTAGCAATTGAAAAATTTAACACCTTTGTTGGGTAAATTTTTTAAAAAAGCATTTTTAATTCACGATATGTCTCTTTGAAATTTCCCTTTGAGTAGCCCTTCAATTCGAGATTTTCGAGTTCTTTTTGGATGTCAATCTCTCTTTCAAGAATTAGTTTTTTAGAGATATATCCCGTTAAAATAAACATGGCACAGATTGGGCTAATGTTTTTATTGTTCAACTTTCTAGGAAATCCATTTCCATTCGGCATTTCGTGCTGTTCTAGTATTATTTTATCTACATCCGCAGGAAGTGATTTTATCTTTAAAACCATTTCACGAGAATTAATAGGGTGATTTAAATAATTTTCAATTTCAGGGCCGGACAGGGTTTCTTTAATTTTTAAAAAGTGTTCATAATCATAAATCAACATTAATTTTGATGAATTTAGTGTTACATCTTGGAAAAAAGCTGCAACAATTTGCTTGTGCAGCGTTGCCTCTGAACACCATGAAATCTTTTTGGTCAAAATTCCGCATAGTGTGGCCTGCATAACATAAAGTTGAGACGGAAGCTCGCCCATTAAGCTTATTCGCTTATAGATACTGAAGGAAATGTCATTCCTTAAGATTTCATTTAGTGATTGCTTAATCGAATCTTTTGCAATATTGCAAACATCTTCAGAGAGGCCAAAATTTTTTAGAACCTCCGTCACGTATTGGTGTGTATTCAAGAGACGCTCTTCGGGGGTTTGTTCTATTGTTGTCAAGAGTTTCTCTGTTGCACGGCTTATTGCACCTAGCAGTGCTTTGTCTGTGCCATCTGATTTAATATAGAAAAAAACTATGTCTTTTGCTTTGTACTTTTCAAGGTCTTCTGTTTTGAAAAAATCCTTTCTGTTAAAGGTTTTAATAAATTTTTCATCATTGATTTTTAAATAAACATCACATGGAAGTTCACATATCAAAAAAAGTAACTTTACAGAGATCGGTACAAACTTTTCAGGAGAAGGCGAAGTGACAATATTGCTTTCGATCATTGGCCTAATTTTTACAAAAAGTTTTTCTATACCGTTCGTAATATCAGGCTTTACGATATTAAAAAATAGTTTTTCGTTGTTATATGTATTGGGAAATTCTGATGGAAGTACTGATGAACACAAAACATGCTTTGTTTTTAACTTTTTAGAAAAAATATACTCGCAAACATCTACTCCTGTGCCATTGGGCATATTATGATCACATATACAGATATCAAAATCTCCATTTGAAAGTTTACTAATCGCCTCGTTTCCACTTTTAGCAACTGTGATCTCGTGAGCAATACTAAAAACGTCTTCAACGCAAAAAGTATTAATATCTAAAATATCATCTTCATCATCAACAATTAACACCTTTAGCATAGTTTCGTCCTTTATATTTTTAGCATGAGAGTTTCAGAAGTATAATTGTCTAATTCTACAGATCCAATGCGATTTAGTTTTTTAATGGTCTCATGAATTCTACGGCAACTTTCATGCATTTTATTTAGATTAACCTCACTACAGGTCTCAGGATTACGCTTGCATTTTGACAGGTATGAATCCAATACCTGAAGTGAATTATTGATTTCATGATTGGCAGTAGCAAGCATGGCATTGATGGCCATTAGTTGCTTTTCCTTGGTTGCTGTTTCAATCAATTGCTTTTGCCTGATTATTCCATTTATTTTTTGCACTAAAAACTCGGGGTTCGAATTTTTAGAAATAATATCCATTGCAAATGAATTAATTGCAGACACAATTAATTTCTCATTGTAGCTACCTGTTAAAATCAGCACTGGAATTGTATTCAAATTGCAATCCTCATGAATTAGCTTACTAAGTTCAAACCCATTCAAGTGAGGCATCTCAAGATCTAAAATTACAAGATCAGGACGAGTCTCATTTAAATATTCAACACACTCTCTTGAATCCAAGAGATGGAGCAATTTAAAATGACTACCTATTGCCTCTTTTAAATAAGCATGAACCGTCTTACTATCATCTACAATTAAAACATTATACATTTTAGGATCTCTTGAGATTAGTTTAGATTATACCCCCCCCCCCGTAAATTTCAATGGGTTACAAGTTAAAAATAACATCTTATATATAAATTAAGCTCGAGAATCTAAGTTGTGACTAATGTTTTTTTCTTTCAAGTTGATCACGATAGTCTGTCAATTTTTTAAGAAGAACTTTCTCAAGAAATGCGATTCCTTCTTCTGAAATATTGCCACGATTAAGAATTTCTTCTTGGATGTTTTTGATTGACTGTTCCACTTTGATAATCTCGTTTGCTAAAGAATCAAATTCTTTTGGGTTTTTCTTCTGATTTCTTAAAAACATACTTAAATTATAATCAAATTAAAATCATATCGTCACTCATAAATTTTCTTTATATAAACCTTCCCCCTGGATGGACTTACTAACCCATTGAAATTTACGGGGGGGGGGTAATATATAAGAAAACATTTGGAGGTTTTATGAATTTTGATGACGCAGTTAAGGCACATGCCGAATGGAAAATGAAGCTTTCGAACTATATTCGAAGCCCCGACAAGTCACTTGATGCAAACGTAGTCTGCAAAGATGATCAGTGTGCACTAGGAAAGTGGATTTATGGAGAAGGGAAAACACATTCCGCACTTACAGAATATTCAACACTAAAAACAGAACATGCAAAATTTCACAATGCAGCCGCTGATATTATAAGGAAGGCAGACGCAGGTCAAAACATGAATGATCAAATTGTCTTTGGGTCTGATTCTGATTACGCAAAATCATCTGCAAGTGTCGTGTCGGCCATTATGGCGATGAAGAAAAAAGCTTAAAACGTCAAGGCCATCTTTTAGTGATGGCCTTGAGAGTTTATTTTTTCAATATCCTATTTAAAATAATTTAAATTGTCCCAATCAGTGCGACGGCACCATGGAGCATCAGAAGTAAAGAAGGGTTTTTAGCGAGACTGGAAGGAAGATATAATAAATACGCTCTTTCATCTTTTGTTTTGCATCTTTTTAATTTTCCTAAGACTTCTCTGTCTTTTACAACGTCTTCGCTTACCGTGCAAGCATCACTCAACCCTTGCACGGCCATGTCTAAAGATGTGCCATTGGTAGTACCTCTACATGACATGACAATTACTAGTAAAATTAATAATGATAACTTCACATAAATTCTCCATGATTTGCGGAAAAAATATCACGGCTCAAATTAAAACTAAAACTACACAACCTAATTAATGTAATTATTACATAGTGTGCATTAATACTTGTTTTTGCCCATGCCTGTTTTGTGTGATACCTCCCCTCTCATAATTAATTAAAATTTTTAAAGGGTTTTTGCCCACCATAAGGACATTATGAGAGTTGCAATTTATGCGAGAGTATCAACTCACGATCAAAAAACTATTAAAATGCAAATTAAACATTGTCAGGACTACGCTCGATCTCGAAATTGGAATGTGATCAAGGTTGTTCAAGATATCGCCTCGGGGGCCAAACAGAGGCCCCAAAGAGACGATATCTTAAAACTCGCACGAAAGAGAGAGATCGATGTAATTATTGTTTGGAAGTTAGATCGTTGGGGCAGATCCACTTCTGATGTTGTTTCTTCTCTCGAAGAACTAA
>Ga0172367_10007849_pt1 | contig 12083 bp, 7 predicted proteins | sample Lak10m_FD_114542 | JGI IMG/M metagenome (GOLD analysis project Ga0172367, IMG submission 114542) | Freshwater microbial communities from Kabuno Bay, South-Kivu, Congo - kab_022012_10m | ecosystem: Environmental > Aquatic > Freshwater > Lake | place: Democratic Republic of the Congo: South-Kivu...
CAGATTGAAAGAGTCGCTGAACAAGAAGTCGAAGTACCACTGCTCGACCTTGATCTCGCCGTCGCCCACGTCGTCGTCCTCGATGTCCTTGACGAAGGCGTGTTCGAGCTCCGTCTCGGAGTGCATCACGATCCAATCGGCGAAGTCCCAGCCGAGATAGAAGACGAGTCGATGCAAGTCGAGTTGCTCGCCGCCCGGGCCTTCTTGGGCATTGAAGTGCAGCTCGCCGTAGCCGCCGAAGTGCAGCTTGTCGGACCACGAGCCCTCGACCGCGTTGACGACGGGCGACGCGGCGAGCGCGGAGGCGAGCGGGTCGGTGCCCGGGTGGGAGCAGGGTGCGGCAGGCGGAACAGTCAGCGCGGCGATCAGCAAGCACATGGTGCCAGCAAGGTGGGCTGCGGCGCCCGGTTGGACAAGTTAATTTTGAGATTGCGTCTCAAGATCAAAAAGGACTCGAGCCTCGACCGGACTGCATGCACTGGGCTCTATCTCGCGCCAAGTTGTTCTTCGACAGAGGCTTGCAAAATGCAAGCAGCCGGGCCCTGCAGCCCGGCTGCCGAGTCGCAAGTCCGATTCACACGCCGGTGGCGACCGCTGGGCGCACGTTCCGCACCCGGAAGCGACCATCCAGCCGCGTCAGCCGTTCCTTGACGCCGGTGTACTCCAACTCGTCCATCGGCAGCATCGCCGCGCCGAAGAAGCCTTGGCGTCGCATGTCGAGCGCCTTCTTGGCCACGCGATAGCGCACCTCGTCCCAGAAGGGCTGCGCGAAGGCGTCGACGGGCTCCGTCAGGCGTCCTTCGTGCAGGCAGTAGGCCGCGCAGCTGACGATCGGCGGCCCGTCGAACCAACTGACCTCGCCGCCTTGCTGGATCGGCATCAAGGGCAGTTGGTGCGAGCCGCGCATGCCTCCTGCCACATGGTGTCCGATGGCGAAGGGGGAGAGGATCTCGCCCGTGGCGGGGAACTGCTTCTGGGTGCGTACGATCATCACGGGGTCGTCCTTGCCCGTGTACTTGCCGGCGATGTTGTGCAGCCGCGTGGTGGACACGACCGCGGCGAGTTCGCCCGTGGCGCGCGAGCGCACGGACTCGACCACGAAGCGCTCTGGGTCGCGCAGCAGCACGGCGAGTTCATGCAGATCGCCAGGAGTGTCCAGCTCGACGACGCGATCGCCGCTCGAGTGCGCCACGTCCATGACGGTGAAGCGGAAGCCCTTGCCGAGTTCCGCGGACAAGAGCAGGCCGCTCGAGTGCATGGGATCCGCGAAGGCCAGGTAGAGCGGCAAGTTGTACGCACCCGGGTCGGTCTTGTCGGCCGCGAACACCAGGAAGGGCTCGCCTTCGCGCTCGAGGACATCCATCTCGCACACCGCCGGGCCCATGCCGCGCACGTTGCCGGAGAAGGAGTCCTTCAGCAGGTCCTGGCCCGCGGCGTACAGCCCTTGCGAACGCGCGGCGGCGGCGCCCTTCAAGAAGGCGCGCCACGCCAGTTCATGCACGCGCGTGTCGCCCGCGCCGTGCACGTGCGTCATCAGGATGGCGACATCGTCGCCGGTCGTGGAGATGTGGTGGTCGAGCAGCAGCTCGCGTCCGCCCGAGGCGAGCTCGAGCCGCACCGCGTCGAGCAGGCGCCGCGAGGGCCGCAGATGTCCGCCGATGGAACCGATGTCCGCCTTGATGACGCTGATGGTGGTCTTCATGCCTTGCTTCCTTCCTCTGTTGGAACGCCGTCGTGGCGACGAGCGCGCTCCACGCTGCACGATGCGGCGCGCGCTGGATCTGGGACGAGTGGCGTACGCGCGGACGGAGAAAGGGCGTGGAGTCGAGCGATTCCGCGGATGTCCACCTTCGCTCGCGAGGGAGCGCTACGCATTGTGGGTAGGTGTTTCGCGGTGGCCGCGAAGTCAACATGCGCGCATGAGCATCGAAATCGATTACGAACGATTGCGTCGCGAGATGGTCCGTCGGCAGATCGCGTCGCGCGGGATCCGCGACGAGGCCTTGCTGGAAGCGATGGCGCGCGTGCGCCGCGAGGGCTACATCCCGTCTTGGCTCGGCGAGTTCGCCTATGAGGATTCGCCCCTGCCCATCGAGGAAGAGCAGACGATCTCCCAGCCCTACATCGTGGCCACGATGATCGACGCGCTGAAGATCGGGCGTTCGTCGCGCGTGCTGGAGGTGGGCACGGGATCGGGCTACGCGGCCGCGGTCCTGGCCGAATTGGCGAGCGAGGTCTACACCATCGAGCGGCACGCCAGCATGGCGCAGGCGGCGCACGATCGCTTGCGGCGCGACGGCTACCACAACGTGCACGTCCAGCACGGCGATGGCTCGCTGGGTTGGCCGGAGTACTCGCCCTATGACGCGATCGTCGTGGCGGCTGGCGGCCCGCGTATACCGGAGACCTTGAAGCGCCAGCTCAAGGTAGGTGGTCGCCTCGTTATGCCGGTGGGCAAGGAGCCCGGGTTGCAGCAACTCGTGCGCGTCGTGCGCACGCACGAGGATCGTTGGACGAGCGAGGATCTCGGCGCCGTGCGCTTCGTGCCGCTGGTCGGCGCGCAGGGGTGGCGCGAGGAGCCGACGTCCGCGCCTGCCCCCCGACCCGCGCCCATGGACGAGGACGCGCGCACGGCGATCATGCGTCGCTGCGAACCCTTCGTCGACCACGACAGCGCCGACCTGCAGCCCTTGCTGCGCCGCATCGGCGACGCGCGGGTCGTGCTGATCGGCGAATCGACGCACGGCACGAGCGAGTTCTACCGCTTGCGCGCGCGCTTGACGCGCGAGCTGGTCGAGAAGCACGGTTTCACTGTCGTCGCGCTGGAGGCGGATTGGCCGGATGTCGCGCGCATCGATCGGCACGCGCGCGACGTGCGCGTGCCCGACGAGGCGTGGGAGGCGTTCGCGCGATTCCCGACATGGATGTGGCGCAACGAGGAGACGCGCGAATTCGTCGAGTGGCTGCGCGATCGCAACCTGGGCCAGCCGGCCGAGCGTCGCGCGCGGCTGGCGGGCTTGGACCTGTACGCCATGTCCAACTCCATCGCCGCGTTGCTGGGCTTCCTGGATCGGCGCGATCCAGCCGCCGCCTCCTTGGCGCGCGAACGCTACGCGTGCCTGACGCCGTGGCAACGCGACCCGGCGGCGTATGGACGGGCCGCCGTGACCGGGGCGTACCGCAGCTGCGAAGGCGAGGCGACCGCCATGTTGCGCGAACTGATGCGCAAGCGGCTGGACCAGGCGCGCCGCATCGACGAACGCTGGTTCGACGCCGAGCAGAACGCGCATCTCGTCGCCGACGCGGAGCTGTACTACCGCGTCATGTACTACGGCGGCGCCGATGCATGGAACCTGCGCGATCGGCACATGCATCGCACCTTGCTGCGGCTCCTCGAGTTCCATGGTCCCGCCGCCAAGGCCGTGGTGTGGGCGCACAACTCGCACCTTGGCGACGCCTCGGCCACCGACATGGCGGCGCGCGGCGAGACGAACCTCGGCGAGTTGTGCCGCGCCCACTTCGGGCGCGACTGCTACGCCATCGGCCTCGGCACGCACCATGGCACCGTGGCGGCCGCTTCCCATTGGGATGGCCCGGTCGAGTTCAAGCGCGTGCGGCCGGCGCTCGAGGGCAGTTGGGAACGACTGTGCCACGAGACGCGCACGCCGGGCTTCTTCCTGCCGTTGCGCGGCGAAGAAGAAGATCCGCTGCGCCGCGCGCTCGAGCGTCCGCGCTTGCAACGCGCCATCGGTGTCGTCTACAGGCCCGAGACCGAGCGCCACAGCCACTACTTCCACGCCGATCTGCCGCGCCAGTTCGACGAGTGGATCTGGATCGACCAGACCAGCGCTGTCACGCCCCTCCCGACGCGCGAGAGGGACGGCGTGCTCGAGACCTGGCCCTCGGGCCTCTAGGAAGGGGATGCCATGGCTCCGTTGGAAGACTGCCGGCGCGTCGACTCCGTGCTTCATCGCCTCGAGTGGATGCGCGCCGAAGGCATTTGGCCGCATGGCAAGCGCTACTTGTGGACCGACGCCCATGGCGTCGTGTTGTCCACGTCCCTGTATCGCGCCACCGGCGACCAGGAGCATCTCGAGCGCGCCGAGTGGCTGGTGCGCGAGGTCGAGCGCGTCCTGGGCCGCGTGCGCGGCATCCGCATCGGCGAGGATCCCGATCGCGCGGGGCAGTACTACCACTACCTCGCCATGTGGGTCTTCGCCCTGTCGCGCCTTGGACGCCTCGTCCCGGGATATCGGGAACGCGCGGTCGAACTCGTGAAGGAGATCCATCGCGCCTTCGTCGTGCCCGGCCGCGGCGTGTGGTGGAAGATGGAGGAAGACTTGTCGCGGCCTTCCGACGGCTTGGGCTTCGGCGCGTTGGATCCCTTCGACGGCTACATCGCCTGCAGCCTGCTCGACGAGGCGTCGCTGGCCGTGGAGATCGCCGAGCTGCGGCGACTCGTCGAGGCGAGTTGGCGCGGGCTGCGCATCGACCAGGACTTGGATCTGGGAATGATGCTGTGGCTGTCCAGCATCCGTCCCGAGGAACCGTGGGCCAAGTTCCACAAGCGTCGTTCCCTGGAGGCGCTCGACGACTTGTGGCTCGAACAGGAGGGTTGCTTCTGCCGCTCGACGCGCGAGCGCGGCACGCGCCTGGCGTTCACCAACCACGGCGTGTCCATCGGCCTGCAAGCCGTGGGCGAATGGCCTGAACGCGTCGAGCGGATCCGCGCCTGGGCGCGCACGCACAAGAGCCACGACCACTACGACCGCGACGCCATCACGCATGTCATGGCGTGCTGCGCGGAGCTGCCGGGCGATTTCCTCGCCAAGGGCGGGGCGTTGCGCGGTTCATCGGCGCGCTCTTAGCAGCCTTCGACCTGCGCGAGCGCGCCGCGACCGGGTTCCGCGCGCGCGTTGGATCACATCATCAAGTTCGTGCAGGCGTTGGATGAGACTCGCGCAAGCCATGCATCAAGGCGCGGGTTTCGCGGAGCGCCAGGTCCGTCGTTCCTTGGCACTTCTTTGCAGGACCTCGGGGATTTCCTTAGCGCGCGGCGCTTTCACTGCCCTCCACAGTGCGAGGCATGGGCCTCGCCAGCGTCCTCCACAGGCTCCCAGCTCCCAGTGATTCCGCCATGATCGACCGCGTCGACGAAGTGCGCTGCGACGAGAACCCGCAGGGTTCCAACCAGAGCTCCAATCCCCACCTGAACGAAATGATCCAAGCCCAACTCGACCGGCGCACCGTGCTCGCCGGCGCCTTGGGTGCCGCCGCCGTCCAGTTCCTCGCTGGTTCGGTTGCGACGACCGGCCGCGCCTCCGCGAGCTCGCTCGCCGGCAGCGGTGGTGGTGGTGCGCCCACCCTGGGCTTCACCGAAGTTCCGCCGAGCAGCGCCGACACCTTCGTCGTCCCGGCCGGCTACACGGCCAAGGTCATCATCCCCTGGGGCACGCCCATCCTCGCGGGCGCCGCCGCCTTCCAGGAAGACGCGTCGAACACCGCCGCGGACCAGGAGAAGCAAGTCGGCTTCAACCACGACGGCATCCACTTCTACCGCTTCCCGACGAACCCCAACCGTCGCGGCCTGCTCGTGCTGAACCACGAGTACACCGACGCGACGCAGATCTACACCGCGGCGCAGGGCGCCACGATCACCAACGACGCGGCCGGTCGCGAGAAGGTCGCCAAGGCCCTCGCCGCCCACGGCGTCACGGTCGTCGAGTTGCGCCGCGACTCGAACGCGAACTGGAAGCACCTCGTCGGTTCGCCCTACAACCGCCGCATCACCGGCACCACGCCGGTGGTCTTCTCGGGCCCCGTCTCGGCGAGCCACCCGCTCCTGCAGTCGACCGTGGTTCCGAACCCGATCGGCACGCTGAACAACTGCGGCAGCGGCACGACGCCGTGGGGCACCTACCTGACGGCGGAGGAGAACTTCAACGGCTACTTCGGCGCCAACGGTCCGTTCACGGCCACCGCGCTGCAAGCTCGCTACGGCATCTCGGCCAGCGGCTTCGGCTACGGCTGGCACATCGCCGAGCCGCGCTTCGACCTCAACGCCAACCCGAACGAAGTGCATCGCTTCGGCTGGATCGTCGAGATCGATCCGTTCAACCCCACCGCCGCCCCGGTCAAGCGCACGGCGCTGGGTCGTTTCAAGCACGAGGCCGCCTACGTCACCGTCAGCGCGGGCGTCGCCTGCATCTACAGCGGCGACGACGAGAACGGCGACTACCTCTACAAGTTCGTCAGCGACGCGCCGTGGCAGCAGATGATCGCCAACGGCCAGAGCCCGCTGGACTTCGGCAAGTTGTACGTGGCCAAGTTCAACGCCAACGGCACCGGCGATTGGCTGTTGCTCGAGCACGGCACCGGTGCGTTGACCGTGGCCAACGGCTGGGCCGACCAGGCCGATGTCCTCATCCGCACGCGCCAAGCGGCCGACGCGCTCGGCGCGACGCGCTGCCACCGTCCGGAGTGGGTCTGCGAGACCGCCCAGACGCAGGACGTCTACATCGCCTTCACCAACGGCACGGGCAACAACTCGCCCGTCAACAGCAACCGCGACCCGAACCCCTACGGTCACATCGTGCGTCTGCGCGAGACGGGCGGCGACCACCGCCTGACGACCTTCGACTGGGGCGTCTTCCTGTTGGCCGGCGACAACCAGTACGACCCGTTGGTGCCGGCTTCCCAGCCGCTGTTCGGTTCGCCGGACGGCATCTGGACCGACCCCGATGGCCGCCTGTGGATCCAGACGGACATCTCGAACTCGTCGCAGAACCGCCAGGATCGAGGCTACGACCGCATCGCCAACAACATGATGCTGGTCTCCAACCCCGCGACGGGCGAGCTCAAGCGCTTCCTCACCGGCCCGCGCGGCTGCGAGATCACCGGCGTGTGCATGTCGCCCGACAAGCGCACCTTGTTCGTCAACGTCCAGCACCCGGGCGAGTCGACCAACTTCTGGAACGGCCTGTTCGGCGCGCCGACCAACGCCAACCCGTCGTCGGTCAGCACCTGGCCCTTCGGTGGCCGTCCGCGTCCGGCCACCGTGTCGATCCAGCGCCTCGACGGCGGCCTGATCGGCACCTGATCGCCAGCTGGCGGATACGCAAGGCGGGCGGGTCCCTCGCGCAGGGGCCCGCCCGCCGTGCTTGGTCGCGCCGCTAGACTGCGAGCCTCATGCTGCGGATGCTCGCCACTCCTCGCGGAAGGTTCCGCGCCGTCGCCTTGGCCGAGGCCGCCTCGTGGGCCGGGCTCTTGATCGGCATGTGGTTCAAGTACTCGGACCACGCCAATCCGATCGGCGTGCGCATCATGGGGCCGGTCCATGGTGCGCTGTTCGTCGCGTACTTGGTGTCGCTGCTCGAGGTCGCGCGGCACCTGCGTCTCGGGCCGGTGGCGTTGGTCATCGGGGTCGCCTCGGCCTTTCCGCCGTTCACGACTCTCTTGTTCGAACGCTGGCTGGCGAAGAAGTGAGCGCGATGGCCGCGCGCGCTAGCCTCTAGGCCATGCCCGTCGCAGCCTGCCTCGCGTTCTTGTCCATCGTCGCCCAGGCGCCGCGCCTCGAGGTGGCGCTGGCGCAGGGCATCGAGCCCGCGCATGCCGGTGGTCGCGTGCTGGTCGTCTTCGCACCGCCCTCGGCTCGCGAGCCGCGTCGGCTGGTGGGGGACACGGGCAACGATGCGGCGCCGCTCTTCGGCGTCGACGCGCCCGATTGGAAGACGACGGGCGTGGCGACAATCGATGCGCGCTCGGCGGCCTTTCCTGTCCAGAGTCTCGGACAGGTCCCCGCCGGCGAGTATCGCGTGCAGGCCTTCTTGCGCTCCAACCCCGATCTGCTGGTGCTCGACGCGCCGGGCAACCTGCAGAGCGAGGCACGGCTCGTGCGCTTCGACCCGCGCGACGCGGCGCCGATGCGCCTCGAGTTGTCGCAGCCGATCTCCAACGAGGACCTGCCCGCCGACACCCAATCGGTCAAGTTCGTCAAGCTGCGTTCCGAACATCTGTCGCGCTTCCACGGGCGCGACATCCATCTGCGCGCCGCCGTGCTCTTGCCGAAGGGCCATGCCGAGGAGCTGGAGCGCAAGTGGCCACTCCTCGTCGAGATCGGCGGCTTTGGCTCCCGGTGCCGCGGCTTGGCGCGTCGCTACGCCGAAGGCTCGCGCGCCTTGTCCGAGTGGCGCGCGGACGACATGCCGCGCTTCTTGCTGGTGCAACTCGACGGTGCAGGACCCTTGGGCGATCCGTACCAAGTCGACTCTGCGAACCACGGGCCATGGGGCACGGCCTTGGTCGAAGAGCTGTTGCCGCATCTGGAGCGCGAGTTTCGCGCCATCCCCGAGGGTCGCGCCCGCTTCACCACCGGCCACTCGACCGGTGGTTGGGTGTCGTTCGCCTTGCAGGTCCGGTATCCCGAACACTTCAACGGTTGTTGGTCCTTCGCGCCGGATGGCGTCGACTTCCGCCACTTGCAGTTGATCGATGTCTACAAGGACGCCAACGCCTATGTGAACGCCGCGGGCTTCGAACGACCTTCGATGCGTTCGCAGGGCGGCGACACGCTCTTCACGGTGCGGCACGAGTGCCAGTTGGAGAACGTGCTGGGCGTCGGCGACAGTTGGACCATGTCCGGCGGGCAGTGGGGCTCGTGGAACGCGACCTACGGCGAGCGCGGTCCGAACCTGCGACCGCGCGCCTTGTGGGATCCACGCACGGGCGCCATCGACGATGGCGCTCGCGCGGCGTGGCGCGAGTTCGACCTGCGCCACATCCTCCAGTCACGTTGGAGCGAACTCGCGCCGCACCTCGCGGGCAAGATCCATGTCTACGTGGGCGACGCCGACGAGTACTTCCTCAACAACGCGGTGGCGCGCCTGAAGCAGTTCGCGGACAAGGCCGAGCCCGCCCTCGGCGGCGAGATCCGCTTTGGCTGGCGCCAAGGCCATGGCTACCACCCGTTGTCGTTGAAGGAGATCCTGCGGGCTGCGCAGGCGCGTCTCGACGCGGCGCGCTAGGGCGGGAAGCGCGCCGCGCCCTCGGCGCGGTGCGCCCCCCCGATGCCGGATCATGCAACTACGTCGCGGAATCGCGTGCGTGGCCCGCCAGCATCCCGCACGGGGCCTGGAACGGGGCGAGGCTTGGCCTGCGACCCACCGAGGGCGACTTGGATTCGAGCAGTTTCCGGAGCCTGCGTCGTTGCCGAGCACTGTCGGGTGGCCTTCGCGTGGTCGCCGCACGTCCGGGCGAGGCCTTGATGCGTCGCCGCCGAACTGCTAGCACGGCAGGCATGCGGACCATTGCATTGGCGATCGCCTTGGCCTTGATTGACTCCCCAGCTGCCGCAGGAACTCGAACCGAGGAGCCTGCGCGGCCTGCGCCCGAGAAGCAGGAGCGCTCCAAGTTCCCCGATGCCTTCGCGTCGCGGCGGGAGAAGAAGCTGGGCGAAGCGGGCAATCGGGAACTGGCGACGGTCAAGACCGAAAAGGCGGTCGTCGATGGCTTGGTCTGGCTGGCGCGCCACCAGGCGCCGGATGGTTCGTGGGCCTACGGGCAGCTCACCAAGATCTGCTCGCGATCCGGCCCTTGCACGGCCGACGCCCAGCATGTCACGGACAATTACAACTCCGGGCTGACTGGACTGGCGCTGTTGGCTTTTCTCGGAGCCGGACATGGCGTCGAATCGAAGGAAACCTTCGATGGCCGCCTGGAGGGTGGCCGCACCGCCGGGGACGTGGTCGCCAAGGGAGTTTCGTGGGCCTTGAACCGACTCGCGGCGAAAGGGCACTTCACGGCCGGCGACATGCCCTTCATGTACAACGAGGCGGCGCTGACCTGCGCCCTCGTCGAGGCGTTCGCCATGTCTCCAGGATCGGTTCCAACCGAGGCCGCGAGCAAGGCAGTGGTCTTCCTGGTCGAGGCGCAGCGTCCCAACCCCGGTGGATCAGGCTTCTGGGGTTGGCGGTACATGGATCTGGCCACGGTCCGCAGGCAGCAGCGGAGCTTGCCCTTGGATTCGAGCTTCCTCAGCGACAGCGACACTTCGGCCACGGCTTGGTGCGTGCAAGCCTTGGCTTCGGCGCGGTACGCAGGTATACCCGTGCCGGACCAGTCGTTCTCCGGCGCGTTCGACTTCATCGAGTCCACAACGGGCGCCGACGGCATCGCGGGATACCAGGATCGGTCGCAAGCGGGTCAGGCGGTCGCGGGCGGGGGCGATCACTTCGAGTACCACTCGGCATCCATCTCCGCCATGAACATGATCGTTCGCTGCCATGCCAAGGGCGATCCCAAGGACTCCTTCCTGTCGTCGGGCGCCGCCTTCATCCTCAAGGACCTCCCGAAGGTCGGATTGCCGGACTCCAAGACTGGGGACCATCTGAGCGTGGACTACTGCTATTGGTACTACGGTACCTACGCCCTCAGGCACCTCGACGGCCCCGGGGTGCCGAAGCGCACGGGCAAGCGCTGGGGGCCTTGGTACACGAAGGTCTGCGCCGCCCTTCTGACGCTGCAGGTCCCGTCAGTCGCCATGCCGGCAAGAGATTCGAATGACCGCCCCGCGTGCAGGCACGGAGGCTGGTTGACGCCGGATCGATGGGGGGCGCATTACGGTGGACCGATCTACCAGACCGCCATGGCGGTGATGACCCTGCAGGCACCTTACCGCTATCGCAGCGCGCTCGTCAAAAATACCTGACAAGTGGACTCGTCTGCGGCGGTTCGCGCCCTCGCGCTCGAAGGTCGGCGCAGAGACCGACTTCGGGAGCCGGTTGCTCGTCGCGCCCCGGCAGGCCTTGGCCGGCCGGCGAAGGCGCGACACGGCTCGACCGTGGCGGCGCGGGGGGCGGCGCATCGCGTGGTGGCCGAGTAACACCATCGATCATCGGGGCCTCTGCCCCGCGGCGAGGCGCGTCGGCGTGCCTTGGCGGCGTCCTCATGGCATCATGTGCGCTTCGCGCGGGCTGCGCGCGTGGCTCCATGACGACCAAGACGAACGATCCGGTGCTCTCGCGCGAGACGGCGCGCCGGCGCACCTTCGCCATCATCTCGCACCCCGACGCCGGCAAGACGACGCTGACGGAGAAGCTGCTCTTGTACAGCGGCATGATCCACACCGCGGGGATGGTCAAGAACCGCAAGGGCAAGCTGGCCACCTCCGACTGGATGGGGATGGAGCAGGAGCGCGGCATCTCGATCACCTCGTCGGCGATGCAGTTCGCCTACAAGGACGCGGTCATCAACGTGCTCGACACGCCGGGCCACCAGGACTTCAGCGAGGACACGTACCGCACGCTGACGGCGGCCGACTCGGCGATCATGGTGCTCGACTGCAGCAAGGGCGTCGAGACGCAGACGCGCAAGCTGTTTCAGGTCTGTCGCCTGCGCAAGATCCCGGTCTTGACCTTCATCAACAAGTGCGACCTGCCTGGCCGCGACCCGCTGGCCTTGATGCAGGAGGTCGAAGAGGTGCTCGGCATCCACGCCAGCGCGCTCAATTGGCCGATCGGCAGCGGCCAAGAGTTCTGCGGCGTCGTGGACGTGCCCACGCGCGATGCGCTGGTCTTCACCAAGCTGGCCGCCGCTGGCGCCCAGCGGGCCGGCATCGAGCGCTTCGGCCTCGACGACCCGGCGCTCGCCGCGCGCATCGGCGCGGCCAAGGTGGCGCAGGTCAAGGGCGAGCTGGAGCTGCTCGAGGTCGCCGGCAACCCGTTCACGCGCGAGGCGTTCTTGAAGGGCGAGGTCACGCCGGTGTTCTTCGGCTCGGCCATGACGAACTTCGGCGTCGAACCGTTCTACGACGCCTTCGTGGACTTGGCGCCATCGCCCGGCGCGCGCGCGGTCGATGTCGACGGCGGCGGCGAGCGCGTGGTCGATCCAGTGGCCGAACCCTTCAGCGCCTATGTCTTCAAGCTGCAGGCGAACATGGACAAGCGCCACCGCGACTGCCTAGCGTTCGTGCGCATCTGCTCGGGCAAGTTCGAGCGCGATCTCGTGGTGCATCACCATCGCCTCGACAAGGAGATCCGCCTCGCGCGTCCACACACGATGGTGGCCCAGGAACGCAGCACGCTCGA
>Ga0172367_10007850_pt1 | contig 12081 bp, 13 predicted proteins | sample Lak10m_FD_114542 | JGI IMG/M metagenome (GOLD analysis project Ga0172367, IMG submission 114542) | Freshwater microbial communities from Kabuno Bay, South-Kivu, Congo - kab_022012_10m | ecosystem: Environmental > Aquatic > Freshwater > Lake | place: Democratic Republic of the Congo: South-Kivu...
CGTAATATCGCCGTTCCAGTAGAGGATGTTGTAAGCCGAGAGGTCGCCGTGGATGCGGTCATGTTTCAGCATCAGGTCGATGTTGCGAAGGACGCGCTCGAAAAGCGGCTGGGCTTCGTCCCGGTCGAGGTTCACCGCATTGAGGACGGGCGCGGCGTTTGCCTTGTCGCCGACGTAGCCCATCAGGATGGCATTCTTCTCCATCGCATAGGGCTTGGGCACATCCGCGCCAGCCGCGTACAGCGTTTCCAGCGTGGTGAACTCGTAGGCAATCCACGACTGATGCCTGACTTCCTCGCCGAAAGCGGAGCGCTTTTTCATCGCGTGCAATGCTCCGTCGTCCACAATGATGTTGCCGTTCTCGTCGAGGTCTTCGCGTCCCGCCCGATATTGGGCGTCGTTCTTGAGGTTGCGCAACATGCGCGGACGGTAAATCTTCGCCGCCAACAGGGGAACGTCCACCGCCACGCCAGCCGTGCAAAGATAGACCGAAGCCTCTTTGCCGCCTTTGACTTTGCGGAGCACGTCCGAAATCCATTGGTGTTCGGCAATTTCAACCAGGGAACCCAACAGCCACGCCTCCTCGAAGCGGGCGGCTTTGTAGGTGAATTTGAATTCGCGCGAAATCTCCTGGGCGCGGACGAACAGTTTTGCATCCGCGACTTGTTTTTTCGACTCGCGTTTTTGGAAAGCCTGCTTTTGCGAAGCGGGCGTTTCTTCCAGGACTGATTCATCGAGTTCATCGTAGAACTCAAGTAATTGATTTTTGCTCATGATAAGGTGTGTGTAGTGGTGTAGTCAACCACGGAGACACAAAGACACGGATTTTTTATTGGCTTTCTCCGTGACTCGGTGTCTCAGTGGTTAGGCATTGAGGTTTTGTAGATGGTCTACTGTAGAACTTCCGCGCCGATTTGGCGCAGGATGCCGTTGAAGTCGATCATCTCGAGACCAATGATTTTTTCATCCGCGAGATGGAAGACTGCGAATCCGTTCTGGCTGGGCTGCTCGTCTGCAAGCTGTGACTTGTGCCAGTGAACCATCACCGTGTCGCCCTCCGCAATCACGGCGCTGATTTCGAACGACTCTGCCTCAAAGAAGGCGTAGCGTCTCACAAGTTCGCAAATTTCTGGCGCGAACAGGTCGTCAACCAGGTCGCATCTGCCATTCAGCAGGACATCTTCAAAATAACGGCGGACAATGAGTTTGTTGGAATTTGCTTGCATGATGTTTCTCACTTTGATATGGGCGGCGGATTAAAACGAAGCCGCAGGCGAATCGCTGCCTGCGGACATGGGACAAAAAAATACCGCAGGCTTCACGCCTGCGGTTGGGATTCTGACGATTGGAACAGCCAAAAGGACGGTTCTAATCAACTCCAGCAGGAGGCGCATAAAAATTGACTTGGGTTGTGATGATGTTGATTACCATTGGGTCGTGCCTCCTTTCTTGGAAAGATTTTTACAGCGATCCGATTTTATGCCTCCCGCCCGCGCTTGTCAAGGATTTTTTAAGTGGCAATATTCGCGTTATACTTCCTCTGGAATTTTTTCATGACACTCAACCCAACCCTCTCCCAACTCCCCAGCCCCGCCCCAAAGCGGATTGCCCTGCGAATCAGCGCGCCTGCAGAGCGCGCCCTGCGTCACGGACATCCCTGGATTTTCGACCAGGCGATCACCGAGCAAAGTCACGAAGGCGCGCCGGGCGACCTTGCCGTCATCTTCGACAACAAACGCCGCTTTCTCGCAATCGGCTTGTACGACCCGACCTCACCCATCCGCGTGCGGATTTTGCAAAGCCGTCAGCCCGCAACCATCGGCGCGGACTGGTTCCGCGCCAAACTGGTCGCCGCCAGCCAAATCCGCAAGCCGCTCGCGGAGCAATCCACCGACGGCTACCGACTGGTTCACGGCGAAAACGATGGACTACCCGGCTTGGTGATCGACCGCTACGCCGAGACCCTCGTCCTCAAAATTTACAGCCCAAGTTGGATTCCCCATCTTAAAGAATTTGTTGCGGCGCTGATGGAAACGAAATTTGAACGCTTGATTCTGCGGCTGAATCGTTCACTGCAAAAGCAGGCTGAATTTTTGTACGGACTTGGGGACGGGATGACTCTGGCAGGCTCCCCGCCCGAGGGCTTGATCCTGTTTCGAGAAAATGGGATCACCTTCGAGTGCGACCCGCTTCACGGGCAGAAGACTGGCTTCTTCCTCGACCAGCGTGAGAACCGCGCGCGTGTCGAAAAATTATCCAGCGGGAAATCGGTCTTGAATGTCTTTGCCTACACCGGTGGATTCTCTGTGTACGCGGCTCGCGGCGGGGCGAAACAAGTTGTCAGCGTGGATGTCAGCGCGCCAGCCCTGCAAGCGGCGGAGCGCAATTTTTCGTACAACCAGCATTTCCCCACTGTGAAATTTGCCAGTCATGAAACGATAGCCGAAGACGCCTTTGAAGTCCTCGCCCGCATGGAGTCGCAAAAGCGGCTCTTCGATGTGGTCATCCTCGACCCGCCCATGTTTGCCCAAAATCAGAGTCAGATAGCGGCGGGGATTGCCGCCTACCAAAAACTCACGCGGCTTGGGTTGGGCGTTTTGCGTTCAGGCGGGACGTTGGTACAGGCATCCTGCTCCAGCCGCATCGACGCGGAAACCTTTTTCGATGCCGTTCACCAGGCCGCAAGCAGGTTCAACCGTCCGTTAAAAGAAATCGAGCGCACGGGTCATGCGCTCGACCATCCCATTGGATTCGACGAAGGGGCATATCTCAAGTGTCTGTTTGCTGTGGCTTGACGTACAAATCAAAAAACTGGCTTGACCGCTGCATGAAGGCGTACCACTCATCGTAGAGGAAGGAATGTCCCTCGCCATCGTGGGCGTAGAGTTTGGCATCCACGCCCGCTTCGACAAAGCCTTCGTACATTTTCTTCGACCACTCAGGCGGCGTGCCAGCGGAAGTCTTGCCGTCCTCGGTTCCGTACACAATTTGAACGGGCGCGGTCACGAAATCAAAATGATACAGCGGGGAAAATTTCTGCAACGCTTTGGGATCGGCAGAGGCATCAAAGTAGGGAGTGACCAAATCGTCGGGCAGGGTCAACGGCAGAATGTCAGAGGAATTACATCCATATGCAATCTCGCCTTCAAAAACATCACCCAGACAGCCTGGACCCCAGCGTTCGATAATGTCGGCAAAGTCCGCACTGACGGAGGAATATAAAACAGCGGCTTTGACGCGCTTATCCACAGTTAGAACTTTGAGCGTGACTCCGCCGCCCATGCTATGCCCCCACATGCCGATTCGCTCCACATCCGCTTCGGGGAAGGATTCCAGCGCGTTCATCAAATTAATCACGTCGATAGCAAGCCCCGAATAAAACAAACTCTCTCCCGTTTCCGCATCCGCCCAACTGCGATAATCCGATGAAACCGTGAGATAGCCGCGCTGGTTGAGGAACTCCGCCGCGCGATCTGTGCCATCGCCAGAAGCGTACACCGTCCGCGAGAAAAAACCGTGGTTCATGACGATGACGGGATACGGCGGCTCGCCCACGTTGGGGACTTGCAAAATACCCGTGATGGTCAAGCCGTCGCTGGGGTATTCAATCAGGTAGCGGGTGAAGTCCTCGGTTTCGAGTAGCGTCTCGCGGATGGTGATTTTTCCGCTCTGGAATTGGTGCTTCCGCAAGCCCTCGATGGTGTACGGATAAAGCGCCTGTTCAGGCGTGCGCGTGGCAGTCGGAGACGGCACAACGGTCGGAGTGGGCGTATCCGCGACGATGACCACGCTCAAGGTGGAGGTTGGAGTTACGGCAGGCGCAGAGGAACATGCCGCGAGAAAAATCAAAAGGGAGAAAACGAGGCGGGGTTTCATTTGGTAATTATAGCCGCCCCGACGTGAACGTCGGGGCGGCTACAAAGCCGCCTAAAGGCGACTCACAAACTCGGCGCTTTCCATTTTTTAATCACATCTGCAAAGGGCGGCAGAATCTTCTTCTCGCGGAACGGATACCAGCCGAGTTCACCGCGAACCGCCTGTTCCTTCAGTTCAGTCGATCCCCAAACCAGCGACGCGCCGAACGCGCCAAGCAGCGCCGATGTCCAGTTGTTCGAGATAAAAAGCGTGGCAACGATGACTGCAATTCCCGCGCCCATCACGTAGAGCCACCAAAGATAGCCGAAATAACGTTCGCCGCGAATGACCCATACAAATCCCAATCCGATGATGAAGAGCGTGGCAAAGCCAAGCGATAATCCAAACCAATTCATTTGGCACCTGCTTTCATGGCGGCAAGTTCTTCCGCAGAATATTTGCTTCCGCGCGGGTCGCGGTCGAGCCAGCCGAAGGTGGTCGCTTCGGGATGTTCCGCCAAAATCTTTGCGTGACGCGGGTTGTTCGGATTCGCGGGCGCATGTCCATGCTTGATTCGATTCTGCTGGCGGACAAATTCGAGCGCGTCCCACAGAAAGGTCACGGCGAGGATTCCACTCACCGCAGACAGGATCAGGCTTGAGGTCGTCAGGGAAAGCGAGACAAATGCCAAACCCAAAGCCAGGAAAAATCCAATCGGAATCCATAAATGAATTGCATTCCGTTCGACCTTTCGCACGGTCACATGTCCCATCCACACGCCAAAGAAGGTGGCAAGGGCGGCGGCAACTCCAACAAAGTTCAACTCCATCTTGACTCCAAAAAATGATTTTTCACATTATATGCGGGCAATTTTCACGCACAGACATTCTCACGCAACTCTCAACCAAAACTCCATAATCTACATTTACATGGCTTCGATAAACCATAAAATACGCTGGCTGTCATCTCAAACTTGGAGCAACTTTAATGAGAATTGCAATCATTGGCGGGGGAATTACAGGTCTTAGCGCCGCATGGGAATTGCAACAATGCGGCGTCGAATTTACCCTCCTCGAAGCCTCAGACCGTTGGGGCGGCAAGGTTATTTCATCTCAACTCGAATTGAAAAGTGGCGCGCGCTTTTTGGTGGAAGGCGGACCCGACACGCTCATCACCCGCAAGCCCGAAGCATGGGATTTGGCGACCGAGTTGGGATTGCTCGACCAGGCGACGAATCCTGGCTCCGAGACTCGCGGAACCTTCGTGCTGGATTCTGCTTCGCTTCACCCGATTCCTGTTTCGCCCTCCCTGTTTTTTTCCACCCCGCTGCTGACTCCGCGCGGAAAACTGCGCCTGCTGGCGGAGCCTTTTCAACCCGCCCGCCGCGACGACGAAGACGAGTCGCTGGCTGATTTTGTCCGCCGCCGACTTGGACAGGAAGCGCTGGATAAATTCATCGGTCCCGTCCTCGGCGGAATCTACAACACCGACCCTGAAACGCAAAGCATCATGGTCTCGTCGCCCGTCATGCGCGAGATGGAAAAGGACGGCGGCGGATTGTTCGCGGGCGCGTTGAAGCGGATGTTGCGGAAGAAGAAGCGACGCGCCCCGTTTGCTTTTGTCTCGTTCAAAGATGGCTTGCAAGCCTTGACCGATGAAATGGCGCGTCAACTCAAAGGCGATTTGCGGTTGAACGCGCAAGTTGAAAAAGTGACCCGCGACGGAAGCGGCTATCGAATTTTTATCGCCGACGGAAACAGCATTTACGCTGACGGCGTCATCTTTGCCACGCTGGCAAATCAAACATCCGCGATGATTCGGGAACTTGCGCCAGAGGCAAGCAAAAGACTGGCTGCGATTCGTCACCAAAACATCGGCACGCTTTCACTCGTCTACCGCGAGTCGGATATTCCAAAGGAGCCATACATCAGCGGCTTGATGATTCCACGTCGCGAAAAGCGGATGATCGACGCGGTGACGTTCACATCGCGCAAAATGCCCGAACGCTCGGCGGCAGGTTATGCGGTGGTGCGGGTCTTCATCGGCGGAGGCGCTCCGCAAATGGTGGATTTCTCCGACGAGCAATTGCTCGAAGCCACACAAAAAGAACTCGGCGAACTGCTCGGCATCCGCGCCATGCCGCAAACGTGGACAGCCTTCCGCTGGCAAAACGGATTTCCACAAGCGGAGGTCGGTCACCTGAAACGCATCGATGAAATCGAAAAACACCTGCCCCCCAACCTTGCACTGGCTGGCAGTTCGTATCGTGGCATCGCCGTGCCAGACTGCATCCGTCAGGGGCGCGACGCGGCGAAGAAACTATCGACATAAATACAAAATCATTTGAACCACGGAGACACCGAGGCAGTGCGAAGCCTCCTGTGGACGGAGTTTTTTATTGTCTTTCTCGGTGTCTCCGTGCCTCAGTGGTTAGCAAAAGGAGTCAAAATGCAAATCATTCGTTATCTCAACAACACACGGCTGGCATTATTTTCCATCGCCTACGGTTTGAGCGGAGCGCTCATCGGCGGGACACTCAACCGCATCATGATCGCGGAGTTGGGTCTGCCCGCCTCGCTCGTCGCATTCTTTTTCGCCGTGCCACTCCTCGTCTCGCCCGTGCGCGTCTGGCTCGGTTACCGTTCGGACGGATTCCCCATCTTCGGCAAACGCCGTGAGCCGTATATCGTCCTCGGCGGATTGACCATCGGGCTGGGGATCGTCGCCGCCTCGAACATCGCCGCCCAGCCCGCTAAGGTGTCCGCGCTACTCGTGCTGAGCGGCACGCTCTCGTTCATGCTCTACGGGCTGGGACGCAACCTCGCGCACAACACCTATCAAGCCCTGATTTCAGACCGTTACACGGGAACCTACCGCACACGCGCCGTCACGTTTTATGAAGTCGCCACCCTGCTCGGCTCGGTGATGGGCGCGGGATTCATCGGCAAGGCGCTCGAAACCTATGACCCGTCCAAACTGTTGGGCGTCGCCACGGGCGTGGCAGTCGCCGTCTTTTTGCTTGCCACCTTCGCCGCCATCGGGCAGGAATCCAAAACCCAAATTGTGGAAGTCGCTTCGGAGCAGGCGCGGAAAACCCCCTTTCAGCAGGTTCTACGCGACGTGGTCTTTGCCGACCCGCAGGTGCGGATTCTCTTTACGCTGGTCATCTTCACCTTCATTGGCACGCTGGCTCAGGACGCCCTGCTCGAACCCTACGGCGCGCTCGTCCTCGGCATGTCCGTCGGCGACACCACCCGCCTGACGATGTACTGGGGTCTGGGCGTTCTCGCGTCCATGCTGGCTTCGGGACTCTTCCTCATCAAATGGCTCGGACATCTCAAACTGATGCGGACAGGAATCATCGCCAGTATCCTCGTCTTCATCGGCTTGATCGTGATGGGGCTGATGGGCAACGCAGGCATGTTCAAAAGTTTGGTCTTCGTGATGGGGTTGGGAACTGGCTTGGCAGGCGCGGGCATGTTGAGCAGCCTGATCTCGTTCACCACTCCCATCCGCGCGGGGATGTTGATGGGAGTCTGGGGCGTGGCGAACATGCTCGGTCACGCCGTCGGCAACCTGACGGGCGGCATCCTCGTGGACAGCGTCCGCCTCGCGACGGGCAGCGCGGCGCTGGCGTATTATTCGCTCTTCGGCATGGAAGCAATCATGCTTGGCGTGGCGCTTTATCTTTCCACCCGTTTGGATTTGAACGCCTCCCGCGCTCACACAGAGGAGACTGAAGTCCTGGCATCCGTCGCCGCCGCAGACTGATACCCACAGACCGCTTCGCGGACTCCCTCCGCGAACTGATCTTCCGCCTGACGGATTAGCCGCCCCGCGACTTCCTCCTCCACCACTGCTTCGCCGCAATTCGGGCAGACCCACGCGGGCACATCCCGAATCAGCAGGCGAAACTCATCCCGCTCGAAGGGGATGGAAGTCAAACCGTCAACCAAATCCGATTGTCTGCAAATCAGGCAAATCATACTTTTTCCGTAGGGCAGACTTAGGTCTGCCCTACCTTTCTACTCCGAAAATCCTTCTTCCACTTGTTTACGTCGGGAAGATAAACCGTAATCACCGTGACCGCCTCGGGCATTTCAGAAGTCACCACATGGAACGGACGCCTGCCTTGAAAGCCCAAAATCAAGCGGCTGGGTTCGGGCATCTCACCCGAATAATCCTCGACGACATCCCCTGCCTCCAACGCATGGCGGACTTTTTCGGGAGAAATCTCCCGCTCGAACAGGCGTTGAACCGCGTGAGCACGATAAAAAATTGAAGGCATCTGGAACTCCATTTTTTAGTATATCATTTGCCTGAGCAATTAATTTATTGGCTACGCGCAAAATTCATTCCCATCACCTTGACGCGGATTTTTTGTTGTGATATTCTAGCGTCCGCCGACTAGACTGACCAGTCGGTCTAGTCTTCCCATGACCTCAAACTCCCCCACCTCCCACGAAACCCGCACCCGCATCCTCGAAGCGGCGGTCAAGGTTTTCGCCACGAAAGGCTACCACGACACCAAAGTGGACGACATCGTGAGCGAATCCAACACCTCGAAAGGCTCGTTCTACTTCTACTTCCCCAGCAAGCAGGATATTTTCCTCGCCCTCAGCGACACCTTCGCCGACCTGCTCGAATCCAAAATCACACAGGCGATGGAAAAAGAGGAACACGGGATTCAGCAGATGGACGCCGCCCTGCGGACCGCCCTCGGTTTGTTCAGCCAGTACCGCGGACTGGCGAAGATTGCGCTGGTGCAAGCGGTCGGGCTGGGAGCCATTTTCGAGGAAAAGCGGCGGGCGTTGAACAACCGACTGACGACGTTGATTCAGTCACGGCTGGAGCGGGCGACGGCTGATGGGAGCATTCCCCCGCTTCAAGCGGAGATTACCGCCCGAGCCTGGGTCGGCGCCTTGAACGAAGTCGTCATCCACTGGATTTACACGGGAACGCCGCCGCTGGAAGATTCACTGCCCGCGTTGAAGGCGTTTTTGATGAGGTCGATTGGGAAAGAAAGTAACGAGTGAGAAGGAACGAGTAAAAAGTGAAAAGTAAAAAGGAGTTTACCCTGATGCGTTTGTATCGTTTATTTGTGTTTGTTCTGGCGCTGGGATTAATTCTCAGCGCGTGCGGAGCGCCCGCAAAACCTGCCACACTCAAGATTGCCGTCCTGCCCATCATCGACACGCTGCCGATGTACGTCGCCCAGCAGGAAGGTTTGTTTGCCAAGCACGGCGTCAATGTTGAGTTCGTGCCTGTCGCTTCCGCGCCTGAGCGCGACCAACTACTCGCGGCGGGTCAGGCGGACGGCGCGGTGAACGAGACGCTGGCGGTGATGTTGTTCAACAAAGAGAAAGTCCAAATGCAGGCGATTCGTTATGCGCTGCGCCCCTCCGAAGGTGCGGGACATTTCTTCGTCATTGCCTCCGCCAAGAGCGGAATCACCGACGCACAGGGCTTGAAGGGCGTGGAAATCGGCGTTTCGCAGGGGACGGTCATCGAGTATGTGACCGAGCGGCTCCTGCAAGCGGAAGGGCTGGCGGGCGACGAAATCAAGACCATCGCTGTGCCGAAGATTCCCGACCGCATGGCGCTGCTCGCTTCGGGCGAGTTGAACGCTGGCACGCTGCCCGACCCGCTTGGGGCGTTGGCGGTTCAGCAGGGTGCGGCAATCGTGCTGGACGATTCCGAACATCCCGAATACGGTTTCAGCGTGCTTTCCTTCCGCAAGGAAGTGATCGACGCCAACCCCGAAGCAGTGAAAGGCTTTCTGGCGGCTGTCGAAGAGGCTGTGGCGTTGGTCAATGCCGACGCGAAGAAATACACCAGCGTTTTGAGCGACCAGAAACTTGTGCCGCCGCCCCTGCTGGAAACCTACAAAGTCCCGCCCTTCCCCACGGCTGGAGTCCCCAGCGAAACCGAGTGGAACGACGCGTTGGCTTGGGCAAAGGAAAAAGGCATGTTGACCGCCGATGTCTCGTATGCGGATTCGGTCAATGCGGGGTTGCTGCCGTAAATTCTTGTTTTCAACCACAAAGGGTCACAAAGGTACACGAAGGAAAACCCCAAATTCTCAAGGCGTTTGCTGGCTTGGATTGCCAAAACCAAGCCGTTCGGCGAATGCAGGGTTGCTGCCGTAAATTCTTGTTTTCAACCACGAAGGGTCACAAAGGTACACGAAGGAAAATCCTTTTTGGGTGAAAAAAGATTGCCGTTATAATCAAGTGACAGTCACCTGCGAGGTGACTGTCACTTTTTGGCTAACCATGATAAACCTCCACTCCCTCTCTTTTGGCTACCCGCATACTGCGCCCATCTTTCAGAATTTCAACTGGAAGGTGGAACGCGGCGAGACTTGGGCGATCCTTGGCTCGTCGGGTTGCGGCAAAACGACCCTGCTCTACCTGTTGGCTGGGTTGCGCTTCCCGACTGCGGGCGTCATCGAAATCGACGGCGAGCCGCTCAAACGTCCGCGCCCACGCACGGGGTTGATTTTGCAAGATTACGGCTTGCTGCCCTGGGCAACCGTCCGCGAGAATGCGGGGCTGGGATTGCAAGTCCGCGATTTTTACGGGGAAGATGGCAAGCACACGCCGAAAAACTTTCAGCCAGAAAAAGACCCCGAGTATTGGATAACCAAACTTGGGCTGGGCGAAGTCGCGGAAAAATTCCCCGCCCACATCTCAGGCGGACAACGTCAGCGGACGGCAATCGCCCGCACACTGGCTTTATCGCCCGACCTGCTGTTGATGGACGAACCGTTCTCGTCGCTCGACGCCATCACCCGCGAAGACCTGCAACACCTGACCCTTTCGCTGTGCAAGGAACAAGCCCTGACGCTGGTCATCGTCACCCACGCCATCGAGGAGGCAATCGCGCTGGGGAGCAAAATCCTGTTGCTCGATTCGTCGCCGCGCATTTTCGAGAACCCGAAGGGGCGCGCGGGAGAGACAGGACACCGCAACAGTCGGGAATACCGCGAGTTGTGCGATCTGCTGTGGAAAGAAATGAGAAACGAGAAATGAGTAAGCGCGGGATTGTCTTTTCCATCGTCGGGTTGGCTGTCGCGTGGCAGATTGTCGCCATGCTGGTCAACCGCGACATTTTGCCCGCGCCGTGGGATGTGTTCGTCGTCTTCGTGGACGAACTGGACAACGGACTCGTCACCCACTTTTTCTACAGCCTGTGGCGGGTGACGGCGGGCATGGCACTCTCGGTGCTGGCGGCGGCTCCAGCGGGGCTGTTGATCGGCGGCTCGAAGCGGCTGGATAGAATCTTCTCCCCCATTATTTATGTTTTGTATCCCATTCCCAAAGTGGTCTTCGTGCCTGTGGTTTTATTGTTTTTGGGAATTGGCGATGTGGCGAAGATCACCCTCATCTTCCTGATTTTATTTTTCCAAATCGTGGTGCTGGTGCGCGACCAGGCGGCTGGACTCCCCCCGCAGTTGATTCAAAGCCTGCAAAGCCTCGGCGCGGGACGGCGGGCGCTGTTCCGCTTTGTGTACCTGCCCGCCAGCCTGCCCGCCATTTTGACCGCGCTGCGGCAATCCATCGGCACGGCGGTGGCGGTGCTGTACATCACCGAGTTGTTCGCCACCAAATACGGGCTGGGATATTACATCTACTACAACGGCAGTACGCTGTTCAATTATCCCGCCATGTACGCGGGCGTGATCGCCATGAGCCTGCTGGGACTCGGCATGTACTACGCCGTCGATTGGGCGGAGCGGCGGCTGTGCAAGTGGAAGTTTGTTTCGTGACCGTGGACGATGGACGGTTGACCGTGAACAGATTATCCCAACGCAATTCCCATCCAGAATAAAACGCTAAACACAAACGCGGTTTGACCTGTCTCTGCCAGCGCGGCGTTGAGCGGACGTCCTTTTTGCGTGAGGACGGCGCGGGATGCGCGGAACGCAAGCGGCAGAGAACCCCACGCAAGCAGGGAAAACCACGAGACGATTCCCATCCACGCGGCAAGCGGCAGGATGAGATACGCTCCCGCCATGCACAGCAGGTATTCGGCTTTGGTGAACGTTTCGCCGAAAATCACCGCCAGCGTGCGTTTCTTTCCTTTGCGGTCGTTTTCGATGTCGCGCAAATTATTGACCACCAGAATCGCAGTGATAATCAAGCCAGGCGGAATGGACATCCACCAGGCGGCAGCGGAGACGGAATCCGCTTGCACGTAGTACGTCCCTGCGACGGCGGCAAG
>Ga0172367_10007853_pt1 | contig 12080 bp, 14 predicted proteins | sample Lak10m_FD_114542 | JGI IMG/M metagenome (GOLD analysis project Ga0172367, IMG submission 114542) | Freshwater microbial communities from Kabuno Bay, South-Kivu, Congo - kab_022012_10m | ecosystem: Environmental > Aquatic > Freshwater > Lake | place: Democratic Republic of the Congo: South-Kivu...
GGAGGGGGGGGTAGCCCCCTCCCGGTCCGCACATTTTTGCCAGCCTACTCATTCCTGGTAATGCTGCACTTTTTCCAGCCACGATGAATGTTCCATACGAAATCCCACCAATACGGCTGCAGAAAGTACTACGTTACTCATTCCTGATAAGGGGGGTGGGGGTACCACCCCCCCCACCTCCAAAAAACCCGAAGGGGGGATCCTCCTCTTCCTCCAGGCGGCATACAGTTAAAAAAACATGCATAAACTACCGGGTTTTCTCTTTAGTCTTCGTCGTGAACTCAACATAAAGAGCCGCCAGAAAAGCCTGGGCGGCGATCCCCTTGTGTCCGGTCCGAGTGGGGGGTAACCCCCCACCCCCCATCGTTCTGACCGCATGTGCCCATACGATCCACTTCCCTTTTTCCCACCCGACCAGCTCAAGAGGCATGCAGTGCAATATCTGGTACACAAAAAGGATGCCACATGCAGATCACCCCCCCGCCATCCACGCACTCCGGCACCCGACATTGCCCTCGATCGTTTCGTATACTCGTACATCCTGGCCGGTGAGACGATCACCCTCATCGATACCGGGGTAGCCGGTTGCGAGGAGACTATTTTTAAATACCTCAGGTCCATCGGCCGCAAACCCTCCGAGATCTCCCTCATCATCCTCACCCACTCTCATCCGGACCACATCGGGGCCGCCCGGGCAATCCAGCATGTGACGGGTTGTAGTATCATGGCCCACCCGGCCGAGTGGGCATGGATCGAGGATACGGAACTCCAGAACAGGGAGCGCCCGGTGCCCGGGTTCTCCTTGCTTGTTGGCGGACCGGTCCTGCTGGACCACGAGATCAGCGATGGCGATGTGATCGATCCCGATGGCACGGAAGAGTACGAGATCCAGGTCCTGCATACTCCTGGCCATTCGCCGGGTTCGGTATCCCTCCTGCTGCCCCGGGAACGTGCACTCTTCTGCGGGGACGCCATTCCGGTCGAAGGGGATCTCCCGGTCTATGATGATGCAGGGGAATCTGCGCGATCAGCAAGAAGGCTCCAGGCAGTTGCCGGCATCAACGTCTTACTCTCCGCATGGGACGAACCCCAGGAGGGTGCTCTGGTATATGAGAGGATGGACCGGGCGCTCGCCTACCTGCAGAAGATCCATGAGACCGTGATCCTGGCAGCAGGTGAGGGAGATCCCGAGCTTATGGAACTGACGAAAAAGGTTGCCGGATCTCTCGGGTTGCCACCACAGGTCGTGACCCCGCTCCTTGCCCGGACCTTTGCGGCAAATCTTCGGATCCGGGACCGGAAAGACCTGCTTGGGGATCGGCAATAAAAAAATGTCGTTTTTCGTCAGAAGGCCTTCCGGACTGACACCAGCCAGACCTCAAACTCCCGGTAAAATCAGCGGATTCTATTGATATCTTCCTGCGAACGCATACTGGACTTCTCGCGAAAAGATCTGGCATGATCTTCGGCGTCCCCGTGATCCTCTTCCCCGTCAAGGGGATTGAACCGGGCATCGCGGGGGTCCCGGCATGGTTCATTGGTTGCCGTGCGGCAGAATGCGGTCCGCACAGGAGAGGGCAGGGGATTTACCGCACATTTCGTATCAGCCCGGCCATCCCAGTTCTCATTGACCGGAAAACCTGCTCTTTTAAGCGGGCGGTCCCAGGTGGCATCAACCAGTACCCAGCGCCCATCGATCTGAACGAGGCAGGCAAGATAGTGGAAGACCGGAAGTCCTGCAGCAAGCTGGCGATGGGCCGGAGAATAAAGAAGCTCCGGATCATTCCAGATGAAGGGGAAGGTTGCAAACGCCACGTCGAATCCCAGCCGCCCGGACATCTCCGCAAGCAGGTAATGCTTTGGCCCGCAGTATCCCCTCCCGAGCCGGAGCATCTCCTCAGGAGATGTCTTCGGGTTCGTCATGGGGACTGCAATGGAGTAGGGAATATCGCGGATGTGTTCGAAAACAGAGATCGGGCCCTGGCGATCGTCAAGACCCCGAGTCCACTCCAGAAATTTCTCATTCACCAGGGTTGTCATACGGACACTCCATCGGAATTTCGGGTGTACTCATGAATCTACATTCCCGTTCCGGATAATTCAAGCTCGGGGAGAACCGGACATCCGCAGATACAACCAAAAGTCACGGATCTGCCTAAAACGAGAAACTCCCCCACGAGGGGAAAATATTGAGCAGTCCTGACGGCCGGATTGCTCCGGCCGGCAGGTTAACTGCGTGCAAAAGGAAAAAGTGAAATTATGCGTTCTTCATCTTGGCTTTTGCGACGAATCCGTCTTTGCCAATGTAGTACATGAAGCCCTTTTCCTTGGCGATCTTTTCAGTACCGACTTTCTTCTTCTTGCCGGTCTTGTTGTGCTTCATCGGGGCTGCCCAGACATACCCGTCCTTGCCAATGAAGTAGAGGTATCCCTTTTCGCGCTGAATCTTTTCTTTTCCAATTTTGGTTCCCATTTAAACACCTCAAAACCTCTATTCGGTTTTGATAATGAAAGGTGACGTCTGATAATATATAAGGTTTCCGTCGAAAGCCCGTCGAAAACAGAATTTTTGCCACTTATTTAAGGCTCTTTTGGTCATTGTGGCACACAATTTCGTCCGTTTAAAAAACCAATTAAAATGCCCCGTTTGGTATAAAAGCTCATTAATGAGGTCAGAATGGCAGTCTGGGCAGTATGGTGCACCGGAAGCAAAAGCGCGGGTTTCGGGGTGTACCGGGGGGATACCGGCGGGGGGTGCGGCACAATCACCCCAGATTTATCACAGGCTGTATCCGGGGAGGTACGGTCCGGGCAATTTTCAGGGGCACCGCCACGCCGTCAGGGCTTAGCGTGACCCTCACTGAACCATAGGGAGAGACACCCGTAGTCGGACAGAGGGTCAGTTCGAACTGCTCATCGGGTTCCAGCCAGTCATCAGAGTCCGCAGTCCTCCCCGGGAGCAGATTATATTTACCGGAGATCGTCCAGTTCGGGCATTGCAGTGTCGTGGAAGGGGACCTGAGAAGATACTCAGTCGAGGTACCATTGTTCCATGAAACCTGGAGACGCTCCATATCAATTGCCCCGGTACTACCCATAAACAGTGAGACCGTTGGTCGGATGATCCCAAGTTGTCCTGTATCAGGATTGGGAAACGCAACAATGGTTTTTCCATTCGGCCCGGATACTGCAGGAAACCCGTACACATTACCGGTCAGCTGAATGGTATCCCCGGACATGTACATACTTTCAGCCACGAGTCCACCGGGAAACATCCGTGACCAGTCGGGAACACTGTTGCTGCCCAGGTAAACCATCGCCAGGGCAGTAACACTGATGAGCACAATCAGGGTGATTACGAGTTCGAGACCTGTGAACCCGTCATCATCGCTTATTGCAGGATGGATCATGCCAACACCCTGCGATCGATCAACCGTTTCGGGCGCCCTTTTGCTCGGGACAACTCGAGACCACCGGGTGCAGCAAACGTAACTGAAATATCCAGGTTGCCCTCATGATATTGCTGGCTGATCAGGGGTTTGTACCTGAGGAAACGACCGATAATATTGTCAGTTACCAAGTTCCGGTTACAAAATTCCGTATCCAAGCACTCGACACTGATATGTAGGGAGATCTTGTTCGTTGTATCCCCGGAGTGAATATACGCTTCATATTCCCCCGTAAGGAAGTCCAGGTTCTCAGGCTGGAAGACCGCTGCTTCAATATCAACACGGTTCAAAGAGTTCCCGAACATCCACGCGGTCTCAGCCTCCCGCTGGGGATTATGAATCCGCATGTGCGTCCTTCCGCACCGGCACTTCTGCCGGGAAAGGACAACGGTCGTATCCTCAGTATCATAATTAAGGAGGAGCATCCCGCTCTTTCCCCCGACCGGGAGCAGCGTAGTGAGAACTGCCCTGCCACACTCACCGTCTTTCACAAACCCCTGCATCCAGGGGTCGTAAACATCCAGGTGTACCAAATCTTCAGGTACATGAAGTCCTGATAGCTGCGTACATTCACCACACATAGTACCTTCTGTACTACCATAGGTATTGTACACAGGACAGTCCCACAGTTCCGCCAGGTACTTCCGGGATTCGTCAGCAAAACTCTCACCGCCTGCAACGAGTTTGTCAATTGCAATATCGCCGGGTCTGATGCCCTCAGATCTGAGTCGCCGTACTAATCTGAGGAGTTTAAAAATACTCCCCACGATTGCGGTCGGACGGTAGTTCCGAAGGATGCGGGAGTCAAAAGAGCATTTCCCGATCGGGATGATCCCCATCCCGATCTTACGCGCTGCAATCGTCATAGTATTGGCACCGACATTCATCCCATACGAGGCGCAGACCACGATCCGGTCTTTCTTTGAAAACCCCTGCGAGACAAAACACCTCGCGTACTTCTCAGCATAGCGGTTCCAGTCATCCCAGGTCAGGAAAAAACCTTTGGGCGTCCCGCTGGTACCGCTCGTTTCCTGGATGGAGAAGATATTGGACCAGTCCGAGGAGAGGAACTCAAATTCAGGGGTCACCGGGGGCTGGTGCTCCCGTATCGTTTTACCGGAAATTAAGGGGAGGTCAAGGAGATCCTCATGCACGCGGATCGCAGCCACATCGATGCGGTTCTCCCGGAACCAGGCACGGTAGAAAGGCGAATGTTCTGCAGCGTACCGGACCGTATACCGGACCCGTTCATCGATCAGGGAATCGAGATCGTCCCGTCCCAGGGTTTCTATATCCGGGGAGAAATACGGTCCGGCCGACATAAGAAAGAGTTGCCGGAGAATTGTTTAAAGGTTTTGTGAAAATACGAAGAACCTGCTGCCGACAGGGTGTGTTGTCAAGCGCCTGCAGCATTTATCCTCTTGAAATATCCATAGTAACAGGACATTTTCATGTACTTCCATCTCATCCTCACCGACAACTGTAACCTCTGTTGCAGGTACTGCCGGGCCAAGGCTTTTGAGGAGCTTGAGGAGAGCGAGGGGGAACGCTCGCTGGTGTTTGACGAAAACCTTCCCCTTGACCTGGATTTTGATCTGGATATTCTTTACAAATTCCTGCAAAAAGATCCTGATGCCACCCTCACATTCTATGGGGGGGAACCGTTGCTTCGGGCAGACCTGATCGAGCGTATCATGCGGGAATCACCGGTAAAGCGGTTCATGATGCAGACCAACGGGCTCCTGCTTGACCGGCTCCCGCCGGAGATTGTCAACCGGTTCACTACGATTCTCATCTCTCTTGACGGGAGAAAGGAGCTGACCGATGCGAACCGCGGGAAGGGAGTATATGACCGTGTCATGGAAAATATCCGGAGGATCCGGGCAAGCGGGTATGCCGGGGAACACATTGCACGGATGACAGTGACCGAGGCCACGGATATCGTGGACTCGGTCCGGTACCTGGCATCCAACCCGGACTATTCTTTCTCGTCCATCCACTGGCAGATCGATGCAAATTTCGCAGGGGATTTTTCAAAGCGCCGGTTTGGCGAATGGGCTGTGGGGAATTACAATCCCGGGATACGTACGCTCGTAGGCTCATGGGTAGACAATATGGAGAACACGGGTGATGTGCTGCGGTGGTACCCGTTCCTTGACCCCATGGAAGACCTGCTTCTGGAAAGGTCGAGCCGGCTCCGGTGCGGCTCAGGGTACGTCAACTACAGTATCATGACAGACGGGAGCATCAGCCCCTGCCCGATCATGATCGGGACATCCCAGTATTATCTCGGGCACATCTCCCGGTCCCACCCGCTGCGCCTGGACACCATTCCCATAGGAAATGAGTGTACTGACTGCAGGATCCGCGATTTCTGCGGGGGCAGGTGTCTCTATTCGAATATTACCCGGCCGTGGGGCGACACTGAACGGAGGCTCGTCTGCAGAACGGTTGAAAACCTGCACGATGCACTCAGTAACGCACTTCCCCGTGTACAATCGCTTATCCGGAGGGGCATAATCAGTCCCGATGACTTTCATCATGAGAAATTCAATGGCTGCGAGATCATCCCCTGATTAGATCATGATGGGAATGTAAAAAAACGGTCCATCAAACGCAGATTTTTATATTTCAAACCGGTAACGGACTATTTGCAGTAAACACTGCATGAGTCATACAATGGAGAGAAAGAGTTTTGGCGGTCCGAGGAATTTCGGTCCCAGGGAAATGACAAAAACAGTCTGCTCAGACTGTGGCAAAGAGTGCGAAGTTCCCTTCAAGCCCACTGAAGGAAGACCGGTCTACTGCAGGGACTGCCTGCCCAAGCACCGGAAACCCCGATTCTAAAATAATCGGGAACAACTTTCTTTTTTTTAACCTGCCCTCATCCAAAAAAAACAGCGCAATGTGTCATTTCCGATACCCTCTTGTATACTTCGAAACAATACCGGCTTCTCATGGCAAGATCCTGGAAAGAGGCAAAGGAATGTGCAATCCGCGAGAAGCTCCCGCAGGTGTTCCACGATTGTGATGAAGATCTCTATGGTGCCTGCAATGAAGGGGAGCAACAGGGTTCGTTCAAAGGCGGGGCCTTTACCGAGCACCGCTGCATCTGCATGCCCGCGAGCCTGAGCCCGGAAGTGCTTGAAGAAAAAGAGCGGAAATTCCGGCAGGAGAACCCGGACTGGTAAAAACCGCGTTTTGTTACCGGCGTTTGATTTCCTGGCGGAAACGGTGCATCAGATCATAGAGCATCCGCCGGAATTCGATGCCGATCTCTTCCCAGGATTTGGCATCTGAAAGAGTGTCGGCCATATCCCTGACCTGGGGTGCAGCAGGGGCCTGCCGGACGATCTGACCATCATCCTGATCCTCCAGTTTTGGCATCCACCACAGCTGCCGCATGATCTCGAAATAACCGCTTGCAAGGACAACCAGGAAGACCAGGGGCACGATCAGGAATGACAGGTAGAAGAACATCCTGTACAGGTTCGTTGCTGCCATAGAGTCAACCCACTGGAATACCTCGAGAATGAAGATCATGCAGAAGATACTCCCGATCGCTTTGATGATGGGGGCCGGCAGGTTCATCGGGAACGGGAACGCCGCAAAGAGATCCCCGATAAAGAAGATGACGCAGATGAGTAAGAGCAGCCAGAAATTCTCATTCAGGAAAATGACACCAGCATGATAGAAGGGACAGGTAACATAATACCCGAGGATATTGGCAAGAACAACAACAATCAGAAACGAGATGATCCCAATCATCCGCGAAACAAAAACCCAGCCAAAAGGGTGTTTACGACATCGTGACATTATCCTCTGCCTCAGAAACGCTGTACTCGTTTTGTCAGGTGCCCTATTTAGGAGTTGACATTTTGGATTTTCAGGATATCGTCCACCTGAAAATCACTTCTTTTCTCCCATATCATGCAGATATATCCATCTCATGTTCACACTTTCATGCCGGTGCAGGAACCTGCAGGTTTACAAAGGTTGCCCAATTCAATAGTGCAAGCGTACGTATACATTAATGCAAAATAACGCACAACAATACGCAAGTAATTACAATAATGTATAAATATGTACAAAGTAGACCTATATATCAACAGAAACCGGACAAGGGCCCGAACTTGAGTCACCCGGAAATCCATCTGTAGTGTATCGTGATTATCACCTGCAGCCCCGTGGTGCAGGGACCAGAATATAAAGGTTGCAGTGTTATGTCCCAGAAATTATCCCTTAACCTGAGCCTCCAGGAGTTCATTACCTCGGTAAGCGACCAGCCAAAACCCCTGGTCATCCCGCTCTGCACCGAGATGCCGCTTCCTGAAATATCCCCGCTCGATATCTATACCGGAACCCGGACCGGGTGCGGGTTCCTGCTGGAATCCATGGACGGCAGCGAGAAGCTTGCCCGGTACTCGTTCATCGGGATTGATCCTGAATTCACAGTCACTATCAGAGATACGATCAGCCTGCGGGGAAATGAGCCATATGTGTCCATTGCCAGGGACCCGGAAGGGAAAGATCCCGTGGAAAAGATCAAATCAATCCTTTCCCGGTTCCATTACGTGAATGTAAAGGCGCCCCGCTTCTTCGGGGGCATGGTCGGCTATTTTGCTTACGATTGCATCTATTCCCTATTTGAGAAAGTGAGGGAAGGGAAAGATGTCCCGGCCAAGATCGGAATAGATGTTCCCGATGCCTGCTTCATGTTCACCAAGGACTGCATTGTCATCGATCACCGGGATAGGAAACTGTACATTTTTTCGAGCCCGTTCCTGACCTATGATACCGACAGCGAGACCGAGTACAAAAAGTGCGAAGCAAGAATCCGGGATCTTGCCGATCATATCGGAACGCTTGCTCCGAGAAAAAAAACAGAGTGCCCCCTGACCGCGAGTGCGGGGGCATCCATACCGTTCCATTCAAAAATCTCCCGGGACATGTTTGAGCATGCCGTTGACCGGGTCAAGGACCATATCGTTGCAGGAGACATCTTCCAGGCAGTTCTCTCGCGCCGGATGGAATGCAGGATCACTGATGATCCATTCGCAGTCTATGCGGCGCTGCGGGAGATCAACCCCAGCCCGTACATGTACTACCTCGATTTCGGGGACGAGAGGGTCATCGGTGCGAGCCCCGAGATGCTCGTGCGGGTTGAGAAACGAAGGGTGACGACAGTCCCGATTGCGGGCACCCGCCCGCGGGGGAAGAACCGCGAAGAGGACGAACAGTTTGCCAGGGATCTCCTGAACGATACAAAAGAGCGGGCTGAGCACACAATGCTCGTTGATCTCGCGAGAAATGATGTCGGAAGGGTCTGCCGGTTCGGCTCGGTGGAAGTCAGCGAATTCATGAGTATTGAGAAATTCTCGCATGTCCAGCATATCGTTTCGACGGTGAACGGGACACTCCGGGACAACCTTGATTGTTACGAGGCGTTCAGGTCCTGTTTCCCGGCAGGGACGGTCTCCGGAGCCCCGAAGATCCGCGCAATGCAGATCATTGACGAGCAGGAGGCATCGCCCCGGGGCCTGTATGCAGGTGCCGTGGGATACGTAGGTTTTGACCGTAACCTTGACTTCGCCATCGCGATCCGGACGGTCGTTGTCCGTGGCAAAACGGCATATGTGCAGGTGGGGGCAGGGATCGTTGCCGATTCCGTACCGGTTAATGAATGGAAGGAGACCGAGAACAAGGCTGCAGCCATGATCCGGGCGATCGAGCGATCGGGAGTCTGTTCATGAACGTCCTGATCGTGGACTGTTATGACAGTTTCACTTTTAACCTGTACCAGCAGGTAGGAAGGCTTGGGGGGAACCCGGTAGTATTTCCCTGCGATACGACCCTTGAGGTGTTGCAGAAGGCCGGGTGTGACCGTATCATCCTCTCACCGGGACCAGGTACACCGGATGAGTCCGGGGTCTGCCGGGAAGTGCTTGACACGATGAGCCGAAACGTCCCCACTCTCGGGGTCTGCCTCGGGCACCAGACCAGCTGCACGGCCTTTGGTGGGAAGGTTATCCGGGCATCGCACCTGATGCATGGCAAGACGTCCCCCATCAGCCACGAGGGGGAGGGGGTCTTTGCCGGAGTGCCAACGCCTTTTGTTGCCACACGGTACCATTCGCTTATTGCAGAACGGGATTCCCTTCCGGAGGATCTCGTGGTCACGGCATCGAGCATGGACGACGGGTACGTGATGGGAGTCCGGCACACCCGCTACCCCATCGAGGGCATCCAGTTTCACCCGGAGAGTATCCTCTCACCGGAAGGGGACATGATCATCCGGAATTTCCTGTTCCCTCAGGTGGTCCCGTCATGAGTATCAAAAACACTATTGCCCGCTTGATTGAGGGACAGGATCTCGGACCGGAAGAGGCAGAGAGGGTTATGGGAGCCATCATGGAGGGAGCGACGACCCCGTCACAGATCGGTGCATTCCTGGCAGCCCTGCGGATGAAAGGTGAGACCCCGGGTGAGATCGCTGCATTCGCCCAGGTGATGCGGCGCCATGCTGTTGTGGTTGCTCCGGTCATGAAGAAAACGCTCGTCGATACCTGTGGAACCGGTGGTGACGGGACACATACTTTCAATATCAGGGGTCCCGGTGGTAAAACATGGCAACAGGAGTGTCAGCAGTGCCTGCGGTTCTGCCGACGTGCTCGATTCCCTCGGTGTCAACCTCGCCGTGGATCCAAAAATCCAGGCGGGGATTGTCGAAACGGTGGGAATCGCCTTCCTCTTTGCCCCCAGCCACCACCCGGCCATGCGCCATGTGATGGCTGCCCGGCAGGAGCTCGGGTGCAGGACGGTCTTCATTATTCTCGGTCCGCTTGCAAACCCGGCCGGGGCACAGGCGCAGGTTATTGGCGTCTATAATCCGGGCCTAACCCGGCCAATGGCAGAAGTCTTAAAAATTCTCAGGATATCTCATGCCATGGTTGTCCACGGGTGCGGGATCGATGAGATCACCACGACAGGTGAGACGCAGGTCTGCGAACTGGTGGGGGGATCATCAGTACCTACACCCTTAACCCGGCAAATTTCGATCTCGCTCCGGCCAGTCTGGCAGACCTCCGTGGCGGGGACGCACAGGAAAATGCCCGGATCATCCGCGAGATCCTGAACGGGGAACGGGGGGCCGGAAGGGACATTGTCATGCTCAACGCAGGGGCGGCAATTTATACCGGGGGGCAGGCACGAAACCTTCACGAGGGGATCCGTAAGGCGGCAGTATCTATAGATTCGGGCAATGCCCTTGTGAAGCTGGATGCCCTGGTGGAAACAACGCGGGGTGCAGCATGATACTGGATGAGATTATAAAACGGACAGAGAAACGGGTAGCGCTGCTCCCGGGATCCTTTTCGGAAGAGATCAAGAGAGAACGGGTGAGTCTTGCAGGGGCAATCCGGAACCGGAACGGAAGGAATGCGATTATTGCCGAGATCAAGTGTGCGTCACCGAGCCGCGGAGTTATCCGGGGTAATGTCGACATGGCAATGAGGGCCGGGGAGCTGCAGGACGGGGGCTGTGTTGCCCTCTCGGTCCTGACCGAGCCCTACTTTTTCGGGGGAACCGGGCGGGACATCGAACAGGTCAAGAGTGCTGTGAGCCTGCCGGTCCTCCGGAAGGATTTCATTATCGATGAACGGCAGATTGCTGAATCGCTGGCACTTGGTGCGGACGCGGTACTTCTCATTGCTGCGGTACTGGGGAAGAACCTTTCAGACTATGTTGACCGCGTTTTTGATCAGGGGCTCGAACCCCTCGTTGAAGTCCGCACCATGGCAGAGGCCGAATCAGCTCTTGCAACAGAAACGACCCTTATAGGTATAAACAACCGCGATCTGACCACCCTCAGCATCGACCGTTCCACAACCCGGCTCATATCAGAACAGGTCCGCCGGGAGGGGCGGCTGATCGTCTCTGAGAGCGGGATGCGATCCGCTGATGATGTGCGGGAGATAAAGAGGTATTGCGATGCATTCCTGATAGGATCCTCGATCATGGCCCATAACCACCCGAGAAAGAAACTGGAGGAGTTCGTGTGCGCGTAAAGATCTGCGGAATTACCCGGCCTGAAGATGCCTGTTTTGCGGAACAGAAAGGCGCCGATGCCATCGGGGTTGTTCTGTTCTCGGCATCCAGACGTTCGGTGAGCACGGAGCGGGCGCGGGAAATTTTCGCTGCCGTTGGTCCGTTCATCACAACTGTAGCAGTGACCCACACGGAGTCACGGGACGAACTGGACCAGATCATTTCCTTAAAACCGGACGCGATCCAGATCTCGCACCCGTTCCGATTTCGTGAAAACCCGGGCGTAAGGATCATCCGGGTGATCGGACGGGGCGATCCCCTGCCGGAAGATTGTGATGCGGTCATTGTCGATGACAGTCACGGGGGAGGAAGAGCGTTCGACTTGGCATATGCCGGGGAGGTAGTCAGGCATGCGAAGATCCCGGTTATCCTTGCAGGGGGTCTCACCCCGCAGAACGTCGGGGAAGCCATCCGGTGGGTCAGACCTTATGCAGCAGACGTGGCGACCGGGGTTGAGATCTCACCCGGGATCAAGGATCCGGAGAAAGTGAGGGCGTTCATCGCCGCGTGCAGGAGTGCGTACCA
>Ga0172367_10007854_pt1 | contig 12074 bp, 11 predicted proteins | sample Lak10m_FD_114542 | JGI IMG/M metagenome (GOLD analysis project Ga0172367, IMG submission 114542) | Freshwater microbial communities from Kabuno Bay, South-Kivu, Congo - kab_022012_10m | ecosystem: Environmental > Aquatic > Freshwater > Lake | place: Democratic Republic of the Congo: South-Kivu...
CAAAAAAACGCTGCATGGCTTACATCCTCTGGTCCAGGTACTTGCCGGTTTCCATGTGGGCGAAGTCAGGCAGCATCTCAAAAAACAGTTCGACGATGTCCGCCTTGGTCCAAGTGGGGCGATTGCGCAACGTCACTACGCCATCCTTGAAGCGCTCCAAAGCCCCCGCATTAAACGTGGGCTGGTTGCGAATCACTCCCACACTTTCAAAGCGCGCCATATCGAGGTCTTCCTTATCAGTAAAGAACTCCTCGAAGTCCTTCTCGCCGGTGGTATCGCTCTTGAAGAAGTAACAAGGCCACTGTTTTTTAGCGATCAACTCCTCGGCACGGCCACGCGCCTCATCCTCGCTGGCGCATTCGTAGGGTTCAAAACCCAAGCGCTGCAGGTAACGCACGGCAATCTCGGAGAAGGTAATCAAATGCAGCTTTTCACTGAGCTTGGGAAACAGAATGTCGCGGTTGCCACCGAGTAAGCACGACAGCAAGCACAGCTCACCCGAATCCTGTGGCGTTACAAAATAGCGCCGCACATCATTAGGCGCCGAAATTGGCTGGCGCTTGGCAAAACGTTGGTTGAAGCCATGCAGCAACGACCCATCCGAAAACGCCACATTGGCGAACCGTGCCATTGAAATAGGCTGGATCAGGCTCTCGCGCATCAAGAAAAGTTCCATGATGCGCTTGCTGGCTCCCATCATATTCACGGGATTGGCAGCCTTGTCGGTGGAAACACAAAAATACTTCTTCGCACCACCATCCCGCGACATCTGCAAGGTCTTGACCGTGTTGAACACGTTCACATCCACCATGCGCATCAAGGTGTAGGGGTCTTTCTCGCTGCGCACATGCTTCAGCGCCGACAGGTTCAACACATAGTCATACGGCCCTTCAGTCGCAAAGAAGACCTCAAACTCACGGCTCCCACAATCAATGGCAAAGGTACGAAAATCCCCCGAGCCATAGCCAATGGTGCTGCGAATATCGCGCACCAACTCCACCATATTGTTTTCGCTGATGTCGGCTACATGCAGCACTGCCGGTTCGCGCTTGAAGATTTCTCGTGTTACAGCTTGTCCGATGGAACCGGCACCGCCGATGACCAGAAAACGAGACCCGTGAACCAAGCATAGCAACTCCTCTTTCAATCGAAAAATATCGCCATCAAACAGCGGCGCATCCCGCCCGATCAAAGCCAATGTTTGAGTATCCAATCCCATCACAAACACTCCAACAAAGATGTCGTCACCAAATCAACTTCTTCATCGGTCATCGTGGGATAGAGGGGCAAGGTTAACTCGCGATCGCAGATATCAGCAGCAACAGGTGCATCGGTCGCAGAGAACTGCCCAGCGTAGGCCGTGAAACTCCAGAAGGGCGGATAATGAATACTTGATTGAATTCCGCTTGCCTTAAGCGCCTGAATCACCGCTTTTCGATCGGATCCAACCGGCAGCAAAACGGGCAAGATGTGATACGCAGAGACGACGTCAGCAGACAAATTGCTGAAAGGCATCGAGACGCTTGAGCCAGCTAAATTCATTCGATAGCGTTCAGTCAACTCCTTGCGACGAGCATTGCCGGTTGGTAACTTATCAAGTTGCACCAAGCCAATGGCCGCACGCATCTCATCCATTCGGTAATTCAAGCCAGCCTCCGCAACGTCATAGGTAATCGCCCGTCCCTTGTGTCGATCGAGCGTCAACGTGGTCATTCCATGTGACCGTAAATACTTCATACGCTGAATCAGTTCAGGATCGCACGAAGTCACCATGCCTCCCTCACCAATGGATAGATTCTTGTTACTGAAAAATGAGAAACAACCAATATCGCCCCATGTGCCGCAACTACGCCCTCTGACGGAAGCCCCGGGCGCGTGTGCGACGTCCTCGATCAACTTCAAACCACGCTTCCGACAAAAATCAACGATAGCTGGCATGTCGCACGGGTAGCCGGCGTAATGGACGATCATCACCGCCTTGGTTTTCGGTGTGATGCCGCGTTCAATCGTTCTAACAGACATATTCCAGTCATCAAGACTAGAGCAATCTGCCAAGATCGGCGTTGCGCCAACAAGGCGAACAGAGTTGGCATCTGCGACAAAAGTTAACGCCGGAATTACTACCTCGTCACCAGACCCAACCCCAAGCGCAAGAAGTGCCATGTGTAATGCAGCCGTTCCATTGGCAACCGCAAGGCTTTGAACCCCACCACCAAGATAATTACTGAATCCAGATTCAAATTCAGTGATGCGCTCTCCCATTGTTAGCCATCCGCTCTCAACTGTCTCTCGGACAGCATTAGCCTCACGGTGGTCGAAATTCAATTTAAAAAGCTGGACATTCCACATATTGAGATCCTCACGAAACTATTTAGCGCGCCCACATTCAACGTCGACATAGGCGGATTCATCCATGTCATAAGAATACTCCACCAAGACGCGCCTACCTCGTTGTTCGCGCCCTTGTTCTACAAATCCGTGCTGTTCGTAAAAGGTGCGCACGGCCGAATTGTCATGCTCATCAGTGGTGAGCATGACCTCGCACGCGCCCATCGCCTGAGCGCGCGACAAAAAGGCAGTCAATAGCGTGGTCCCTATATGCTGTTTGCGCACAATTGAGCAAATAGATGCCAGCTCAACAACGCGGCAGGCATCTCGTTGTCCATCCTTGCTTACACGTGCAGCATTGCGCATGATCATAAGTGCGAGCCAAGGACGTCGCAGAAATCCCATTAACATGGCTGGCAACATGCGAACCCTGTATTGACGGAAATGGCGATAGAAATCACTTGGGTCTTTGAAACCCACAGCTAGCCCGACAATCCTTGAATTCTGGTCCACTGCGACAAGTGCAATTGAATTCTGGTAATCCAGAACTGAATTGTAGTAATGACGTAGAAAAGCCTCTCCCATCAAGGTAAGAAAGAACCCCTCGAACGCAGCGGAATGCACCCGTGCAACTTCCACCAGATGAGCCTTTAACATTGGCCTGACATCTATCGTTGATTGCACAGGGCTTCCTCGTATAGTTTGGTGACCGCAGTTCGGCTCAGATTCTTTTCGAGGTACTCGCGACCATTCTGACCAAGGTGATGGGCTAGATCAGCATCCCGTTTCAGTCGGCGGATTGCATCGGCCAGAGCAGTCGCATTCCCTGGGGGAACGCAGATACCACAGCCAGCTTCCTCTACGAATGCCCAAGTATCACTTTCAGGATCCACGCTAGCGATAACGGGACGGCCAGCCGCCATGTAGCCAAGTATCTTGCTCGGGACCGAATTTCCCCCATGGCCGGGTTTCAGTGTCACAAGACCAACGGATGCAGATGACAACAACTCTGACAAAGCATCCCGTGGCTGGAATGGAAGGAACCGGATGCTATTCAGACCTCTGGCGTTGGCCTCAACTTGAATCTGCGCCTTGACTATTCCCTCCCCAACAATCATTAGTACGATCTCGGCTTCATCGCTAAGCAAGTACGCCACCGTCGTCATAATTTCTGCGCCTGAAACTAGACCAATGGTGCCTGAATAAAGAACAACAAATCGATCACAAACTCCGTGCTCAACGGCAAATTGATTATTTTTGTTTTGAGGCCTTATTTCATCCAGGTTAATCCAATTTGGAATAACCATTAGCTTATCATCTGGCATTCCTTTGGAAATCAAATTTGCCTTAAATCCTTTTGATATCACTGTTACCATGGTAGCCATTCGATAACCAAGGCATTCAATGCGTTTTAGAATATTAATAAATAAAGCATTCCGCAACACACCGGCCGCAATAGCTGCATCTGGATAAATGTCTTGCACGTTAAGTACGTACCGACGACCAAACAGACGGAGTAATAGGCCGATAATAAAGTTTGATAACGGCGGAGAAATTATTAAATACACATCTTGTTTCCGAGTGAGCGCACTAATCAAGGTGCTCAAAGAGTAAGTTATGTAATTAATTACTCGTGGAAAAAACGACTTGGAGGGGGTAACATATAACCAATTCCTACGCACTATCACCCCTTCTGATAAGTGGTCTTCCCCCCCCCCTAATGGACAGTCGTAACCTATAAATAACTTTCCTTGAGGGTGATTAGGGAACCCAGTAAAGACAACTACTTCATGGCCAGCTTGCGCGAGATCTTGGGCAAGCTCTAATACCATCACTCCGATAGGTGCAACTTCCGGGGGAAAATATTGACAAATTAGCCCGATTTTCATAATTCAGGAATCGCCAAATAAGATGCCAATTCTTTTCTTGGAATACTCATATCAAGGATCGTGTTGAGCAATACCTATCGTTGAGAATGGTAGGAACTGACAATTTCTTCATAAATTCTAATCGCTTGCCTTGCGGATCCTTGCCAAGAAAAGCGCTCTAATGCACGTTCGCGGCCGGCGTTGCCAAGCTTCAATCTGAGTGATTTTGAACTGGACAGTTCATCAATTGCCATAGCTAAAGCGTAGGCATCGCCAGGTCGAATAAGTCTACCAGTGCTGCTATCTACCTGATATGAAACACCCCCTACATCGGAAGCAATCACAGGAAGGCCAGTGGCCATTGCATCAATCACAACTAGTGGTAACGTATCAGCTTTTGAAGGAAAAACAAATGCATCGACTGCGTAGTATAAGGCTCTTAAATCCTCACGAGTCAAGTAATCCGTAAAACAAACTTTATATTTAATCTTCTCGAAATTATGGGCATTTAGTAGCTTTGAGTGTTCCAACTGAGACCTTATTGCGCCACCGACTACGAGTTTGCAGGGTAACCTCGTTAGATGACAAGCCTCCAGCAACGTATCCAATCCTTTATTTGCAGTATGATTTCCTAAGAACAAATAAACGGGTAGGTCGCTTGGTTGCAAATTGAAACGCTGCTTTACTCTGTTGATGTCTGATTCCTCTGGGCGCTCGCAATAGAATTGATCGTAGCCATTGGTTACGATGTGTCTCTTTTCTTGCGGTATTCGAAGGGCGTCGGCTACTCTTGATTCGGGCGGGGAAGTCAAGAATACTGCCGCAGCATTATCAACCGCCCTCCGAAATGGGCGCTCAATCACATGACGAAACAACCATAGCTTAATCGGGTTTCTGGAAAACCATGCATTAGGATTTGCAAACTCGTTAAAACCGTGTGACGACAAAACATAAGGAATGTGGTTTCTGCGACAGGCACTGGCCACTTTCCAGAGCGCTGGGGCCGGATGGGGGTTGTGAATATGCACAAGCTGAGGCTTGGACTTGATGATGTAACTAATTAAGTCAGGAGAATACTCAAAAATTGTGAGTAAAGAATTCGGGACAAACTTTGCAAACCTGTCTAAAAAACTACCACAAGCAAACTTCAATATCTTTAAACCATCATTTTCAACCTCGATAGATGCTATGTCAGCCATTACGAGAACTTCATAAGCAGTTTCAAATGCGATCGCTCTACTTAGCTGCATACCTGCAGTCAATCCGCCGCTAACTTTGGTACGCGATGGCGTTACAATTACACCATATACTTTAGCCTGCATATTCAATCACCTTTATATCTCTGAAACCATTCAGCATATTCACGGACTCCAGAATCAAAGGTAACAGACGGCAACCAACCAACGCTTTCGGCCAAGGTAGTGTCAGCAACGAGGTTCTTAGGGTCGCCTGCTCGAATAGCGCCGCTAAAGACTGGACGAGTTTGTGGGGCGATAATTCGTGATATCGATTCGATCACTTGACGCACTGATATACGATTCCCAGTGCCACCATTAATGATGCGTTTATCGCCGAGAGAGTCAATACCGCAGAGGTGTGTTATTAAGTTGGCTGCATCGGTTATATGTATAAAATCACGTTGTTCATCTCCTGTACCGGCAAAGTGGTAGTTTCCACTCTTCAGCTTATTGCATGCATCCCAAAGAAGCTGTTTTCTTAGTTCGTTACCATATATCGAAAAAAAGCGAATCACAAGAACATCAAGCCCATAATGCTGGTGATAACTCATCAATAGTTGCTCAGCTAGATATTTGTGCACTCCATATGGAGAATAGGGACGGGGGGCAAGCCCCTCATTTAACCTATCGATCAGCACACTTCCGTAAACAGCAGCGCTTGACGGATAAATCAATCGCGTCGTGAGTGAGTTAATACGAATGAAATCCAAAACCACGGAAAGCGATAGAACCGTGAACTCAAAGTCTTTTCCCGGTTGATCTGAAGCAAAGCCAACCGAACTTCCGCCAGCACAATGTACTATGAGTTCGGGAAGAGGCGATTGAGTCGAGAGAATTGAGAGATTTTCTTCATTAACATCACCTCTAAGGAAATATTGTAGGCCCCATTTTGACTGCTCATCCAGACTCCAGTTACCACGTCCGAGCCCATAAACTTTCCACCCACTTCTATTTAAAGCAAGGCAAACATTTCGCCCAAGAAAACCGGCAGCCCCTGTGATCCACGCATTTTTTGCCATATTTTAGAATTGCGGCTTCTCTGCAATGAATGAATAAAGCCTTCCTGGAGACTGATAGTATCGCCCCAATAGTTTCAATACTCTGTTTGAGAGCAGAGAGCTAATCGGCATGCGTACGTAGTCACTTATCCTCTTTCGAAGACTATCGTAATCGTCTGGATGTAAATTTATCAGAGAAGCCCATGGATTCAATTCGGATGAGATAACGAGACCAGCAGACGCTATCGCGCTTCTGTAGGTACCCAAAGTGTAAGCCATCTCCCCCCCGTACATTGCGTGCAAAGGGTGCCGATGCAAAAACCGAGGGAGATCTCTAGGACGCGTAATAACGTGCTCTCTAATCGCTATAAACTTTCCGCCAGGTTTTAGGACTCGAGCTGCCTCTTTGCAAAATTTCCCAAGATCAAGCGCATGATGTAAAACCGCGCGGCCATGGACGATGTCAAAACAAGAGTCATCGAATGGCAATTGTTCACCCCAGTCCTCAACAATGTTAATGCTCACACCTGACTGCTGACATAGTTCCCGTATAGCTCCACTACCAACAATATTGCTCGGGTTAGGCTCAAGCGCGACTACATCCCAACCTTTCTTTGCGAACGCATAACTCGAAATACCTCTTCCCGCCCCAATATCAAGAAGCAAGCCTTTGTTAGAGGGAAGATATGTAATCAATTCGAAGAATTCTTGGCTGCTTCGGTAACGCTCAGCCGCTCCCAGTAAGGGCTCATCATAATAGCAAGCAATAACGGAATCTGCGTTTTCAGATTTGCTTCTGTATAGCAATACCGCTTCTTCCCAAGTAAGATTCGACATAAAAGACTTTAAGTATTAAATAATACGACGATAGGCTATTACAGCCGTTCTTCTTTGGTGAGCTCTCGAATCAGCCTAGCCGGATTCCCTCCGACGATTGACCACGGAGGGACATCGCTGGTCACGACCGAACCAGCCCCAACAATAGCACCAGCCCCAATCCTCACGCCCTTTAAAATAATAGCCTGACTCCCTATAAGCACGTCGTTCTCGATATACACAGGAGACTCCCCAAGATTACTTACGGAAGGAAACTGCCCTAATGCAATCGACATAAATTGCTCATGCCGCTCCCGAGGAGAAATAGGGTGTGTCAGATTATCAAATATATTAACGTTATGAGATATTAGCGTTCTATCTCCAATTGTTATGCACTTTGACGACCAAATTCTTGTGCCTTCGCCAATATAACAATAGTCCCCAATGAGAATTTCTCCACCATGTCTAAAAGTAAGTAGCTCACCTTTTACTAAAGTGTGCGCACCAATCTTGATAAACCTATTGCTCCCCCTGGCATTTCTAATCCTTGCTGAGAGAAAAAACCTAGTGGTGTTAGCGCTCTGACAGGTTGCTTTTCCTAATAAAGCCTTGGCGAGCATGTAAAAGTTTGCGCTCATGCGTGCCATTCTAAACAAGCAACGCCTCTGGCTCCAGCGGCTCCATCTGCCGACAATTCTGATTTATTGCTATGAGGATCAAAGTAGTCCGCATCTTCAAGAGCAGAGGAACTACATCTTTCCCATCCCTCGTTGGAATATTTAAAATAGGATTCATGTCGTTGAGTTGGGTTGAATACCTTTGCTAGAGTCTCAACTCCTTTTTTGTCAAAGACTTGGAACCAGCCATAATTGTGATGCTTTCCAAACGGAAAAGTGAGATAAAGCCTGCCTCCAGCCCTCAACATACGCCGAAATTCTGCAATAACAATTTCCGCATCACCTGTTGTATTCTCCTTCTTGGAAGAGTCCCCTGTGTACAGCATCGTATTGTCCAAGCCGACATGCTCTAAGGTAGATATACAAGCGATTGAATCAAAATATCCATCACGGAAGCAAGAAGATCGGAAATCCTCATACACATAGGATATTCCAGTTCGCCACCATGCATCACTTTCCGGCGCAAGTGTTGAAATAGTAATGTTTTTATTTGTGAGCAAAGGGTGCGAAAGCAAATCCTTGTGATTCAATGCCGAACCTGCATCAAGCATGCGTTCAGGTCCTTCTGCAATCCTTGAAAAAAACCATGGTAACTCAATGATGCGTTCATCTATTTTCTTACCATAGCCCACTTTAAGGTTAGAGAATTCTCCCAAGTTGATTGCATCCAATATTTTGCGCTGCTTATGCCAGTTGTAACCAAAGGAGTGAGCCTTTGCCCCCCTTAAATGAAATAGAGGTTGCGCTAACGCCTCCAGGAGACGCTTCCCACGCCTCATCCATGGTCTTATGTGTTGCCATGTACTTACATATTGTTGATTTGCCATAATATAAAAGTCACTTCCTACAATTAAAGATGAGAAACTAAGTTAATGAAATCTGTCCATTGGGCATCTTTTGTCCAACGGCTACTAATCAATTCATATCCGGCAGCTGCTATTGAATCAATTCGCGTTTTATCTTCAAGTAAAATATTAATTTTACGCAGCAGGTGATCCGTGTCAGTAAACATCTCAAAATGCACACCTGGCTCTAGACCATCCGGATAACGCCCCGCGCTACCAATCATACAAGCTCCACATCCGAGAGCTTCCCAGACCCTCATATTTCCTCTTTCATCTCCCGCGAAATCAGTTGCAGGATTAATAACTATCTTGGCCTGTGACAGGGCGCTATACATAGCCCTACCATATACTGGGGGGCGGATTACTGACTTCAAAGGTTGGGGGAGATAAATCGGAACAGGAATAAATCGCAATGGAAAACGATCTGCTAATCTTCCAAATCTTCGATAAAGCAAATGTAGATCGATTCTTTTATTATTACTAATTTTAGCCACTGAATTGAGAAATTGGAGTCGATCATCGTGTCCAGTTGTACGAGAATAACTACCCGCGAAAAAGATGTCATTATTCCGATTTCTATTTTCTGCCGAGGTTCTCATTTCCGAATCCCATGAGGGTGTGAAGTAAGCCGCTCTCCACCCTTTAGCGCGCCAATTGTTATTCAGAGTTTCGAAATTAGATAATATAAGGTCATATGCAGAGAGATCAGTTGCACCAACCGGTGCTGATCGCCATGCAACTGCTTTTTTGACGCTCTTCGGTAGCCTTCGAACAAATGAGGATGGAAATGCAATAGGATGATTGTTATACAGAACCTCCGTTCCATGCGCCTCTATTTGTGCGAGTACAATATCAAGAGGATTGTTCGATGGAAAATGGTTTTCGGTCGCCCATGCCTTTTGAAGAATTAAGTCATCACAGACCGTAAAGAAACAGTTATCGCCGCGCTCGTACATGGGCTTTAAAACATGAGATGCGCCATGCCGATCATAAAGCAACAGTGATCTTCGCTCATTGAAACTAAGGGTATCTGAATTCGGATATCTTTCGGAAAAATCCATAAGATAATCAATACCAAAACCCATCATCTGAAATAGTCTCATCCTTAAAAGTCCTATTGTCGCCGCCGCCAAACTTTAATGACTAGCGATTATTTCTGATTGTTGCCCTGGGTGTACGTTGCGGTATGTTTTGGTCAAACGAATGCGTATTTTTGTTACTAGCAAAAAGACAATTGAAAAGCCAAGTCCATAATATAAAGTGACACTAACTAAGTCGACGTTTGTAAGAAGAAATATAGCAGGGATGGCACTATAAGCTGCCCAATCTGAAACTCTCATTTTGAGGCTGGCGTCTAGAACCGCCAATATAAAAGATATAAAAATGGCATGCACCACAAGACCTGTGTAACCATAGACGGCAAAAGCGGAAGCGAATATTCCAGTATTTGCGCCCTCCCCACTGTCGACCGAACTTCCGTATACATCGGATGCAATTCTCTGTGCGACGTTAAGTCCGCCCGAATCTGAAGGTAGTGCCCCAAAAACCTCCCAGAATGGCACATGCGTCTTATCCACGAAGTATTGAGCGTAGACTAAATGCAGCTGACCAGGAGTCATGACTCCCCTATTAAATGCCAATGCGAGTGGCCAAGGTGACTCTAGAAAATAACCTACAACATATGCCAATAGTAGAGCAGCCAATAGCATACCGATGAAGGATGTTAAAAATTGCGCTGGTCTACGCCGTATAGCTAAATGGTAGATAATGCCGGAAAAGATACAAATTACTAAATAAGTCTTCATTGCGGTGATGCCATACAGCAATAAAACTAGAGACATAACCGCTATTGTGCATGTTAAGCAGGATCTGTAGACTGAATATATGAATAGTGTTGGAAATAAAAAATACCCTAGCGCACTCAATGCTGTTAGTCCAGCCCCGCTAAAACCAGTAAAAACCTCGGCGCGAAAGCTATATAAAACATCCAAATCAAACGCAGATAAAAAATTAAACTTGCCGCTGGCTATAGCATTCAGAAAAACTACTAAACCAAAGCTTAGCCAAGCAGCTACTAGTAAGCCAGCTGATAGCCTTGCCGACACCGGCAGGCGTATCGATTTAGAAGAAATTAAGGTAACTGCAGGACCCATGAAGAGGCCAAATAACATCATATAGGCAGTCATCGTGATTACAAACCAGACCGGAAGCATTTGTTGCACTGAAATTAATGCACAGGCGGGAATGTGTACAAACACGAGTTGGAATATGATGAAAAGTGAGCTTGGCGTTGTATATTTGCTCCGACGAACGAGTATAGGGATCACACCCAACATTGCGCACAAATGGCCGATCGTATAGCGGCTGAGCGTCCAACTGGCTTCTCCAAAGATGTATTCATCCATTCCAATGCTTATTAAGAGAAGGACGAGCACATTAAAATAGAGTGCTGTGGCTGCCAGAACATGAGCAATATCGCTAGTTTTAGTCGAACTAGGCTTGTATTGGGCTGTCATGTTTCACTCGCTTATAGATATCATCAAGCTGTTGCTTCTCTATGCCCCAATTCAAATGCTCGGCAGCATGTCTAGAATGTAATTTGAACTGATCAATTGTTTTATTGTCATCAACTAAACTCTGCAATACTGCAGCAAGGGCATCAGTATCTCCAGCTGGTACTGTTTTCCCGACCGCAAACTCGTCAACCACTCTCCGCATTTCCGGAAGATCTGAGACAACAAGAGCCAATCCTGCCTGAATGTACTCGAAGAATTTATTTGGAAGCGCCCACTGGTGGTTTAAGTAACCGTCAGCCATTGGGTGTACGCCAATATCCGCGTCGCTACTATAAAGAGGTAGATCTTCTGACTTAACAAAAGGATGAAACCTTACCCTCTCGCCGAGGTCACTCAATTGGATTTGAAGCTCGGGCGTCGCGGGGCCATTACCAAGATAAACCAACACAGCATTACCACTAACTTTTCGAAACGCTTTAGCAAGGGTATAAACACCCTCACCACCAATGGCGCCTTGATAAAGGATGACTGTCGTATCCGTGGGTATACCCAAACTCTCTCGCAGGAGCATTTTGCTTGCTATGACCCATCGTTCCGGTACATTGCGGACGACATGAACATGCCTTAAATTGTAACTCGCGGTCATATGATTCGCGATACTAGAAGATACCGTTATGCAATCGTCAGCACGCCGCGATAAATTCTTTTCAATTTGCCGCAATCCCCAAAACAGCCACTTCGGCATCACGGCGGCGTGGGCGGGATCAGCCCACAGCTCGTGAGCGTCG
>Ga0172367_10007855_pt1 | contig 12073 bp, 11 predicted proteins | sample Lak10m_FD_114542 | JGI IMG/M metagenome (GOLD analysis project Ga0172367, IMG submission 114542) | Freshwater microbial communities from Kabuno Bay, South-Kivu, Congo - kab_022012_10m | ecosystem: Environmental > Aquatic > Freshwater > Lake | place: Democratic Republic of the Congo: South-Kivu...
CCCCTTTCAAATGCAAGTGAGCACCAATTTAGTGCCGTTGCCAAAACAACCACTCTAATTGCTTACTTGCCCCTATCAACTTTACAAAATGGCTCCAAAGCCAGCCTGGTCAACAACCCTCTGCTCAATGAGCACGACATACCCAAAGAACTAAGCCATTCCGCATTTTTCCAGGGATTCTGTCTGGCTTACCGCAAAGATGAATTGCAAGTACCCAGCCTGCCTGATGTAGCACTAAGGCTTCGAGCTGCATTGCAAAAAGATATCAGCATTGCCGACGCCGTTAAAATCGTCAACCTCGACCCAGTGATTGCCTCGAAATTGATCCAGGTGGTAAATAGCCCGCTTTACATGACAGCCCTGCCTATTTCCAATAGCCATGACGCCATTAATCGATTGGGCCTGAAGATCACCCAAAACCTAGTCACCAGCATCAGTTTGAGTAAACTATTCCGCAGTACCAACAAAGCCTTGCACTACAAAGTCCAGCAACTATGGAAACAAAGCATTCACATCGCCAGTTTGAGCTATACCCTGGCCAGCCTGACCCATAAAATAAATCCTGACGAAGCCTTGCTGGCCGGATTAATTCAAAACATTGGCGCGCTACCCATCATCACCTATGCTGAAACCCTGAAAAAATCACCTTATAGCGAACAGGAACTGGACCAAACCCTTCAACTACTCCAGGCAAAAGTCGGGGAATTTATCCTACAAAAATGGCATTTTCCGGAAAGCCTGCAACATATCCCCTGCAAAACCAGCCATTGGTACTTCGACGACCATCCGAATTTGCAGCTTAATGACATTGTGCTACTGGCGCGTTTCCACGCCCAACTCGGCACCCCGCAAGCCCAGGATCTGCCCCCCCTGAACACTTTGCCCGCCTATTTGAAATTGGGCAAATATAGCCTGACACCCGATATGTCCCTGCAAGCCTTGCATGACGCCAAGCAGCAGATAGCAGAGTCGCTCAGCTTTTTTAGAAACTGAGGATGATCCCGGACATTTGTTAGACCAAATTTCTACAACTCGGCATACTCATTTTTAAGCTTGCCCGAAACAGAACCCACTCACCAACTGACACCCCATACCATGACAAATCCTTTGCTAGAAACTACTGAACTGCCACAATTTTCCGCCATTCGACCTGAACATGTAGAACCGGCTATCGATCAGCTATTAGCCGATGCTCGCCAAACTATTGCCGATTGTTTACAAGCGGGCCAGGACTATACTTGGCTTAATTTGATTGACCCCATCGAAGCCGCTGAAGACCGGCTTAATAAAGCTTGGTCGCCAGTCAGCCACATGAATTCCGTGGTCAACAGCGAAGCCATGCGCGAAGCCTATAATGCTTGCCTGGGCAAGCTCAGTGAATACGCCACCGAAACCGGACAAAACCGGGCACTTTTCGAAGCCTATCAAGCGATTCATGACAGCCCGGCGTTTACACAACTGGAGCGTTCTCAACAACGCATCATCCAAAACGCTTTGCGTGATTTTCATTTGTCTGGTGTCGATCTAACGGCGGATAAGCAAGCTCGCTACAAAGAAATCAGTCAACAATTGTCCAAACTGGCCAGCCAATACGAAGAAAACCTGCTGGACGCAACCAACGCCTGGCACAAACAGATCACGGCAATCGAAGAACTGGCCGGATTACCGGAATCTGCATTGGCCCAAGCCAAACAAGCTGCAGAAACGGAGAATAAAGAAGGCTGGCTGATCAATCTGCAATTTCCATCCTATCTGGCGATCATGACCTACGCGGACAATCGCGAACTGCGCCGCGAACATTATGAAGCCTTCTGCACGCGAGCCTCTGATCAAGGCCCACATGCGAGCCAATGGGACAACTCAAGCATCATGGAACAAATCCTGGCCTTGCGCCATGAAAAAGCCCAGTTGCTTGGATTCAACAATTACGCTGAATATTCGCTGGCCACCAAAATGGCTCAATCCACGGATGATGTCGTGAAATTCCTGGAAGATCTGGCGGACAAATCTTCGCATCAAGCACAGCAAGACCTCGCCGAACTCAAGGCATTTGCAGCTTCCGAATACGGTTTGGACGATTTGCAAGCCTGGGATATCGGCTACTACTCGGAAAAAATGCGCCAACATTTCTACCAGTTATCGCAAGAGGAGGTGAAAGCTTATTTTCCCGACAACCGCGTCATACCTGGATTATTTGCGATCGTGGAAAAACTCTATGGCTTGCAAATCAGTGAAATTCAGGATTTCGACACTTGGCATCCAGATGTGCGCTTCTACCAAATTCTCGACGGCGACGGCCAACTCCGTGGTCGCTTTTACCTGGATCTTTATGCCCGCGCCAAAAAACGCGGCGGTGCCTGGATGGATGATTGCGTGTGTCGCAGAAAAACAGCCGAACAACTCCAAACTCCGGTTGCTTATCTGATCTGCAACTTTACCCCACCTACCGGCAATGATCCCGCATTACTGACCCATGATGAGGTGCAGACCTTGTTTCATGAATTCGGTCACGGGCTGCATCACATGCTCACCCAAATCGATCACTTGGGCGTGTCTGGTATCAATGGCGTCGAATGGGATGCCGTGGAATTACCTAGTCAATTCATGGAAAACTGGTGCTGGGAAAAAGCGGCTCTCGAATTAATATCAGGTCATTACCAAACCCACGAACCGCTACCAGATGCCTTGTTCGCCAAAATGCTGGCCGCCAAAAACTTCCAGGCCGGCATGTTAATGGTTCGCCAACTGGAATTCAGCCTGTTTGATTTCAAGGTTCACCAGCATTACGACCCGGCTGAAGGCGGCCGCATTTATCAAACGTTGCAACAGGTGCGTGACCAAGTGGCTGTTGTCAAGGTCCCTGACTTCAACCGCTTTGCGCATAGCTTCTCGCATATCTTTGCAGGTGGCTACGCTGCAGGTTACTACAGCTACAAATGGGCGGAAGTGTTGTCGGCGGACGCCTTTTCATTATTCGAGGAAAACGGCATTTTCGACCGCGCGACTGGCGAATCTTTTCTGCATAACATCCTTGAACAAGGCGGCAGTGATAGTGCGATGGCATTATTCAAAAACTTCCGCGGCCGGGAACCCAAAATTGATGCCTTATTACGGCATAACGGAATTACGACAAGCTAATTCTTTGTTGCCTAAAAACTGATACCCCAAATCAATACAATTTTGGGGTATCAAATCTTCTGAAACACTATCTCACTGATTCAGTCCGAATTGGAATAATTGAAACAGAGGACATATAGACGTGAGCATTGCGATTGGAGATTTAACCGGTTATCCCAACTTCAAGCCCATCAAAAAACCCGCTGTACCACTCACGCCTGCACTGGTGATTCGAGTCATGCGATCCATCAAAAAGCCGCCGGTTTGCTTGGTTGCATCCGTTGCTGCGTTAGCGGCATCCATTAGCAGCATATCATTCAGCTGGATGATGCCATAGTTTTCACAAACGAAAAGCACCACGACAATAGCACCACCAACAAATAGGGCGATACGCAACATTTTTTTGGCAAAATAACCCACGGCCATGCCGATGACAAAGGGCGCGCCCACATTGCCCATCAGGAAAGTTGACGAAAAAATATCGTTACTGGCGCTGGTTTGAAGTGCAGAATCGTTCATAAAACAATCTTAGGGCTTGTAAAAGTCAACCTGGGGTATCAACGCTTCATCGAGTCAAAAAACTCGGCGTTGGTTTTAAAGTCTTTGAGTTTGCCCAATAGAAATTCTGATGCTGCCAATTCGTCCATGGGTTGCAGGATCTTACGCAAAATCCAGGTTTTTTGTAATTCGTCAGGATCAACCAGATATTCTTCACGGCGGGTACCTGAGCGATTGATGTTAATGGCCGGGTAAATACGTTTTTCGGCAATTTTGCGTTCCAAATGCAATTCCATGTTACCGGTGCCTTTGAATTCTTCAAAAATCACCTCATCCATACGGGAGCCGGTTTCAACCAATGCGGTGGCAATAATGGTCAAACTGCCACCTTCTTCAATGTTTCTGGCCGCACCAAAAAAGCGTTTGGGTTTTTCCAAGGCATTGGCATCGACACCGCCCGACAACAGTTTGCCGGATGAAGGTACTACCATATTGTAAGCCCTTGCCAGCCGGGTAATGGAGTCTAACAGAATAACCACATCGTGCTTGTGCTCAACCATACGGCGAGCTTTTTCGATCACCATATCGGCTACTTGTACATGCCGTGTAGCCGGTTCATCAAAGGTGCTGGAAACCACCTCACCGCGTACACAGCGTTCCATTTCCGTAACCTCTTCCGGGCGCTCGTCGATCAGCAATACGATCAAATAGACTTCCGGATTCTTCTCGGCAATCGCATGCGCGATACTCTGCATGATCATGGTTTTACCGGCTTTGGGCGGAGAAACAATCAGACCACGTTGTCCTTTGCCGATAGGGGCAATCAAGTCAATGATACGAGCGGTAAGATCTTCACTGGTACCGTTGCCTTGTTCCAGACGAAAGCGTTTGTTGGCAAATAGCGGCGTGAGATTGGAAAAGGAGATTTTGTTTTTTGCGTGTTCGGGAGATTCAAAATTGATGCTTTCGACTTTCAGCATCGCAAAATAGCGTTCACCTTCTTTGGGTGGGCGAATCTTGCCGCTGACGGTGTCCCCTGTCCGCAACCCAAAGCGTCTGATTTGACTGGGGGAAACGTAAATATCATCCGGTCCGGCCAGATAAGAGCAACCCGGCGTTCTTAAAAATCCAAAACCATCTTGCAGTATCTCTAAAACTCCGTCGCCGAAAATGTCTTCACCGCTCTTCGCCTGCTTTTTCAAGATGGCAAAGATTAACTCCTGCTTTCGGGCTCTGTCGATATTTTCAAGACCCAGACTTTCGGCAATCGTAATAATTTCAGTCGCTTGTTTTAGTTTTAACTCGGTAAGATTCATAAGGGTTATGGAGGATGAAGAAAAGTAAAACGGCATGAAACCGTTTACGGCAGATATGATTGTTGGAAAAAATCAGAACGTTGGGGATGCTTCTAAGGGCTGTAGCAATGATTCTAACGCAATTACCGGACTTATCAAAACGTTTTGTGATAAATCCGGTAATTTGGGGGAATTCTTAAATATTGCTATCCAGGAAAGCAGTCAGTTGCGATTTGGTCAAGGCTCCTACTTTAGTCGCTTCGACTTCACCACCCTTGAACAGCATCAGGGTCGGGATGCCGCGTACTCCATAGTGTTGAGGTGTTTTTGGATTTTCGTCGATATTCAATTTAGCAATGGTCAATTTGCCTTGATATTCGGCGGCGATTTCGTCCAGAACCGGAGCAATCATTTTGCAAGGACCGCACCATTCAGCCCAATAATCGACTAATACCGGACCGTTTGCTTTAATTACCGTATCGTTAAAATCAGCATCTGATACATGAAGGACTAAGTCGCTCACGCCATTCTCCAAAAGTTTACAAAGTCAAAACTATAGAATCGACTCGTGACCGTTGTCAATCGATTTCATTACTCCACTGTTTTAAGTTATGCTATTCGTCTATGAAAAAAGCACATTTGACGGAAACGCGTTTTAGTAATCTGGAGCTGTCCGACTCCATCATCAAGGGCCTGAAAGAAGCAGGATTCATCAACTGCACACCGATTCAGCATGCATCACTGCCGCTGGCGCTTCGCGACAAAGATGTGGCGGGTCAGGCACAAACCGGCACTGGTAAAACCGCCAGTTTTTTGTTGGCCACTTTCCAACGACTAATCAACGACGAAAGCGAAAAAATCAAAAATCCGCGTGCGCTGATTTTGGCCCCGACACGGGAATTGGCCATACAAATACACAAAGACGCTCTGCTATTGAGTAAGTATTTGGATTTGAAGTTTGCCCTGATATACGGCGGCACCGATTATCAAAAACAGCTGGATAAGCTGAAAACCAATGTCGATGTCATCATAGGCACGCCTGGCCGGATTATCGATTTTTACAAACAAAACGCTTTTACCCTCGACAACATCCAAGTCACAGTAATGGATGAGGCGGATCGCATGTTCGATCTGGGCTTTATCAAGGATATCCGCTTTTTGCTGCGCCGCATGCCAGCGCCCGAAAAGCGCCTGAATCTACTGTTTTCGGCAACTTTATCTTATAAGGTGACCGAGCTAGCTTACGAGCACATGAATAACCCGGTATTGATCCGTATCGAATCGGAAGAAGTCACCTCCAAAGCCATTAACCAGATCGCCTATTGTCCGGCCAATGATCAAAAGATCCCACTGTTGTTGGGCTTGTTGAAACAGCACCAGCCCTTGCGTAGCATAGTCTTTGTCAACACCAAGCGTTGCGCTGAACAACTGGATGATTATCTGCAAGCCAACGGTTACAAAACCGCTTTATTAAGCGGTGATGTACCGCAGGAAAAACGCCAGCGCCTGCTGAACGATTTTCAGGAGAATCGAGTAACCTTGATGATAGCCACCGACGTGGCGGCACGCGGCTTACATATCCCCGATGTCTCGCATGTGTTCAACTACGATTTGCCGCAAGACGTTGAAGACTACGTGCATCGCATAGGCCGAACAGCTCGCTTTGGGGCCAGCGGTGAAGCCATCAGCTTTATTTGCGAAGAGTATGCCTACTCGATGCCCGACATTGAAGACTACATCGGCGAAAAAGTGCCGGTTGAATCCATATCGCCGGAACTACTGTTTGAAGATGTGATTAAACCGGAACGCCGCGAACCGCGTGAGCGCGTTGTGCCCCGTAGCAAACGTCCACCCAGAACGGATCACAAACCCAGAACATTTAAAGGACCGCGTCCCGAGTCAAACCCGGCATCAACGCCCGAAAATCCTCCACAGCCGGAAACTCCGCAATAGCGCGTACAGGAGCCCGGCTATCCGGTTTGCTGATCGAAACCAGATGGGCAATACCGAAACGCTGGGCCGAACGTAACACCGCCAGACTGTCATCAACCAGCAGGGTACTGTGTTTGTCAAACACATGCTTATCTTGCAACGTTTGCCAAAACCCCTGCTGTTCTTTAGCCATGCCGTAATCGTGCGAAGAGATAATCTTATCAAAAAACTGCTGCAAACAGGTTTTTTCCATTTTCAGATTCAGACTGTCGCGATGAGCGTTGGTCACCAGCAACATGCATCGCCCACTGGCACGCACCGCATCCAAAAATTCGGTAACATGCGGATGTACGGCAATCAAACCGGCCAGTTCCTGCTTCAATCCGGCAATATTCAATTGCAGTTCCGTACTCCAGTAATCCAGACAATACCATTCCAATCGCCCTTCCATCGCTTTGAAACGCGGTGCCAAATGCTGCTTGGATTCTTCCAGCGATAGTTGATGTAAATCAGCAAACCGCAGGGGCACAAATTCCTGCCAAAAATGATTGTCAAAATTCAAATCCAGCAAGGTGCCATCCATATCCAGCAGTACGGTATTGATACTTGACCAATTCAGCATAAGACTCCAGAAAGTAACCGGGCGAAATCGCCCCAAATTTGATGATGGTAGCGAAAATGACCCAGCGTGGCTATCTCGGCTCTGTTACGATGCTATTAATTCAAATCCAATTTTCCCTGCCATGTCGCGAAAAATGCCCATCATTCACAGTCAGGCTGTGATTGCAGAAACCCGTCAATTTCGAATCGAATCGCTGGAGCTGGAATTCAGTAACGGTGAGCATCGCCAATATGAACGCCTGGCTCGAAATGGATCTACTGGCGCTGTATTGGTTGTGCCGATGCTAAGCAAAAATACTGTACTACTAGTCAGAGAATATGCCGCAGGCATCCATCGTTATGAGCTAGGATTACCCAAGGGTAAAGTGGATGCGGGGGAAGACAGACTGGAAGCTGCCAACCGGGAACTGAAAGAGGAAATTGGCTATGGGGCTCGCCGACTTAGACCATTGCATACTTTGTCTTTGGCACCAGGCTATTTGGAACACACCATCGATATCATTCTGGCAGAAGATTTATACCCGGAAAAACTGGCTGGCGATGAACCCGAAGAATTGGAGATCGTGCCCTGGAAACTCGATCAAATTGATCGCTTACTGGCAACCGGCGAGTGTAGCGAGGCCAGGTCGATAGCTGCACTCTATCTGGCGGCAGCTGTGTTGGGTCAAAGTTAGCCCTTCGCTTCACTTAAACCCTTACGATATCTTTGCCAGTCGAACCAGGGCCCGGGATCGGCTTTCCTACCGGGAGCTATTTCGCTATGTCCAGCTATACGTTCAGGCGTCAGGCGAGGATAATACAGCAACAGTAACCGGCTGATTTCAATCAGACTTTGATACTGACTGTCTGTATAAGCCTGATTGACCGAACCTTCCAGCTCGATGCCAATCGAATAATCATTGCAGCGCTCTCGTCCTTGAAAACAAGATACCCCGGCATGCCAGGCGCGCTGATCAAACGGCACATATTGCACCACCTCACCCTCTCGACGTATCAGTAAATGTGCGGATACCTTGAGTTGATGGATTTCTTGAAAATAAGGGTGAGCATCCGGGTTCAGATTATTACAAAACAACTGATCAATGAATGCACCACCAAATTGGTCAGGTGGCAGACTGATACAGTGAATCACCAGCAAGGCAATATCCTCGGGATCAGGACGGGCATCACAATTGGGCGACGGCAATTGTCTGGCATCATCCAGTTTATGCTCATGTATATGCATCGTTGGCTATCCCTTGCGGTTTAGTCGTTTTAACAGGGTTTGCGCCAAATTCGCCATCGCCAGATCCAACTCATCCCGACTATTCTCGTCAATCTGCTTCAGCATGGCATACGCTGTTGAATGGCTGGGCAAGCGTGTTGGCCTGTTCAAACGAGCCTCAGTGACCGCTTGCATGACTTTTACCTGAACCCGGGTAATTTTTAGCTGTGCATCAGCGTGTAACTTGTTTAGTATATCCTCCTGATAAAAGCGTATTTGCGAAGCCCAGACCGCAGAATTGGTATAAATCAGCAAGCGGGCACCGCTCATAACGCAATGCAGAGCGTGCTCGGCTATGTGGGTTGGCAACAACTGCCGAACACTCTGCAACAATTGCTGCTGATGGGCGATTTTTTCTAAGCAAATCGCTAACGGTCTATTGATGCCCACCGGTGGAACGGTGAAATCCAGGGCCGACCTGAATTGATTTTTTTTTATGTGATTCATATACATCTCAGGCAACTATAAATCCGCTAACCCGCTTATGAAGACGTTTTTAGACAGGATCATGGCTGAAGCAGACTATCAGCCTTTCAGGCTGCTAGGCATGTTAAGAGCCGTTCAGGCCGAATATCGGCATATACCCACTGAGGCCATCGAAATATTGGCCGATCGCCTCAACATTCCCCGTACCCAAATTATCGCGGTTGCAGAATTCTACAGCTTTCTGCATTTAACACCACAGGGGCGCTACGATATTCTGATCAGTGATTCGATTACCGATCGCATGCTGAACAAAGAAAATCTCATCAATTATCTGGCGCATGTTTTAAGGGTCAAAGTTGGCGAGGTAAGGTCTGACCAATTAGTTAGTCTGAATAACACGTCGTGTACCGGCATGTGTGACCAGGGGCCTGCCGGATTGATTAACGGTCGTCCGATTACTAGATTGGATCGTCCCAAAATCGACCAGATAGCCACGTTGATAGAACAGCAAATTCCGCTTGCCGACTGGCCTGAGGAACTATTTCAGGTGGAAGAAAAGATTCATAAACGCGGTTTGCTGTTAAACCAGCCCTGGCAAAATGGCGACGCATTAAAAGCTACATTTGTGCGCGGACTGCCTGAAACCTTAACTGAAGTGGATGTTTCCAATCTACGTGGTCGCGGTGGTGCTGGCTTTAAAACGGCTATCAAATGGCGCACCTGCTCTCAACAAGCGGCAACTCCTCGGTATGTGATTTGTAATGCTGATGAAGGCGAACCTGGCACCTTTAAAGACCGTATGTTGCTGGATTTATATGCAGATCAAGTCTTCGAGGGCATGACGCTATGTGCCGCCATTATTGGCTCTGACCAGGGTCTGGTTTATTTACGCGCCGAATACCTGTTTTTATACGATAAACTGCAAAGTGTATTGCAACAACGGCGCGAACTGGGTTTGCTTGGTTCTAATATTCTTGGACGTGAAGGCTTTAATTTTGACATCGAAATCCGCATGGGTGCTGGCGCTTATATTTGCGGCGAAGCCTCCGCGCAAATCGAATCCCTGGAAGGCAAACCCGGCATTCCTCGCACCAAGCCACCCAATTCAGTGATGTGCGGCTACCAACGCAAACCGACGGTGGTGGATAACGTCGAGACTTATCTCGCCACAGCCCATATCGCCATACAAGGCGGGCAATGGTTTGCCGGTGTAGGTACTGCACAATCTACGGGCAGCAAATTGCTCAGCATCAGCGGTGATTGCGCCCGCCCCGGTATTTATGAATATCCGTTCGGCACCCGTATCAGAGACATTTTGCTGGACTGTGGCGCCGATGAGGTCATGGGTGTGCAAGTGGGTGGCCCTTCCGGCACCTTTATTTCCAATCGGGAGTTGGATCGAGTGCTGGCTTTTGAAGACTTATCCTCTGCCGGTTCCTTTATGGTGTTCAACAACACACGAAATCTTTTCGACATTGCGCAGAACTTCACCGATTTCTTCGCGCACGAAAGCTGTGGCTTTTGTGCGCCTTGTCGGGTAGGCACTTCGCTACTGAAACAGCAGCTACATAAAATTATCGATGGCCATGGTTCTGCCGCTGATCTGGAAGAGCTCAGTGAATTATGTTTGGTTGTCAAAACCAACAGTCATTGCGGCCTCGGAGAATCCGCCGCCAACCCGATTTTAACCACCTTGGCCAGTTATCCGGATCAATATTTAAAACAGCTCAAACATAAAGAGTTTTCACCCGGCTTCAATCTGGATGCGACCTTGAACGTGGCTCGCCGTATGGCCGAACGTGACGATCCAGGCGCCCATTTAACCCAAGTGGAGAATTGATATGAGCGGCACACTGACGATAGATGGCCAAATCATACCGTTCAACGACGGCCAAACCATTATCGAAGCAGCTCGAACAGCGGGTGTTTATATTCCGCATCTTTGCCACCGGCCCGGTTATTCGCCACATGGCAGCTGCAAACTCTGTACTGTGTTCGTGAATGGCCGCCAATGCTCGGCTTGCACCTTTCCGGCTGCCGATGGGCAAACCGTCATCAGCACTAACGAGGAAATGCAACACGATCGATTGCGTATCACCCAAATGTTGTTCGTGGAAGGCAATCATTTTTGCCCGTCCTGCGAAAAATCCGGCAATTGTCAGCTACAAGGTGTGGCTTATCATTTGAATATGCTGGACAACCACTTCCCGCATTTTTACGCGCAGCGGGAAATGGATGCTTCCCATCCGGATATTTTGATCGATCATAACCGCTGCATCTTCTGCAATTTGTGCGTGCGTGCCAGCCGGGAAAAAGACGGCAAAGACGTGTTTGCGATTGCCGGGCGCGGCATTAATAAGCGCTTGATCATCAATTCGCCCAGCGGAAAACTCAAAGACAGCGATATTAGCGTGGAGGATTGCGCTGCACATGTTTGCCCGACCGGGGCAATTTTAATCAAACACACCGGCTACCAGGTGCCGATTGGTGAACGCATATACGATCATCACCCCATTAGTCAGGTGGCTTGTGATACCGAGGCCGATCATGGCTAAAATCAAAATTGCTACAACTTCTTTAGCGGGATGTTTCGGTTGCCACATGTCGTTTCTGGATATGGACGAACGCCTGGTGGATTTGGCGGATATTGTCGAATTCGACCGCTCACCGTTTACCGACATTGAACATTGCAGCCCGTGCGACATTGGCTTGATCGAAGGTGGTGTGTGTAATTCGGAAAATATTCATGTGCTGCGTGAGTTCCGCAAGAATTGTAAAACCCTAATCGCCGTCGGTGCATGCGCCATTAACGGCGGTTTACCTGCACTACGGAATTTCGTCAAGTTGGAAGATTGTCTGCTGGAAGCCTATCGCGACGGCATCGGCGTGGATAATCCGCAAATCCCCAACGATCCCGAAC
>Ga0172367_10007856_pt1 | contig 12072 bp, 8 predicted proteins | sample Lak10m_FD_114542 | JGI IMG/M metagenome (GOLD analysis project Ga0172367, IMG submission 114542) | Freshwater microbial communities from Kabuno Bay, South-Kivu, Congo - kab_022012_10m | ecosystem: Environmental > Aquatic > Freshwater > Lake | place: Democratic Republic of the Congo: South-Kivu...
AATCTAAAATTCAGCGTGAAGGAAAAGATGTAACCATAGTCACATATTCGAAAGGTCTCGAAATTTCCGTGAAAGCTGCGGATGAGCTTGAAAAAGAAGGGATCCAGGTTGAAATTGTTGATCTTCGCTGCTTGAGACCACTCGACTTGGAACCGGTTTTGGGATCATTCAAAAAGACAAATCGCGCTGTGATCGTAGAAGAAGGATGGAAATCATTTGGCGTTGGTAGTGAAATTGCATCCCGGATTTACGAAGAAGCTTTCGACTTTGTTGACGCACCAATTAAGCGAGTTGCTCAGAAAGAAATTCCCCTTCCTTATAATCGAAAATTGGAGCAATTAGCTTTACCTCAGGTTGAGGATGTAGTTGCTGCAGTGAAGGAGGTACTCAAATAATGGCAGATACAATTTTGATGCCCAAACTTGGCTTTGATATGCGCGAAGGAATTTTGGTGCGTTGGGTCAAAGCTGTAGGTGAATCAATCAAAAAAGGTGACGTCATAGCAGAGATTGAAACCGACAAAGCTACAGTTGAGGTTGAATCTTCAGCAAGCGGAGTGGTAAGGAAATTACTGGCTGAACAGGGAGATTCGGTCCCCGTTGGGGCTTTAATGGCTATTGTCGGGACATCTGATGAAGATGTTGAATTCGACTCCCCGGGTGATAATATTCACGCGCAGAGAGTTGAGGGAGAAACCGAGATAAAAGCCGATATTGAAACATCCTCAATGAAAATCTCTGAGCCTGGAATTGCAGAAGTGATCAAAGCTTCTCCATTGGCACGGAAAATGTCCAGGGAAGCGAAAATTGATCTAGGGAATGTTAAAGGCACAGGGCCGGGTGGGCGGATCGTGCGTAGAGATGTTGAAGCTGCAAGAGTTGCGAATTCGTTTGGTAACTTGGCAAAGGTTCAATCCCAGGGCAGTCCATTAGCTGCGCAACGGTATTTAACGTTGCCTGTTTCTAAACCTGAGGATGTCACCCTCCAAACGAGTAAACTCCGGCAAGCAATTGGACGGAGATTGGTGGAATCCAAGCAAAAAGTTCCGCATTTCTACGTAACTAACCAGTTCAACGTAGACGCACTTCTGGATCTAAGAAATCATGTTAATTCAGCCCTGCCAGACGGAGAGAAAATCTCTTTAAATGATTTTATTGTCAAGGCGGTAGCGTTAGCATTACGGAAATTTCCAAATCTTAACTCCACCCTCAGTGGACAGGAAATTGTTCAACATGGAGACATAAATGTTGGCGTTGCGGTTACTGTGCCAGGTGGACTTATGACTGTTGTTGTCCGAAATACAGATTCAAAACCCTTGCGGCAAATTTCCTCAGAATTGAAGAATCTTGCAAAGAGGGCTAGAGATGGAAAGGTAAAGCAGGAAGATGTAGAGGGTTCCACATTTTCTACCAGTAACCTAGGTATGTTTGATGTAGAAAATTTTATTGCCATCGTAAACCCTCCTGAGGCAGCGATATTGGCAATCGGATCAGCGATTGAGGCGCCGATTGTTAAAAGCGGCCAACTGGCGGTTGGGTACATTATGAAGTGTACAATTTCTGTGGATCATCGCATTAGCGATGGGGCAGAAGCAGCACAATTCATGCAAGCTTTGACAGAATATATTGAGGAGCCACTTCGCTGTTTGTTGTAAACCTTGAAATTGATGAGCGCGTTCGTCGTTATAAAAAAGCCTGTTGCCAGAGATAATCGGCAACAGGCTTTCCAATCTTTGGAATTACGAAGAATTATTTTACTGGACTTACAGTCGCTTTGGATCGCATAATAGCCCAAATCGTCGCAGCAAGTAAAACAGCTGCAATTACGACGACACCCAGGTTGACCGTTCCATCGGCTTTGAACATCGGATACTTAACGATAATAGGAGCAGCCAGAAGAGAAACAAGATTTGCTACTTTAATCATTGGGTTCAAGGCTGGGCCTGCAGTGTCTTTCATTGGGTCTCCAACGGTATCGCCAACGACCCCGGCTTTGTGGCGTTCAGAACCTTTTCCGGTATTCTTCTCAATGTTTCGCTCTTCATCTTCAATTGATTTCTTCGCATTATCCCAAGCGCCACCCGCATTTGAGAGGAAAACGGCCAGGAGCTGACCCGAGAGAATGATACCAACCAGGAAACCACCGAGCGCTTCTACCTGAAGTACCAAACCAACAATAAGCGGCATGAGCACAGAAATGGTAGCAAGAGGAATTAGTTCTTTCTGCGCCGAAGCTGTCGAAATTGCAACTACACTTGCATAATCCGGTTTTCTTGTACCTTCCATGATACCGGGAAGCCTGAACTGGCGTCGGACTTCCTCAACAATTTGGCCAGCCGCGCGACTAACAGCTCGGATGGAGAGAGAAGAGAACAGCCAGGGTAATGCTCCGCCGAGTAATAAGCCAATAAACACTGTGGTATCTGAGACTCGAATGGTGTCCAAGACTGGGAAACCAAGCTGCTTTTGAACACGGCCAACATCAGTAATGTAAGAAGCAAAAAGTGAAACGGCCGCTATCACCGCAGAGGCTATCGCGACACCTTTCGTGATGGCCTTAGTGGTATTTCCAACAGCGTCAAGGTCAGCCATGATTTGCTTGGCTTTTAGAGCCTCTTTGCTGTTGTCTTCCTGCCATGCCATTTCGCCGATGCCATTGGCGTTATCCGAGATGGGGCCATACGAATCCATGGCTACATTATTACCTGTGTGACTGAGCATACCAATACCGATCATGGCGATGGCATAAAGCACATAAACTGGGCCATCACCTTGGTACAAAAGCACACCCATTATGAAGCTGACCACGATCACCACGAGGGCCCAAACACTTGATTCCATACCCACGGACAGACCTGAAAGAATTGTTGTTGCAGGACCTGTGCTTGTCGAGGCAACAATTTCTTTTACTGGCGCTTTCTTGGTAGACGTGAAATAAGAAGTTAATGGATTGAATGCAACGGCAAGGCCAACGCCAATAGCTGTGAGGGCTCCAAAGCGCCAATCTTTGGCATAATTGAAGGCCAGGAAAGTGGCAACCAGCACTGTGAAGACACTGGATACTTCGTAGGAGCGGAACATGCTTTCTTCAGCATCGTGGGCGCGCATAAACTTGATTGGGAACTTTTCCCAAATCGGCACCGTAAAGGTACCAATAATCGAAGAAACAACACCCACCGCGCGAATGATCAGTGGATAAACGATCCATTTAAGGTCCCCTGTAATCGCCACTAAGGCTAGGCCCAGAATCAAACCAGAAACGATCGTGACTTCATAGGATTCGAAAATGTCAGCTGCCATACCGGCACAGTCACCGACATTGTCACCAACTAAGTCAGCGATGACTGCTGCGTTACGGGGGTCATCCTCAGGAATATCTTTTTCAACTTTGCCGACCAGGTCAGCACCAACATCTGCCGCTTTTGTGTAAATACCACCACCGACGCGCATAAAGAGGGCGAGGAGTGTTCCACCAAAGCCGAACCCTAGCAAGGCATCTGGAGCCGCCTTACCAAAAATGATAAAAATGACAGTGCCACCTAATAACCCAAGGCCGTCTGTCAACATTCCGGTGTAAGTGCCTGCGTAATAGGCAATGGAAAGCGCTTCATTAAACCCTCGTCGAGATGCTGAGGCAACACGGACATTGGCTTGAACAGCCATGCGCATGCCCCATTGGCCAACAATCAGCGAGAATGATGCGCCCATGATGAAAGCGATCGTTCGGCCAATCGCAATGATTAGGGTAGTTCCCTGATCACCAAACGCTGCAAATTCTTCGCGTGCTTCAAGGCTTGGAGGAACAACATAAACACTTAAGAACATGACAACCGTCAGAGCAATGATCAATGGGAGTATTGTCTTTAGCTGCTGGCTGAGATAAGAATCTGCACCAATCCGGATTGCATTCCAGACCTCTTGCATCTTCTCCGTGCCCTTGTCCTTTTTCAGAACAGTACTTCGCAACCACCAGGCATAGAGCAGGCTTAAAAATGCAGCCACAAGAACCAAAATGATGGCAACCTGTTCAAAACCGTTTAAGCCGTGACGACTGTTTAACCACAGTATATCCATACTTCCTCCAGGTTTTATAAATTAATATAATCAACCGCTGAAAGCGGATGATTTAATTACCGGAATGAATTTTGAAAGTTTTGATCTTTCTCCCTGATCTTCAATTAGCAAATATGAGAATAAACTAAGACTTGCCCAAGTATATATAATAGATGAAGGCATGTCAAGAAACCTATCCAAGTCTTCAAGAAAAATTAGTATTTTGTCCTAAAATAACAAATTTCAGCCGATTTTAGGAATTTTGCGCCGTCCTATGAGTATATATAAATATTGAACGCTCACATTTGTTGTGTGTAATTTTTCACACAATTCAAAGTATAATTTCTCTCGCATCGAAAGGAGTGCATATGAGCATATATTTTAAAATGTGGCAAAAAGCTTCCTGGGAACTTATCAAAATGGAAGATAAGAAGGAATGGGATTCGTTGGATGTAATATCCAAATGGCTGATTGCTACCCGTTCTGCGGTGACAACTGTTACCATATATTCATCGATTATTGCCGGTTTATTGGCTTGGCGGGATGATAAATTCACTTTTTGGCCTTGGGTGATAGTGACACTTGGCTTATTTATTGCACATGGGACGAATAATTTATTAAATGATTACACTGATTTTTCTCGTGGTGTGGATAAGGACAATTACTTTCGAACGCAGTACGGTGTGCATCCTCTGGTTCAGGGGTTTTGGTCTAAGAGCCAACAGATTCAGTGGTTCATCGTCAGCGGCATAATCGCCTTTATGTCGGGAGTATACGCGTTGTGGTATACGAAAATGGACCCCACGGTAATTTCTCTTTTTGCGTTTGGTTGCCTGGTTCTGCTTTTTTATACATGGCCGATGAAGTATTGGGCTTTAGGCGAATTGGCAATTTTTGTAATTTGGGGCCCAATCATGATCGCTGGTGTATACCTGGTTCTGTCTGGTCAATGGAACTGGATGGTTGCCCTGGCAGGAATTCCATTCGGCTTGAGTGTTGCCTCCATTAACGTAGCCAAGCACACAGATAAGCTAAATGATGACAAGAAAAAAGGCGTTGGTACATTCCCAGTTCGCGTTGGTCTAACCGTTGCTAGATATACTACAATGGCTACACTGTTTTTTGCCTATGGGGTAGTGATTTATTTGGTAGCAACTGGTTATTTCTCAACTTTCATGTTATTGATTTTGTTTGCAGTTAAACGCGCTTTTTTTGCGATGGCTGTACTTACAAAACCCCGCCCCGAAGGTCCTCCTCAAGGTTTTGAAGTTTTTTGGCCAACCTGGTTCTCTGGATTTTGTTTTTATCACAATCGGTTGTTTGGCGGCTTATTCATTTTAAGCGTTTTTCTCGATACTGTATTTAGAAAACTGCCTATGCAACTTCCAATCTCCATGAATGTGCTTGGATTGATCGCAATTGTGATTGGCGTTTTGATCGCTGCCGCACAATTTATTCTGGAAAAATCAAAAGCGAAGAAATAGGATGGAAAATTGAAATTATAGAGAGTGCTCGGTTTGTTTTCAACATACCGAGTACTCTCTTTTTATGCGGTATATTGCCACGGACATAACCATTTTTCAAGACGGTCAACGGAGTAGTACATTCCCAACCCTAAGAAGCTCATCGCAATGACTCCCGCATACATCGCGGGATAATCCAACAATGTGCTTCCGCTGTAGTAAATATAGTATCCAAGCCCTTCAGTTGTGGCAAATAGTTCGGCAATATATAACACAGCAATCGCTGTTCCGACCGATTGGCGTAAAGCTGTCAGAATGGCTGGAAGGCTTGCGGGTAAGTAGACATATTTAAATAAGGCTCTTCGCCCAGCTCCAAGACTCTTCACTGAGTGGATTAATTCTGGGCGAATATTAGCAGCCTGATCTCTGACTAGAACCAGCACCTGAAAAAACAAGATCAAAAAAATGATAAATATTTTTGCGGTATCGCCAATACCAAAAAATAACAGGATGATCGGAACAAACACAACCTTTGGGATGGGGTAAGCCAAATATATTATCGGCATGAAAAATCGATTGAGTCGTTTGGACTGTCCTAGAACCAGTCCAAGCGGTGCCGCCGTCAGTATGGAGATCAGCGTGCCAGCAATAACTCGCCAAAAACTGATTAAAAAGTGTCGGGGAAGATCTCCATTTATTGAATCTCGCCATAAGACAAAAAACACTAGAATTGGGGATGGCAAGATCGGGCGATTTATTAACCATGCTGCGAATTGCCAAATAAATATGATCATTATTGAAGAAAAGATTACATCGCGGCGGCGAATTGTTACCATGCAGAAATTTCCATCGTTATAGCAAGCTTCTTAATTCTTTGCAAAGGCGCTGGTACTCATCACTTTCGCGATAACCTTTTGCTCCCGCCATGCTATTATCAAAAATGACGGCTTTTGTATTGGGGGGATTGTTCAATAGAAGGATCTTTCGACCCAGAAAAGCAGCTTCTTCAATTGAATGAGTTACGAGGATGAGTGTCAAGACTTGTTCCTCCTTAAACTCCAGCGTTAATTGTTGAAGCGATTCTCGTGTTGGCGCATCCAGGGATGAAAAGGGTTCATCCATGAGAAGAAGATCAGGGTTGAGCAGGAGAGTTCGGGCTATCGCCGTTCGTTGGCGTTGTCCACCTGATAATTGAGCAGGATATTTATCTTCTAACGAAGATAATCCCATTCGGTTGAGCCAGGAAGACGCACTTCCGAAAGTCGACAAATCCTTAGGAGCGTGAATACCATCTGCGCCATAAAATTTTCGCAACTCAAGCCCAACTTCAATATTTTTTCTGACGGTAGCCCACGGTAATAACCCATAATCTTGGAGAATAAGTCCTGTTTGAGGTCGAGGCCGTGTAAGTCTTTCGCCATTTATGCGAATATTGCCCGAAGTAGGAAAAACCAAACTTGCGATTAATGCCAAAAGCGTGCTTTTGCCACAACCTGATGGGCCAAGCACTGCCCACGCATCACCGTTTTGAACTGACCATGAAAAATCTTCGAAAATAGGTGCGGATTTATACCCGAAAGTAAGGGATTCGATGTTAATCATAATGAGCAAGGAGGGTAAGAAGATTCTTCACCATACTTATTATTTGGGTAAGAAATTTTGATTGACTGAAGAAGTATAGTGGATATCCTTATCTAATATTTTTTTACTTTTGGCCCAATCGAGTACATCACCCCACTCGGATGCGCTTGGAATTCCTTTGGTAGGAAATTTCGGAACCTTATATTCTCCAATCAGCACCTGGGGGACTATTTTCTTTTCAGCCAGGAGGTTTTTGTATTTATCTGGGTTTGTATTGATCAAAACAACTGCACTTTCGATGGCAGTTAAAAAACTTTTTATTGCTTCTGGATGAGCGTCGATTATTTCTTTCCGGAAAGAAATCACACTGGCGCCGAGTTTTGGATTTTGTGAGTCGTCGAGGATGATTTTGGCACCTTGTGTGATTGCCAGGGCGGCCAATGGATCAGGCATAACGGCGGCTTTTATTTCTCCAGTAGCCAAAAGTGACATTCGGTCGGATATCTTTGGGACAGCAACAGTTTTTATATCTTCTGAGGAAAAACCATTTTTCTCTAACAGGCGAGTTGTTACGTAATCGATGATGGTTCCTTGAGATATGCCGATTTCAGTACCTTTCAAGTCGTTTACTGCGGTAATTCCAGATTTGCCTGACGCAAGGATGAAAAAGTGACCTGAGTTTTCCGTCGCCATAAGACCATATCTTACGGCTTGAAGTTGGACGCTTTCTTTATTAAAAAGCATCACTGCTAGCGTTTCATTCAAAGTACCATCAGCTTGACCGGCTTGTAAGATTTGATCGCGCTCAGGTGCGGAGGCCACAGGGACAAATTCCACCTCGATATTCTGTTGCTTAAACAATCCCTCTGCTTGAGCAACGAACATTGGTAAAGTGTCAATCACTGGGATTACTGCGATCCGTAATTTTACTGTTGTCGTTTCTGAAGGGGTTGCCGCACAAGCAGTCGAAAGGAAAGAAAAAATTGCAAAAATAACCATCAAACGTTTCAATAACATATATATTCTCCGGGGGAAATTGGCGATTTCGGTAAACGTAACCAAAAATTAGTCTGTATTTTTCTCTCTCCGATCCCTTTTTTCGGAAATTGAAAGTGACTGGTAAAGAAATGTACGCAAAAAAGGGATAGTTTCTTTTAGTTCTGGTTTCCCAGTGTAGATCCAGTTGATAACGATTTCGTTCAATGCTCCTACCCAAGCACGAGCAGCGAGATCGGTTTGTATGGGAGAAATACTTCCTTCGTTTACAGCGCGGTCAAGGCGGGTTTTGACAATCAGAGTTATCCGGTCATTAATATTTCTTCGCCGTTCCTCGAATGCAATACCTAATCCGACGGCTTGTATAAGGACAATTTTGGCTAATGTGCGATATTGTGTGAATAAGCTCAAAGTCGATTGAAGGGCAGAGTCGATTTGATAAATTCCGTGGCTCTCTTTTTGTAATGCTTCGTTCAGTTTGCTTTCAAGTAAGTTAGAAAATGTATCGATTAGCCCCAGAAAAATATCCTGTTTGCTAGGAAAGTAGAAATACACAGAACCCTTCGATGTATTTGATTCGGCAACTATGTCATCAACCCGCGTATCGTGGTAACCTTTTTGGGCAAAAACACGAATTGCGGCTTCAAGGATTTTGCTTCGGGTATCGATTGGATCTTCACTCATAGTAAACTGACCAGTCAGTCTATTGATTTTACCACAAGGATAAATTTTGAATTTCAAAAATATTGGAAAAGTAACACGTCAGTTTAATAATTATTATGGAAAGTTTTGTGAGAATTAACAAAAAAGTGACGACATGTATTTGTCGTCACTTCGAAGTCATTGGTGAATCATTTATTTCCCAAATCGCCTGGCTACTTCATCCCAATTTATGACGTTCCACCAGGCGGACGCATATTCAGCTCTGCGATTTTGGTATTTTAAGTAATATGCATGTTCCCAAACATCAATGCCGGCAATGGGTTTCAAACCGTCGGTGAGAGGGTTGTCCTGATTCGCGGTAGAAAGTACGGCTAATTTATCTCCTTTGACTACCAGCCATGCCCAACCGGATCCAAAGCGCCCCATAGCCGCTTTTTCAAATTCGGTTTTGAAATTTGAAAAAGAGCCAAAATCCGAATTAATTGCATTTGCTAATGCGCCTTTAGGCTCACCGCCTGCATTCGGAGCCATAATTTGCCAAAACATGTCATGGTTATAATGACCACCACCATGATTCCGCACCGCAGTGCGTATATCTTCAGGCACATCACTTAATTTTGCAACCAAGTCGGTTAATGACCAACTGTTAAGTTCTGGGTGTTTTTCCAGGGCAGCATTAAGGTTTGTGACATAAGCCGCGTGATGTTTATCATGATGGATCGTCATTGTTTGAGTGTCGATGAATGGTTCAAGCGCATCGTAATTATAGAGTAAAGGTGCAAGTGCAAAAGCCATCAGTGTCTCCTTTGAGAAACGGGTAAATTTAAATAAGGTTAATTGGTTGTTATAAGTGTATTCTAGCCTGTTAACCATGTAAGTTCAATTGATAAATAGGATGAAAATAGTCCTTATAAAAAGGGTGATGAATAATCATCATGCCATGTGGACGGAAGAAAAGAATAAAAAATATTATTGGGAAGCCAAAATGTTATCCCAATTCACGCGATACGGTCAATCCTTGAAGTACTCGCCCAAGAAAGAATTTAGAGGCTCGAGAATTAGTTTCTTGAAAAAAAGAGTATCCCCCTCTGGTCTTCAGAAAATTGAATATGATGAGAGCCAGTTTATGAAAAATGATAGGTATAGAAATTACCTTACAAGGGCAAAAAAACAATCATTCCTCTTAAATTAGGAATTTTTTTTGCCATTCGTACAGCTTGTTTATTGCTTCAATGGGCGAAAGAGTGTTTATATCAACTTTCCTGAGCTCATCCAAGATAGGATTAGTTTCAGGGAAAAGAGCTGCTTGCTGCGCTGCAACAGGGTTGATCTTTACAGCACGTCCTGATGATTTCTCAAGTTCTGCCATTATTTCACCTGCGCGTTGAATGACTGGTCGAGGCAAACCCGCTAATTGTGCGACATGGATGCCATAAGAACGATCGGCCCCCCCAGGAATTATCTTGTGAAGAAAAATTACTTTGCCGTCTGCTTCTGTGACAGCGACATTATAATTTCTAACGCCGGGCAATAATTCTGCCAGTTGAGTTAGCTCGTGGTAATGAGTTGCAAACAAGGTTTTTGAGCGCAAAAGCGGATGATTATGAAGATGTTCGACAACCGCCCAGGCAATAGATACCCCATCGTACGTACTGGTGCCACGTCCAATTTCATCTAAAATTAATAGTGATCTGGGTGTCGCATGGTGAAGGATGTTCGCTGTTTCGATCATTTCAACCATAAAGGTTGATTGGCCAGAGTGAATTTCATCCTGAGCGCCGATACGAGTAAAAATTCTATCAACCAGTCCGAGCCTGGCAGAAACCGCAGGAACAAAGCTGCCCATCTGCGCCATAAGCGTTATTAGTGCCACCTGGCGAAGATAAGTGGATTTCCCTGCCATATTTGGACCAGTAATGACCCTGACTCTTTCCCCGGGTTCGAAGATGATATCATTTGGAACGAACCGTTCATTTTTCAGACTATTTTCTACCACAGGATGCCGGCCATCACGAACTTCGAGAGTATCGTCCTTAATTACATCCGGCCTTATATAACCTCCCAATGCTGCAGCTTCTGCCAAGGCAGAAAGGCAGTCCAATTCCGCCAGAGATCGGGCAGTGTTGAGTAATCTAACTGAGGATTTCGAGAGGATCGATAATACTTCCTTGTACAATCGTAATTCGATTTCCCTTACCCTTTCTTCAGCATTTAAGACGAGTGTCTCATACTCTTTCATTTCAGGGGTTATATAACGTTCAGCATTAACCAATGTTTGTTTACGAATGTAATTTGCGGGAGCATTCGAGGTTTGGCCGGCTGAAATTTCAATATAATAGCCAAACACCTTGTTGTACCCAACTTTTAGCGTTTTAATTCCAGTTCGCTCTCTCTCAATTCCTTCAAGGTTATTGATCCATTCACGCGCATGAGAAGACGCTTCTAAAACCCCGTCCAATTCAGCAGAATAACCGGAACGAATAATTCCAGAATTTTGTAATGTCGCAGGTGGGTCGTCAGAGATCGAAGTTTTTATAAGACATAACTCGTCTGAGCAAGGAGAAAGTAAATCAAGGATATTTTGGACAGGAGTCCCGTTTTGCCGAAAAATAGATTGTATGGATGGAATTCTACCTAACGTTTCTCTTAGGGCGACCAGGTCTCGAGGCTGCGCGTAACCAGCCAAAATCCGATTAGTCAGCCGTTCGAGGTCTGCTAGTGGTTTTAGAAGGCTGCGAAGTTCCGCCCGCAACATACCATCTCCGAAGAAGTAAGCAATACTGTTTTGGCGCGATAATATTTTTTCTATATCCAGAAGAGGTTGACTAACCCATTGTCGGAGAAGTCGTTTCCCCATCGGTGTAGTTGTGAAATCCAGCGTGCCAAGAAGTGAGCCTTTCACATCCCCGTGAAGAGTCTCGGTCAGTTCAAGATTCCGTCGGGTGGAAGCATCAAGTGTCATAAATTCATTAAGACTGTAATGCCTTAAGCTTCCAAGTAAATTTAATGAGGCTGGCTCAGTCTCCTTCAAATATTGAAGAATCGCGCCAGCCGTTCGAGCAGCCAATGGGTAATTTTTTAGGCCGAAACCTTCGAGTGTGGCGGTTTCGAAATGCTTGAGTAAGCTTTCATTGCATCTTCCGGGCTCAAAATGCCATGATGGCCAGGGAGTGACATGGCCAGTAATTCCATTGGGTAGCGTAATATTATCGGGATAGATAATTTCGGCAGGGTTGAGCCTGGTTAATTCAGCTCGAAGTGTTGACCCACCGGCGAATTCGAGTTCTGTTGTTGCGAATTCACCCGTGGTTATGTCA
>Ga0172367_10007857_pt1 | contig 12072 bp, 10 predicted proteins | sample Lak10m_FD_114542 | JGI IMG/M metagenome (GOLD analysis project Ga0172367, IMG submission 114542) | Freshwater microbial communities from Kabuno Bay, South-Kivu, Congo - kab_022012_10m | ecosystem: Environmental > Aquatic > Freshwater > Lake | place: Democratic Republic of the Congo: South-Kivu...
CGATCGTACCGACCAAGATTCCGCGCATCGGGTCATAATCACCTACTCTATCTACGCCCTTTTTTAAGTCAAAATAATCATTAACGAGATTAACTATAACATGTAGCAAGAGCGCACCGAGTAACGCCATGAAAGCTGCTGGCCAATATCCTATGCCATCGGCAAAAGCCAAAGCCGTTCCTAAAAAAACAGGTGCGGCGCTTAGCAAAAGTGAGCTTGGCCTGATCGCCATAGCCCATTTCTTAATAAAATTAAGCTTCGTCATTTTCCTTAAGATATTTGTCAGCTTCAAGAGCTGCCATGCAGCCTGACCCAGCGGCCGTGATCGCCTGCCGGTATGCTTTATCTTGAACATCGCCGCACGCAAAAACACCTTTAATGTTTGTTTGCGTTGTGCCGGGTTTTGTGACAATATAACCGACATCGTCGGTTTCAAGCTGTCCTTTTAAAAATTTTGTATTTGGTTCATGGCCAACGGCATAAAAAAGCCCGCTAACGTCAATAAAGCGCTCGTTACTTGTTTTTGCATGACGTGTTTTTATCTTATTAAGCGTTTTATCGCCTAAAGCTTCAACAACATGAGTTTCCCAGACAATTTCAACTTTCGGATGACTGACAATCTTCTCTTGCATGGCTTTCGATGCGCGCAGAACATCACGACGGACGAATAACAAAACTTTGCTTGCGAATTTTGTTAAATAGAGCGTCTCCTCACAAGCCGTATCTCCGCCTCCAACAACAGCTAATACTTTATTACGAAACACCGGCAATCCGCCGTCACAAACCGCACACGCGGAAATACCTTTTTGCCAAAACTTATCTTCGCCAACAATGCCAAGTCGCTTTGCCGTAGCTCCTGTTGCAACGATAACAGCTTTAGCATAGATTTTCTGTCCTTCCGCATCAATTTCAAAATGTTTTTTATGGAAATCGACACCCTGGACCGTTTTTGTTTCAATGCGCGTTCCGGCATTAACCGCCTGTTGTCGCATGCGCACCATCAGATCAGGCCCTAAGATCCCCTCGGGAAATCCGGGAAAATTCTCAATATGTGTTGTTGTTGTCAGTTGTCCGCCTGCAGCAACACCGCCGGCCATCATCCCCTCGAATAATAACGGTTTCCATTGCGCCCGCGCAGCGTAGATCGCAGCCGTATGTCCTGCCGGACCTGAACCGATTATCACAAGATTTTCTATTGTCATGATAGCTCCTTAAAATTGACACGATGAAGATCGTTTTGGGATTTTAAAGTCAGGGAGTTTTTGTTGTGATCTTTATTATAACATTTTTTTTCTAAGGCTATTAGCTCGTCGATCTTCTTTTCAGATCTGATGCGAAAACCCGCGTCTTTGATCATTTGAAAAGTTTTGAGCCGTGATGCGCCTTGAACATTCAAATAACCGTCGAGAAACAATGAATTAGCCGGATAAAGGCCTAAAACCTGTAAATCGCGCAAATGATGCTCACGTCCAGCAGCCATGCGAATTTCAGCTTTTGGATTAAGCAAGCGATAAAGACATAAAACACGCAAGCAATATCCCGGCGTTAGTTCTGTTGCCTGAGGCAATCGAGTTCCTTTGATCGGCAACAAAAAATTAACCGGAATGGATCTAACATTTTTATGCTGACGCAAGGTCAAGGCTGCATCAACCACATCATCGACGGTTTCCCCCATGCCGATAATAACACCAGAACATATTTCAAGTCGAGCGGATTGCGCGGCGTTCAATGTTTCAAGGCGTTTTTGAAAATCATGCGTTGAACAGATCTGCTGATAAAACCTTTTGGACGTATTAATATTGTGATTGAGCCTGTCCAGTCCTGCCTTTTTCAGGATGCGCGCTTGACCAGTTGTTATAAATCCTGGCGATACGCATACTTCAATGGGAAACTTTTGCTTTATTTTTTTAATGATATTGACGAGTCGCTCAATACGTCGGTCGCCTTGCTCGCGACCCGAAAAGACCATGCAATAACGAAAGGCTCCCGCCTGATAGGCCAATCGCGCTTCATGAAAGATCTCGCGATCAGATTTCATCGCGTAGGCCGCGATGGCGGCTTTGGAAAGCCTCGACTGAGCGCAATACTGACAGTCTTCACTGCAATGGCCATTTTGCACGTTATTAATGATGTGGATCGTGACATCTTTTTGCCAATATTTCTTTCGCACGACAAAGGCGGCATGAATAAGCTTTAGCAGATCAACCTGGGGAGACCTGAGGATCGTACGGCAAACATCACAGGACAAAACGAGGCCCCGAAGGCTTTTTTGTGTCAGCATTTGATAAAATCTCTCATTCATAATGTGTGTATTGTAAGCTAACTGAAGAAAAAAATCAACAGAACAGAAAACATAAAAGCACTTGCAATATATACTCATATTAAGTATATTACAGGCATGTTTAACGAGCTTCACACCGTCCACGTTCCGGTTATGGGCATCGGTTTTTCGATTGACACGCCGCTGAAGGTTGCGCGCTACGGCATTTCGTCCGTTATCTCGCTTGTCGATGATACGTTAATAGAAACCATGCGCAAATTCTACTGTCAGCAATATAGCGAGCCCTACCAAGAAATTACCCGTAATGACCATGATTACCGGGCTCGACGTATCACCGAATACTTGAATCTTTTAGACCGCATCGTCAAAAAACAATTCGACGCATTAAGATCTTCTGCCTTTGAAAAAGGTAGCGAAATAACAAAATATTTTGAATTGCTTCCTGATACATCCCCTGTCAAGAAACTCTACAATACCATGCTTTCAACAGAAGACACGGGAACAAAACAAAGACTTCAAGAAGCCTTGCGTGAGCGCATCAAACCTGGCAGTATTGATGTCAATATTATGACCAAGCTTGATCGCACCAATTATGATATCAATGGCGAAGAGCTACCAGAAGAATACTCCGATGCCCTTGCGGCACTACGTGGCTATGCCCTCAGCACGCTCAACTCAGCGATCATCCTATCCGCAGGATTCAATCGTCGCCTCTATGGGTATATTGAAAATTTTAAAGATTTCTACTGTGACGCGGCAGGCCTGATCAAAAAACGCATCATTCTTAAAGTGAGCGACTATCGCTCTTGTTTAACACAAGGAAAATTTTTAGCAAAAAAAGGCCTTTGGGTTTCTGAATACCGTATCGAATCGGGTCTCAATTGCGGTGGTCATGCATTTGTATCCAACGGCTTGCTTTTAGGGCCGATCTTAGATGAAATTAAAACCAAAAGAGACGAATTTATCGGTAGCGTACGCAAAATATATACTGAAGCTATTGCACTAAAGAATAAATTTACGCACAATCTACCGACGCCAAAGATCACGGTCCAGGGAGGAATCGGCACAGCTCAGGAAGACCTCTTCTTACGCGAACATTACAATGTTGATGGGACAGGCTGGGCAACGCCCTTTTTGTTGGTTCCTGAAGTAACAAATGTTGATGATAAAACCCTTCAAAAGCTTATCGACGCAGATGAAAACGATCTCTATTTGAGCAACTCATCTCCTATGGGGATCCCGTTCAACAATTTAAAAACTGCTGAAAGCAACCTCGCGCAACAAAAACGCTTTGCCGATAATCACCCCGGAAGCCGTTGCCCTCGTGGCCACCTATGTTTTAATACAGAATTTACCCCGCATCCTATTTGCGTCGCATCGCGTCAGTATCAAAAACTCAAGATCGAAGAATTGGCAAAATCTGCTGATCCTGAGGTTGTCCGGCAGATCAGCGATGTCGTCGTAAAAACATGCATCTGCTATGATCTGGGTGCTTCTGTTCTAATGAAATACAATATTGCAACCCCTGACAAAGAACGTACTCCAGCTGTTTGCCCTGGGCCCAATCTTGCATACTTTTCCCGCATCATGACGCTGCGCGAAATGATCGATCACATCTATGGGCGCGCAAATTTCTTAAACAGCACACCTCGGCCTCACATGTTTATCAAAGAATTGCAACTCTATCTTGATAACTTTATTGAACAATTACGTCATTGCAAATGCACATTGACAGAGAATCAGATCGCCACATTTGAAGAGTTCAAAGAAAATCTTTTGGCAGGTGTCGCCTATTACCAAGATCTTTTCAGTACGACCCTCGGCTTGCCAGAAGCGCAACACCAAGAGATCCTCACTTCCCTAGCGCAGTATCAGGCTAAGATCGAAAGGCTTCACCTTTCTAAAGTTAATCCTTTTCACGTCGCTCGCTAATCTTCAGCTTTTAAGTTAAAACTATTTCTTGATCGATGAGATGTCGTGCGTCATTTTCATTGAGCAGAATTTGGGTCCGCACATCGAACAAAAATGATCACTTTTGGAATGGTTTTCGGGTAAGGTTTCATCATGAAAAGACTTCGCGCGCTCCGGGTCAATGCTCAAGCGGAACTGATCTTCCCAGCGAAAATTATAGCGCGCCGACGAAAGCGCATCATCCCATTGACGGGCTGTTGGATGGCCTTTGGCAAGGTCTGCGGCATGAGCGGCGATCTTGTAGGCAATGATCCCTTCTTTAACATCATTACGGTTAGGCAGCCCAAGGTGTTCTTTTGGCGTCACGTAGCACAGCATCGCCGCGCCATACCATCCGATCATGGCAGCGCCGATAGCCGATGTGATATGGTCATATCCGGGCGCAATATCTGTTGTAAGCGGCCCAAGCGTGTAAAATGGCGCCTCACGACACAGGCGTCGCTCTTTATCCATATTTAACTTGATAAGATGCATCGGGACATGTCCTGGGCCTTCAATGATCGCTTGCACCTCATGCTTCCAAGCGCGTTTAACAAGATCGCCTAAAACTTTCAATTCAGCAAACTGTGCTTGGTCATTTGCATCGGCAATGCTTCCCGGGCGAAGGCCATCACCAAGGCTGATCCCAACATCATACATGGACAGAATATCGCAAATTTCATCAAAATGCGTATAAAGAAAATTTTCTCTGTTGTGCGTCGCGCACCATTTTGACAACGCTGCTCCCCCACGAGAAACAACACCGGCTAAACGTTTTGCAGCAAGGGTAACATTTTTTAAACGAACACCGGCATGGATCGTCACGTAATCAACGCCTTGCTCCGCCTGCTCGATCAATGTTTCGCGAAAAACCTCCCATGATAAATTTTCTGGAACGCCATCAACTTTTTCAAGCGCTTGGTAGATAGGAACAGTTCCGACAGGCACTGGGCTGTTGCGGATGATCCACTCTCGTGTTTCATGGATGTCCGGACCTGTTGATAAATCCATCACGGTATCAGCCCCCCAGCGTACCGCCCAAATCATTTTTTCTACTTCGTTGACAATGTTCGAGCTTAACGCTGAATTGCCGATATTCGCATTAATCTTTGTCAAGAATTTTTGGCCAATGATCATCGGTTCGGCTTCAGGATGATTGATGTTCGCCGGCAAGAATGCTCTTCCCGCCGCGATTTCTTTGCGGACAAGCTCCGGCGCGCAATTCTCCCGAATAGCGACAAATTCCATTTCCGGCGTAATAATTCTTTTCTTCGCGTAGTGAAGCTGTGTAACGTGCCTTTGATTTTTTGCCTGCAAGCGTCCTTGTGGCGATTCCTGAGCAGATAACTGTGTATCGGCGCGAGAAATAATCCAAGGCTTACGGATCGTGGGAAGGCCCTTGGTGATGCTCAAATGGATGTGGGGATCCGTGAAAGGACCAGAGGTATCGTACAAATTCAAAAGCTGCCCATTACCATGCGCCACTTGTCGAAATGGGACGCGGATATCGGGAAAAATGCTCCCAGAAAAGTAAATCTTTTTTGTTCCTGGGAACAAAGAATAGCTAAGATCAATTTTTTGAAGATCGCAATCCATGAGAATATCTTGGTTTTATCGCCACTGAATTGAAGAACCGACCGAGGACATTTGGCGCCGCTCAACCTCTTGGCCTGCGGCAAGGGCATCGACAGCTAATTTTAATTCTGGCCGAAAAACCTTACGTTCATCCTGCCAGTTGTCATCAATGCGGCCATGATATACAAGCTTTGCCGCATGATCATAAAGAAAAACATCCGGAATGCACTGCGCCTGAAAACTACGAGCAACGGCTTGGCTTTCATCCACCAAATACGGGAAATCAACACCAAACTCCTGAATATGCTTTACCATCGCCGGAGCAGAATCTTTGGGACGTTCCGGATGAATGTTAGGGTTGATGGCAACCGTATAAATCCCTGCAGCGCGCGCATGCTTAGAAATACGGCTTAGACGTGGCCAAGCCGCTAACGCATAAGGGCAATCATTACAAATAAAGACAACAAGTAATCCTTTTGGGCCGATCAAATCTTGGGAAGCGTATTCCTTGCCATGCGCGTCATGCAAAGAAAATGACGGCATTAAGGATCCCATTGCAATCTTTACAGACGCAGATAATGTCATAACAAATTCCTTTTTTCTTGATGTATCATTATAAACCCTCACCTGACACTGTCAAGGCGAATAACAATCGATTTGTCTTTTTTATGATACACGATATAATAATCGTGTTTTACATAATAAAAGCTTATGACAAATTCTGAAAACTTATTTCTCAAAGCACTCCCGATCGGACCCATGCTCAACCTCGCGTATTTCATCGGCGATACAAAAACCCGAGAAATCGCCGTTGTTGATCCAGGATGGGACGTCCCGCATATTTTAGCTGAAGCCAAAAGGCAAGATCTTAAGATCACTTGCGTACTGCTCACGCACGGCCATTACGATCATGTTGACGGCGTGAATGAGCTCGTGCGTGCGCTGGATATTCCGGTTTATATCTCTGAAAAAGAAATTCAGCTATACCTCCCCTCTTGCGCTCATCTACAAAGAACAAAACACCGCCAAAAGATCGCGATTGGCGCTATCGCGCTAGAATGCTTGCATACGCCAGGACACTCGCCAGGTTGCCAATGCTTTTATATCAAAGGACATTTAATAACCGGTGATACATTATTTGTGGGAGGTTGCGGGCGCTGTGATCTTCCAGGCGGGAGTGAGGAGGTTCTGTTAAAATCAATGCAAGAGGTTATCCAATCGCTTCCTGACGATACGATCATATATCCTGGCCATGCTTATGGACCTCTCACATCAACACTTCAGAAAGAGCGAAAAAGAAATCCTTATCTGCTCCCAAGAAAAAATTAGTTTTTCTGATCCTCAAAAAGCCAGGTCGAAAGATAACGCTCACCCGTATCGCAAATCACAGTCACGATCGTTCTTCCCTTTGACGCCGGTCGCTTCGCGATCTCAAGAGCTCCCCATACATTTGCCCCTGAGGAGATACCGCATAGGATGCCCTCTTCGCGTGCTAAACGACGAGCGACCTGTCCGGCATCTTCATGCGCTACGGTAATAACCTCATCAACGATCGAACGATTAAGAATGCTTGGGATAAACCCAGCACCAATACCTTGAATCTTATGCGGTGATGGTTTGCCTCCCGATAAAACAGGTGAATCCATTGGCTCCAAAGCAACAATCTTAACTTTAGGATCTTCCTTCTTAAGCACTTCACCGACACCGGTCAATGTCCCTCCCGTGCCAATACCAGCCACAAAAACATCAACTTTGCCTCCGGTATCGCGTAAAATTTCCTGTGCCGTTGTCTTTCGGTGCGCCTCAGGATTAACAGCGTTCTCAAATTGCTGTGGAACAAAACTATGCGGTGTATCATGCGCAAGTTCTTCGGCCTTTTCGATCGCACCCCGCATGCCTTGCGCCCCATCTGTCAAAACAACTTCCGCCCCGAGCGCTGATAATAATTTTCGCCGTTCAGCGCTCATGGTGTCAGGCATGGTCAGGATAAGACGATACCCTTTGGCGGCGGCAACAAACGCTAAGGCAATTCCCGTATTGCCACTTGTCGGCTCAATGATGATCGAATTTCGTTTTAATATTCCCTTCTTCTCCGCATCCTCGATCATTGCAAGACCGATGCGGTCTTTCACGCTACTCAACGGATTAAAAGACTCCATCTTAACGAGAATAGTCGCAGAAAGCCCTTTGGTTACGCGATTCAACCTGACAAGAGGAGTGTTGCCGACTGTTTTTGTGATATCGCTAAATATTTTTGCCATTAGGCTCTCCTCGAGAAGGTAAAGGAACCCCCAGATATGCGATTTTCATTAATATCCAGCTAAAAAGACTAAACGGCAGAAAACGCTTAAGGCGATACAGCCAACGACTGCTGGAATCAGGAATATTGCGAAATGGCGGGTGATCATCCCCGATAAGATCCTCGACAAGCGCGGCAATATCCTCAGGGTCCTTTTCATCTGTTTTAATATGATCATTTGTGCGTTTTTGAAACGCCTGAGAGATCGCATAATAAGGGCTCGCCTGATTAAAAAAATTCTTTGCGTATTTACGATTTTCGTAAAAGATCTTCGTCTTGTACGCTCCCGGCTCGATCAAGCAAACGTGAATGCCAAAGGGCAATAATTCATAAAAAAGGCTTTCGGAAAACCCCTCCAAAGCCCATTTGCTCGCATTATACGCACCAAAGCACGGTAAAGCAGACAACCCGGAAATGCTGGACATATTAATGATCAATCCCTTGCCTTGCTCTCGCATCAGCGGCAACGCTTCCCGTGTTACGTTCTGAACCCCAAAGAAATTCGTTTCCATGATCGCATGGATCTCTTCTTGACCCAAATCCTCAAAAAATCCCCCGATACCATACCCTGCGTTATTGATCAGAACATCCAAGCGCCCATACATCGCTCTGATTTTCAAGATAGCCTCACGGATAGAGGCACGATTTGTTACGTCTAGCTGAACGAGCTCAACCTTACCCTTACGTAACTCCACCTCTCCAAGCAAATTATTTTTCTTTTCCAGATCACGCATCGAAGCAACAACGTGAAATGGCCCAGACGAAAGACGTGCGGCAATATGCAAGCCAAATCCGCTGGAACAGCCTGTCACGAGAATAACCTTAGAATGTGTTTGTGTCATGAAGATTCTTCGCCCTAGCAGGACTTTGCGCGAGCCATGAGTAACGCATCAACAAGAGTCATAGCGACCATTGCCTCAATAACGACAACAGCGCGAGGACAAATACACGGATCATGGCGACCCGCAATACAGATCGTTTGCGTTCTTAAATCTTTTGTAAGAGCTTGCTGAGGTTTTGCGATCGAACACGTAGGTCGAATCGCCGCACGCAGGATAATGTCTTCCCCGTTCGAAATACCAGCAGAAATACCACCGTTATGATTCGTTCGGGCGACTAGCTTCTTGTTCTTTGCATAGATGACATCATTAAATTCCGAGCCAAGCATAGCGGCAGCAGCGAACCCAGCACCAAACTCAACGCCTTTGACGCCACCGACGGACATAACAGCCGCAGCCAACTGTGCATTAAGCTTATCAAAAACAGGTTCCCCTAATCCAACAGGACACCCTTTGACAAGGATCTCGACAATGCCACCCACAGAATCCCCGCTCTGACGCGCTTCTGTGATCCGCGCGATCATCTGCTTTGCGGCCGCGATATCCGGCGATCGAACAATATTCTTTTCGATGACCGCAAAATTCATTTTTTGTGCAACAATGCCAGCAATTTCTTTCACATAACCGACAATCGAGATCTTTTCTTTTGCGAGCATTTTTTTTGCAATAGCCCCAGCGGCTACACGCATAGCAGTTTCACGTCCGGAAGACCGCCCCCCGCCCCGCCAATCACGAATACCATACTTTTTTTCATAAACAAAATCCGCATGCCCGGGACGAAAAATATTCTTTAGCGGTAGATAGTCTTTAGGATTGGCATCTTCGTTGTAAATAAGAAGCCCGATGGGCGTCCCCGTTGTCTTTCCGTTTAGGATACCTGAAAGAACCTGCACTTTATCTTTTTCTTGACGCTGCGTTGTTGCAATGCTTTGTCCAGGCCGGCGACGATTTAATTCTCTCTGGATATCCTCAAGAGATAAAGACATCCCCGGACAAACTCCATCAACAACAGCTCCTATCGCGACACCATGGCTTTCCCCGAATGTTGTGACCCGAAAGATTCTTCCTATGCTATTTCCGGACATCATACCCTCCTAGATCCATGGCTTTTCATTTTTTAGCTTTATTTCGAAACGTTCAATATCGCTAGTAAATTGTTGCGTCCATCCGATGGCGTCAAGGCCTTTGACCAGACACTCTTTTACGAATGCGTCGATCGCAAAAGAATACTCTTTTCCGTTAGGGACGACAATCTTTTGCTGTGGCAAATCGGCAGTTATCTTAGCGCCGCTTCCTTGCACGACAAAATGAAATAGCGCGTCAACTTCTTCGGGCTTAAGCCGAATAAGTAAGATACCGTTGCGCAAACAATTATTATAAAAAATGTCCGCGAAGCTCGGTGCGATGATCACTCTAAATCCAAAATCCGCTAAAGCCCAAGGCGCATGTTCACGGCTAGACCCGCATCCAAAATTATCGCGCGCCAACAGCACAGTCGCCCCTTGATATTGGGATTTGTTGAGAATAAAATCTGGATTCGTTCGTGTCTCCGCTTCGTCAAGATATCGCCAATCATGAAAAAGATGTTTTCCAAAGCCTGTTCGCTCGACCTTTTTTAGAAATTGCTTCGGAATGATGGCGTCCGTATCAACATTAGGACGGTCGATCGGCAAAACAAGCCCTGTATGAACTAAAAATGGTTTCATGATAAATACTCCCGTATATCTGCAATATGCCCTTCTATCGCTGCCACAGCTGCCATTTCAGGACTTGCAAGATGTGTCCGGCTATCTTTTCCTTGCCGTCCCTCAAAATTCCTATTACTCGTTGAAACACAGTGCTCACCGGGCTCAGCCCGATCTTCATTCATGGCCAAGCACATCGAACAACCTGCTTCGCGCCATTCAAATCCTGCTTCCTTAAAGATTTTGTCAAGGCCTTCTTTTTCGGCCTGCCTTTTCACACGGCCAGAGCCTGGAACAACAAGCGCCTGCACATGAGAAGATACTTTCTTTCCTTTGACAAGCTTGACCGCCGCACGCAAATCTTCAATGCGGCCGTTCGTACAAGAACCAATAAAGACTTTATCGATCTTGATCGCCGTCATGGGAGTCCCTGGCTGCAAACCCATATAGGCTAAAGCTTTTCGCGCAGAATCTTCCTTAACGGGATCCGCAAAGCTTTCAGGATAAGGAACTTTTTCTGAAACAGCGACAACCTGCTCCGGTGAAGTCCCCCAGGTCACCTGGGGCGCAATATCATTTGCATCAATAGTAATCACTTTATCAAATTTTGCGTCAGGATCACTCGATAGTGTTTTCCAGCAGGCTACGGCCTTTTCAAATTCCTGACCTTGGGGCGCATCGTCTCGCCCTTTGACATAAGCAAATGTCGTCTCATCAGGCGCGATCATGCCTGCACGAGCACCCGCCTCGATACTCATGTTACAAATCGTCATGCGGCCTTCCATAGAAAGATTGCGGATCGCGCTTCCAGCGTACTCGACGACATACCCTGTAGCGCCATCCGTTCCGATCTTGCCAATAATATATAAAATGATATCTTTGGACGTAACACCTTTCGCCAATACACCATCGATCTTGATCAACATTGTTTTTGATTTTGATTGCTGTAATGTTTGCGTCGCTAAAACATGTTCTACTTCGGAAGTGCCTATGCCAAAGGCCAGCGCCCCAAAGGCGCCATGCGTTGCTGTATGCGAATCACCGCAGACAATAACCATGCCGGGTAATGTTATGCCAAGCTCAGGGGCAATAATATGAATAACGCCTTGATCGGGATGCACAAAATCCAATAGCCGCACCCCGAAATCTTTACAATTCTTCGCTAAAACATCCATTTGCTTGCGAGAAATTTCATCGGCAAATCTTAGATCTTTGGCGCGCGTGGGAACATTGTGATCCATGGTCGCGAACGTGCGTTCAGGATGACGTACCTTGCGCCCTGCTAAGCGTAAGCCTTCAAACGCCTGAGGGGATGTAACTTCGTGCATAAGATGCCGATCCACATAGATGATCGCGGCTTGAGCGTTATCCGCGCGAACAATGTGCGCATCCCAGATCTTTTCGTATAATGTTTTTCCCATAAATTTTAACCTTTCCGCGAAA
>Ga0172367_10007859_pt1 | contig 12069 bp, 10 predicted proteins | sample Lak10m_FD_114542 | JGI IMG/M metagenome (GOLD analysis project Ga0172367, IMG submission 114542) | Freshwater microbial communities from Kabuno Bay, South-Kivu, Congo - kab_022012_10m | ecosystem: Environmental > Aquatic > Freshwater > Lake | place: Democratic Republic of the Congo: South-Kivu...
ATCAGTTGAAGACGAATGCGGGCGCGCAGTTGGGCGATGTATTGATATTGACGAAGTCATTGGGCGTAGGCATGTTATCGGCGGCGCTCAAGCGCGGCTTGGGTGGGGACAAGGATTTGATGGCATTAACGAGCAGTCTCACGCAGACCAACGCGGTAGGGTCGGTGTTGGGCGGCATTGCGGGGGTACATGCGATGACGGATGTAACTGGGTTTGGTTTGGGCGGACATGTGTTGGAGGTGTGCAGGGCCAGCGGGGTGGGTGCGCGAATAGAGGGGGCGTTGTTACCGCGGATTGAGGAGGCGGAGGCATGGGCAGGGGGTTATGTGCTGCCTGACAATGCGATGCGGAATTGGAATGCGTTTGAGGGGGAGATTGCGATGGGGGATGCGGGGGCGTTTGCTTGGTTGGTTGATCCTCAGACCAGCGGTGGGTTGTTGATATCGGTGTCGGGCAGTGCAGTGGGTGAAGTTGAGGCCGCGCTGCGCGCGGCCTCAACCCACTATAGCATCATCGGCGAAATGGTGGACCTCAATTCACTCCCCACCGGGAAGTTGTTGTCCGTGATTTAATTTGGTTGGTGGTTGATTAATTTCTCTATGGACTTCATGGTTATGAAGTATTTGTTGTCGTGAAGTAATTTAAAACCTAACCGTTGATAAAAATTGGCAGCGTTTTCATTTAAAGCTTCAACCACCACTGCGATGGAACCCGAGAGCATGGCGATTTTATACGATTGAAAGAGTGCATCCAACAATATCCACTTTCCCAAACCTTGATGTTGCATGGTTTTATCGACAGCGAGTTTGCCCAGAAGTGTTGTGGGAATGTGGTCGAAGACAATCTTGAAAGGAAAGGTGTCGGGTTTAATATCGTTTTTTATTAAAGAGTAATTGGAAAGGGTGTAATAGGCTTTAACCTGAAGATCTTCCTTGGCATGTACATAACATGTGTTGAGCATTTTTCGCATGTTTTGCATGGCGAATAACTTCAAGTAAAGCGTAAGCGATTCCTCCCCACAGTCGAATTGATCGCGCAGGTGTTTGTTGTTGAGAATCTCCATCCTTAAAATTTTTTTGATTGATACTCTTTCCAAGCGGCTTTTAAATACTCATTGGGCTCCGGGGGATTCTCCAATGCGTCAATCAATCTTTTTTGGGCTTCAGCGGTTAAAACCAAGTGCTGTTGCTGACTCAAAACGGCAATGGCTTTTTCATGGGCGGCTTGCAAAACGAACTCTGTAAGTGTTTTGAAACCCGCTGCCGCGGCAGCTTGCTCAAACAATAGCTTTTGCTGTTGCGTTAGGCGTGCATCAAAACGGGCTTTTTCAGTTCTTTCCGACATATTCACGAATGTACGTATATTGTCCGTACGATACCGATTGTTTTTTACTATTTTTCTCATCCTCGATCCATTTAGTCCACAAAATAAAACATCACCCAGGGAAGTCCCAAGCGATGTTCTGAAGGTAATCGGTTAAGTTAAATCGACCTGTAGGGGTCTGGGGAATTACGCCCGGTAAAGTACCGATTTGGTGGCATCGATGATTTTCTTCACGCTGGGCAAGAAGGCCTCCACGAATGTGGGCGCGTAAGGAAGCGGGGTGTCTTGGGTGGTGACACGGTGAATGGGTGCATCCAAGTAATCGAAGGCACGACGTTGAACGATGTGGCTTACTTCTGAGCTGATGCTCGCCAGCGGCCAAGCTTCTTCAACGATCACCAAACGGTTGGTTTTCTTCACGCTCTCGATGATGGTGTCGTAATCGATCGGACGTACCGTGCGCAAATCGATCAATTCGGCGTTGATGCCATCTTTGGCCAATTCCGCCACAGCATCGTGGCAACGCAACATCATTTTGCCGAAGCTCACAATGGTAACGTCGGTACCGGGGGTAACCACATCGGCTTTGCCAATGGGGATTAAATATTCTTCGGAAGGAACCATCCCCTTGAACCCATACATCTGCTCACTTTCCATGAACACAACGGGGTTGTTGTCGCGGATGGCGCTTTTCAACAAACCTTTGGCATCGGCGGGGTTGCTGGGAACCACTACTTTCAAACCGGGGGTGTTGGCGTACCAGTTTTCAAACGCTTGAGAGTGCTGCTGGGCCAATTGTCCGGCGCTGCCAGTTGGACCGCGGAAGACGATCGGACAGGTATACTGACCGTTGCTCATTGAGTTGATCTTGGCGGCGGAGTTGATGACTTGGTCGATGGCCACCAACGAGAAGTTGAAGGTCATGAATTCGCAGATTGGACGCAAACCGTTCATTGCTGCACCCACGGCGATACCGGCAAATCCCAACTCCGCGATGGGGGTGTCGATCACGCGCTTTTCTCCAAATTCTGCCAACATTCCTTGGCTCACTTTGTAGGCACCATTGTATTCCGCTACTTCCTCACCCAACAAAAATACGCTCTCATCTCGGCGCATTTCTTCTTGCATGGCTTCGCGCAAGGCTTCTCTGAAGGCGATTTCTCTCATGTTTTTTGCTAAAAGGACCACAAAATTACGGGTTTTCGTCGGAAAGTGCATTTGAACTTTTAATCTGATTTGGAATTTCCGTTTAAACGTGTAATTTGCGTTTGAAAACTTATACACATGAAAAACAGCTACACCCAAAAATTCGGAATTGCCGTAACAGCGCTTGCCTTGTTCATGGTTTCATGTGGATCGAACGCCACCTTCTCTAAACGCTACCACAACCGCGGTTTCAATATCGCTTGGGGTGGAGGTTCCACGGGCAATTCGGTAAAGACCAATGCGCGCGTCGACAAACACAATTCCAAACCATCAGAATTGACGGTTTTGGCAGAATCAGGAAAAACGGCTTCGGTGGATGTCCCATTTGCAGTGGAAACGAGCCAAATCGAAACGAATCAAATTTTAATTGCAGCATCAAATCCAAAGGTTTCAAATTGTGCAGTAAAAAAGGCGTCAACTGTATCATTATCGAAAAAGGAGATCACCAATGAAAGAGCCAAGTTGAGTCAGTTGAGAAAATCAAACTCAATGAAAAAGGTGAGTTCGAAATTAAGTGGTAGTGAACCTGGGGGGCCTATTTATGGTATTTTGTCTTTGGTTTTCGGTATTCTGGGTTGGGTTACATTGCCATTACTATTTGGATTGGCAGCCATTGTTCTTGGTATTATTGGATTGCGCAAAGAAATGAATGGCTTAGCTATTGCGGGGTTGATTTTGGGTTCGCTGCTATTAATCATTATGGTATTGTTTGTAGCAGTTTTGTTGGCCTTGTAATATATTCATGAAGGGTTAAATGCGGTGGATGGTTTCGCCGCATTTAATCAATTCAACCGACGACGCAGCACTCCGTCGATGAGGGCAAAAAGGGGTCTCGGACCGAGTTTTCTCCAGGCCACTTCATCGAGTTCTCCCCCGAAATTTAGGTAGTAATCGATGCGTTCGCGACGAAATTCGTCGACCACGTGGCTGCGGAAGTTCAGCATCGCAATCCAACCGTCTTCTACGTCTTGGAACCATTCCTCGTAATAGGAATCGTCGGAGGCGTGGAAGTTGAGCACATTTTCGCCGATGAGAATGAATTTGTTGATGCCTTCTTGCATAAGCAATTCTAGGACTTCGCGCTTGAGTTGCATGACGTCGTTGTAGAGGGCGTCGTTCCACTCACCCATCATTTCGATGATGGCAAAACCTTCTTGGTAGTCGGCGAACAGGATTTTGATGTAGAGGGTGTTCGACCCAAAATGATCCCATTGCGGGTGGATGTAGTAGTTGTACACGGTTTTGTCGAAGTAGAATTCGTTGTACTCACGGTTGAAAAACGGGGAGCGTTCATCGGCCGCGGCGGAGTACAGGTTAATCCAGGCGAAGTGGGGTTCGAGGTCGTGCACGGTGCAAAGATAGCGAGGGCTGTTTGTTTAATTCTTACCTTCGCGATGCGATGCGTGCGACTTTTGTCAAAAATTTGTTGTGGTTACAGCTATTAAATTGGCTGGTAAAACCGCTGTGGATTTTGTGGATAGAGCGCGAGATTCAGTTGCGGATGGGCGACAGTTGGTATGGGGTTTACACCTTGCACTTTAATTTGGTGTTGCTGTTTGCGGTGTTGTTGGATGCGGGGTTAAACAGTTATGTATCGCGGGAAATTGCGGCTCACGGACGGTTATCGCACCCCCGGAGGATGTTCTTTTTGCGCTTGGGACTGGGGTTGGTTTACGTGTCGTTGGTGGTGGCGGTGGCCCAGGTACAGTCGGGCATCGAGGGTGAATTTTTGCTGTATGCTTTGTTGAATCAGGTATTGGCGTCGGTGGTGCTGATGCTAAGGTCTGTGTTGCAGGGGAAGCAGCGGTTTGTATCGGACAGTTGGTTGAGTGTGGTAGACCGGGTGGTGGCGTTGGCCATTTGCACGTGGATGCTGCGGGTGTATACACCGGCGATGTTTGCCAGCGAGGGCGGGGTGTTGATGTTTCAATTGGCGCAATTTTTCGGGTATGCGATGGCGTTGGTGTTGGGATTGGTGTTGGTGTTTTGGGGTGGAGAAAAGCGAGGGGTTGGGGTGGATATCGAGGAGCAGGCGAGGGCAGAAAAATCGCTGGGTGATTGGGGCAAAGAGGTGGTATGGTTTGGGGTGATGGCGCTGGCGATGAGTTTGTTTACGCGGATCGATGTGCAGATGATACAGCGCTATGCGGGGTCGGTGTATTTGAACATGCCGGGTGTTGACGGGATCAAGTTGGCGGCGCAGGCGGGATACAGCGAGATTGGCATTTACGCCAAGGGATACAGGTTGTTGGATGCGGCATTGATTTTCAGTACGCTGTTGAGCACGCAACTGTTGCCGTTGTTGAGCAAGCGATTGACGGCCGGGGAGGACAATCAACCTTTGATGGGGATGGGGTTTCGGTTGGTGTTTATGGTTTCTGTGGGGGTGGCATGTGGGGCTTGGTATTATGGCGATTTTTTGATGAACTGGCTGTATCACGGACAGATGCAATTGGGGTCGGTTACGAGCGCTGGGGGGGGTGAGATTTTGCGGTCGATGACGTATTCGCCGGAGATTCTGCATGTATCGATGATTTTCAAGGTGTTGATGTTGGCGTTCGTGCCGATGTCGCTGGTGCATGTTTTCGGCACTTACGTAACGGCGGCGGGTCAGATGCGCTGGTTGGCCCAATTGGCTTTGGGGTGTTTGGTGGTGAATGTGGTGTTTAATTATGTAGAGATTCCGAAGGCGGGCGCATTGGCCGCCGCCGTGGGATGCCTGCTCACTCAGTGGATCTTTGCGGGGGCTTGCATCTGGAAATCACACCAGTTGGGTGGATACGTGTGGCATTGGAAGCAGGCCGATTTGGTCTTTGTGACGTTGGTTGGCGGGGTGTTGGCGTTTGGCTTGGTGAAGATAGGGATTGGGGCGGATGGGTTTGTAGGGTTAGGCCTCGCAGGCTCGGCCTACGCCTTGGCGGTTGGCGGATATTTGTTCCACGCCGAACTCATGGGCTGGCTTGAGAAAAAGTCTTAATGTGATTTAGTTTACGCGTAAAGCGGAAAACCCTTCATGAGGTCCATGACGCGGGTTTTGACCTGTTCCAACAATTCAGGGTCTTGGTGGTGGGTGAGGGCTGTATCAATCAGTTCGGCTACCAACGGCATGTGTTCAGGGGTGAGTCCGCGCGAAGTAATGGCCGGGGTGCCCAAGCGAATGCCCGAGGTAACAAATGGACTGCGGGTCTCGAATGGCACCGCGTTTTTGTTTATGGTGATGTGGCATTTCACCAGCGTGTCTTCGGCGATTTTGCCGGTCAAGGTATCGCTTTTGGTGCGGAGGTCGATCAGCATCATGTGGTTTTCCGTACCGCCTGAAATCACCGAGTAGCCTTTGCTTACCATGGCGGCAGCCAAGGCCTGGGCGTTACTCATGACTTGCTTGCAGTAGGTGCCAAATTCTTCGGTGAGGGCTTCTCCGAATGCCACGGCTTTGGCCGCAATCACGTGTTCTAATGGACCTCCCTGTGTGCCTGGGAAAACAGCCCCATCGAGGATGGCGCTCATCATTTTGATTTCGCCTTTGGGCGTGGTTAAGCCCCAAGGATTGGGGAAATCGCTGCCCATCATGATCACACCCCCGCGCGGACCTCGTAGGGTTTTGTGGGTGGTGGAGGTAACGATATGACAGTAGGGTATGGGGTTGTTGAGGAATCCTTTGGCAATGAGTCCGGAAGGGTGAGAGATATCGGCGAGTAGCAAGGCACCCACTTCATCGGCTATTTCGCGCAAACGCGCATAATTCCAGTCGCGACTGTAGCTGCTGGCCCCGCAAATGATCAATTTGGGTTGTTCTTTGCGGGCGATTTCGGCCACATTTTCCCAGTCGATGAGGCCGGTTTCTTTGGATACGCCATAAAAACTGGGGGTATACAATTTGCCCGAAAAATTGACTGTACTGCCGTGGGTTAAATGTCCGCCATGACTCAAATCGAATCCCAAAATTTTGTCGCCGGGTTTCAGCACGCCCAACATCACTGCGGCATTGGCTTGCGCGCCCGAGTGGGGTTGCACGTTGGCCCAAGCACATCCAAAGAGCTGTTTGAGTCGGTCTATGGCCAGTTGCTCCACTTGGTCAACCACCTCGCAACCGCCGTAATAACGCTTGCCCGGAAGTCCTTCCGCGTACTTGTTGGTAAGCACAGAGCCCATGGCTTCCATGACTTGTGGACTGACAAAATTCTCACTGGCAATGAGTTCAATGCCGTGTTGTTGTCGCTCCAGTTCCAATTGGATAAGGTTAAAAATTTGGGTATCGCGCTGCATGGTTTTACAAAGGTACAATCTTGTTTTGGCGTACCCAACTTTAGGCAAAAAATCCAACAGTCTGCAGACGATTTGCAAATTTTGCCACAGTGTAACGGGGTTTACAATGAAAATGTTGAAATTCGCCCTACAAACTCATGAATTTGAACAAACATTTTTTGAAACAGGCAGGATTGTTTCTGCTTTTCGTGATTGGTTTTTTGTCTATCGCTTCTTGGTATTTGGCACCGCCATCGGATGGCATGGTCTTAAAGCAGGGGGATATGCAGCAGGTGCGGTTGATGCGTTACGCGGCCGAGCAGGTGAAAGAAACCACGGGTACATTGCCACAGTGGAACGACCGCTTGTTTTCGGGGATGCCGGGCAGTTTGATTACTGGGATTGAACAGGGCAGTTTGTTGCTGAAATATAAGGTGATCGAATTGTTTGGTTTGGTGAAATCGCCGTTCAATTTCTTGTTTGTGGCGATGTTGAGCATGTTTGTGCTGTTGCTTTCGGTGCGAGTAGACCGTTGGTTGGCTGCGGCCGGGGCCATTGGCTATGCGTTCATGACGTTCAGTATATCGAGTTATGAAGCCGGACATATTACCAAGGTATTGGCCATGGGTGCGATGCCGGGTGTGATTGGTGGTTTGGCGTTGTTGAGTCAGCGCAAATACTTGATGGGTGCTGCGGTAACGGCTTTGTTCTTCGGGATGGTTGTTAACTACTTCCACTACCAGATTGCGTATTACGCGGGTATCATGGTGGGTTTATACTTTTTGGTGGAGTTGGTTTCTGCGATTCGCAGCAAAGATTTGAAGCATTTTGCGATGTCTACCAGCATTGCGGTGGTGTCGATGGGGTTGGCGGTGTTGACCTGTGTGGGCAAATTGGCCGATACCAACGATTACGCCAAGGCCACGATGCGCGGTGGGTCTGCGGTTGCTGAGGCCACTGCTGCCAAGGGAGCTCAGGTGGGCAAGACGGGCTTGGATATGGACTATGCCTTCTCTTGGAGTTATGGCATCGATGAAACGTTTACGTTGCTGGTCCCCGGTTTCAAGGGGGGTAGCTCTAACGAGATGGTGAACGATGCAGATTTTGGTGAAACCCGTTTGCCCTTGTATTTTGGGGATTTGCAGTTTACTAGCGGACCTGTTTATTTGGGTGCTACGTTGGTTTTCTTGTTTGTGTTTGGGTTGATGTTGGCCTTCGTTTGGAAGAAAGACAAACCCGAGGACGCGCAAGCTCAGTTGAATTTTAATTGGGCGGTGTTTGGATTGATTACCTTTTTGGTGTCGGTGATTTTGGGCTGGGGCAGACACTTTTTCATCAACGAGTTTTTGTTCAACAACCTGCCTTATTACAACAAGTTCAGAACGCCCATGATGGCGTTGGTGATCGCCCAAGTGGTTGTGCCCATGATAGGTTTGTTGGGATTGTACCGTTTTATAGAGTTGATACAGTACAATGGGTTGAGTGAAGTGGCCCAGAAAAAGGTGTTCAAGAACACGTTGATTTTGGCGGGTGCGTTGGTGGGTGCTGTGGTATTGATTACCTGGAGCAGTGATTTTGCTGCCTTGGAAACCGACAAACGCATTGCGGAGCAGGGCGGCATGGAAACGGTGAACAAAATCAAAGAATTGCGGGGTAAGTTGGTTTGGGACGATATTTTCCGCAGCATCATGTTCATTGGTGCGTTGGTGGGACTGGTGTATGTGGCTTTGAAGAAACAGGCCAGCACCTTGGTGGCTGGTTTGGTGGTGATTGTCTTGGTGGGTTTTGACATGGTGGGTGTGAGCAAGCGCTACCTAACCGATGACAACTGGGAAGACAAAGAAACCGAGGAAGCCATTTTGCCATCGACCATCGACAATCAGATCATTGCCAACAACAAAGATGGCAAGCGCGTGATCGATTACCGTGGCGGTATCAATGGGGCCTTCAACGACAACCGGGCGGGTGCATTCCACCGAAATGTGGGGGGATATCACCCTGCGAAGATGAGTCGCTACCAAGATGTAATGTCTTACTGCATTGGCTCTTCAGGTCCAACCGGCTCTGGAGATTTGATGAACAACCACGCGTTGGATATGTTGAACTGCGGGTTCATCATGGGCATTTCTCAGGATGGTAAATCGGAGATTGTGGTACCCAGGATGACGGCTTTGGGACATGCATGGTTTGTAGACTCTGTGATTGAAGGGGCTACGGCAAAAGATGCGTTGACGTTGATCAATACCCAGAATTTGCGCAAGAATGCGGTGATAGAGGCCAACGATTACAAGTCAGGTGCAGCCACGGGTTTTGTTTTGGGTGCGCGTACATTCAGTAAAGATTCGGTAGCCAGCATTGGTCGTGTGTTCTACAGCAACGACAGCATTGCCTACGAGAGCAACAACGGCAACAGTGGTTTGGCGGTGTTCAGCGAAATTTTTTACAACGAAAAGAACGGTGCTTGGAAAGCGTATATCGACGGAAAAGAGGCCAAAGCATTGCGCGTGAATTACATTTTGCGCGGTTTGGAAATTCCTGCGGGCAAGCACGCTGTCACTTGGGTTTACGAGCCCGCGGATCGCAGTACCATGGTGAACATCGAATGGGCGTCATCGGCGTTGATTTTGTTGTTGGTGGGGGGTAGTTTGGTGCAGTTGCTGTTGAAAAAGGACGAGTTGGAGGGGTAATTATTTTGTCCAATTCTCCGCTCATATCCATCATCACGATCCACTACAATCACGGGGCTGGTTTACGTCGCACCGTAGACTCTATTTTGGGACAGGAACACCGCGGGGATGTGGAGTGGGTGGTGATTGACGGCGGCAGTACTGATGGTTCAGCGGAATATTTGCGGGGCTTGGAAAATCGGATTGACGTGTTGGTCTCGGAGCGAGACGGCGGCATCTACGACGCCATGAACAAGGGTTTGCGCAGGGCATCGGGCGATTATGTTTGGTTTGTGAATGCGGGCGATGCGCTGCACAATGCGCAGGTGTTGGGTGGTTTGGTGAATGCCATTCGGGGTTACCAAGACGGCCATCACGGGGCAGGTCCGGATGTTGTATTTGGGGATACGCTGTTCATTGATGATCAGGGTCATTCGTTGGGGTTGATTTCTCAGTTGAAGCCGCAGCCATTTCCCAAAAAGTTGCATGGCGGCAGTTTCCGTTTCGGGATGAATGTGTGTCACCAAAGCGTGTTGGTGAAGCGCAGTTTGGCTCCTGAATACGACGAAACGTATCGGTTGGCCGCGGATGTGGATTGGTTGATTTCAGTTTTGAAGTCGATGCGTGGCGAATCATTGCGTTTGGATTTTGTGGTTTGTGATTTTGAGACGGGTGGCAGCAGTTATCAGCACACGCAGAAGGCATGGAAGGAGCGATATGCGGTTTTGAGCAAGCATTACGGGTCGGTGCCCAACTTTTTTGCGCATGGATGGATACTGTTTCGGCGTTTGCTATTTAATTTGAATTTGTTGGGAAAACGCAGCGCAGCTGCGTGAACCATTTTTTAGGGAATAGAGAGTCATGAGCAATACATCGAGGGTAGACAAGGCGTTGTTTGAAGCGGAGCATTATTTGGGAAAGCCGGCAGATACGGATGATTTGCTGGTAAAACGCAGAATCTCTCTGGTGGAATCCTATCCGGGGTTTTTAAATGCGGGGTTGGATTTGGTGGAAATCGGCTGTGGCAATGGCAACACGGCGGTACCCATGGCCAAGCACTTTCGATCGGTGCGGGGGTTAGAATACGCGGCGGTGCATCAGCAGGAGTTTGAGGCGTTGAAGGCAAGTCAGGGTGCAAACAATGCGGAATTTGGGGTGTGGGATATCATGGCAAAACCCTACGAACCCGAGGCCGATCGGTTAATCAGTTTCGAGGTAATTGAACACTTGCCCACGGAAGAGGGCGTGGCCAATTATGCCAAGAGTTTGAAATTGGGGGGTGTGGCTGCGATTTCGGTGCCCAACAAATGGTGGATTTTTGAGACCCACGGGGCCAATTTGCCTCTGTTGCCTTGGAATAGGGTGCCCTTTTTTAGTTGGTTGCCCAGGCCCTTGCACGAGCGCTGGGCTCATGCCCGCATTTACACCAAGGGCAGGATTTGTGCTTTGCTGGAAAAGCACGGATTCGAAATTGAGCGCATGCAATACGTGATGGCGCCCATGGATGTCATCAAGTGGAAACCGCTGCGCAACTTCTTGCGTAGGTGGGTTTTTAATAGCGATACAACGAATATTCCTTTTAAGTCGGTCAGTATCTTGGTATTTTGCAAACGCGTGCGATAAAGTATCGCGCAGACTATTGGAAGACATCGGATAGAAACTGTAGGACATCAAACAGAAAACAAACAACATGAAAAAAACGATTATATTCTTTTTGGGTTTGACGTTAGGAGCGCAAGCTTTTGGACAGAAAAAGCCCGACAAACATTGGTACCATGCGGCCCCCACCAAGAAAAACATGGGAATTTCATTGGACAAGGCCTATGCCAGTGAAGCGGCGAAATTGCCATCAAAAACCATTGTAGTGGCGGTAGTAGACGGTGGTGTAGACATCGCGCATCCCGATTTGAAGGATGTGATTTGGCACAACAAAGGGGAAATCCCTTTCAACAACATCGATGACGATCGCAACGGCTATGTAGATGATACTGTGGGTTGGAATTTCATTGGTGGCAAAGATGGTAGAATGGTGCAATACGATCATTTGGAAAAAGTGCGTTTGTACATGAAATACAAGGAGCAATTCAAAAATGTAAACGCCGATGAGGTGAACAACAACCCTGAATATGCGGCCTATCAGGCGATGAAGGTGGACATTGAAGCCACAATCGCATCGAGCAAAGAATCCTACCAAAATATGCTTCAGTTGAAGTCGACCTTGGAGGAATACGCACGTTTGTCGGGCAAAATTGAACCCACAGGCAAAGAAATCAAGGCGATTTCGGTGAACGAATCTGAGGTAAATAAACGCGATCGCATTGCGATGTTGGTGAGTTTGATGGGGTATGCAAAATTGCATGAGGCCATTGATCAATCTGCGCATGGTATTGAAGCCCAGGTGAAGTATCAATACAATTTGGACTACAACCCTCGGGAGATTGTGGGTGATAATTACAACGATCCCCATGAGTTTGGCTATGGCAACAACAATGTGGCAGGTCCGGATGCATCACACGGTACTCACGTAGCGGGCATCATCGGTGCGGTTCGTGGCAACGGAATTGGTTTGGATGGTGTTGCCGACAACGTGAAAATCATGGCCATTCGTGTGGTTCCTGATGGCGACGAG
>Ga0172367_10007863_pt1 | contig 12068 bp, 9 predicted proteins | sample Lak10m_FD_114542 | JGI IMG/M metagenome (GOLD analysis project Ga0172367, IMG submission 114542) | Freshwater microbial communities from Kabuno Bay, South-Kivu, Congo - kab_022012_10m | ecosystem: Environmental > Aquatic > Freshwater > Lake | place: Democratic Republic of the Congo: South-Kivu...
GACTTCTGAAAAATTCAAATAAATTGTCACATTGAGCTTGTCGAAATGTGATTGCAAGTTAAATTGTTAGTCTTCGACAGGCTCAGACTGACATCGTAATAATAATTCAGAAGTCTGTTTTAATTATTCACAAAATTAAGATGACAAAAATTATTTCAATCGTAACATTGTTTTTATATGTTACAACTGCCACGGGACAAAGTATCCTTCAAGATTATTTCAAGGGGAATAAAGATAGTTTGGTGATAGAGGCAACCAAACTCATCAATATGCCTGAACCCTCTTTTAAATATTTCCAGCAACCGAACATCGACCCAGAGGCCATAAAAGAGATGGGCTTTGAACAGGTTTATAAAGCTGAAGACTATTACTTCACGGTAAGGGACAAAAAGAAAATATTCGCGTATAAATTCCCTAAAGAATCGGACAATACAATAATTCTAATTCACGGTGTGGGCAGTACTGGCTATTTGTACAATACGACAGCCGGACTTTTGCAAGAAGCAACACAATCGGAAGTTTTTGCTATTGACTTAAGAGGGCACGGAAAATCTGATGGGAAAGATGGTGTTGTTGATTATATCAATCAGTACGCAGATGACTTGGCTGATATTATCAATACTATTCGCAAACAAAAACCAATGGGAAAAATTATCATTGCAGGACACTCTATGGGGGGAGGTGTTGCCTTGAATTATGCATTACTGAAAAATAAAACCAAAGTAGATGGCTATTTATTGTTTGCACCACTTTTAGGACACAATTCACCAGCCATTCAACAAACACCAATAACAGAGACTGATAGCAATGAACCATTTATGAAAATTCACATCACCAGAATAATTGCCTTAAAAATGTTTAATGAAATCGGCAATCATTCACACGACAGTTTGCCCGTATTATTTTTTAATTTGCCTGAAAATATGCCGTCAAGAAAATACACATACAGAGCAAATATAAGTATGGCGCCAGAAGACTACAAAGCAGGTTTGAAATCTATAAATGTTCCAATGTTAGTTTTGATTGGCAGTAAAGATGAGGCTTTCAATGCGGAAGTAATGAAAAAGTCAGTATCAGAAAATAGTCAAGCTATAATCCAAATAATCGAAGGAGTTACGCATAACGGCATTAGACATAATTCGCAAGCGTATGAGTTCATAAAAAAATGGTTCTCGGCACTATGATAAGCGACAAAGAACTAAGTCAAAAGTTTCATCAAATCATTGAACAACACAAAGGCATTTTGTTCAAGGTAGTAAAAATCTATTGCCGAAATGATGATGACAGGCAGGACCTTATGCAGGAAATTATGATACAGATTTGGAAATCCTTGCATAGGTACAACGATACTTATGCAATCACAACTTGGCTGTATCGTATTTCTTTGAATGTTGCTATCTCGTTTTATAGAAAAAATGCACATATAAAAAATTCAAGCATCCAACTAATTGATGAACATTTACCGATTCAAGAGGAAACAAACAGTGAAAAGCAAGAACAATTAAACCTTTTGGAGCAGTTCATTTCAGAACTCAACGACCTTGATAGAGCCATTATACTACTGTATTTGGAGGAAAAAAGTCACGCTGAAATTTCAGAAATAATGGGTTTATCGGTAACCAATGTTGGAACAAAATTGGGACGCATCAAGGAAAAACTTAAAATGAAATTTTCACAAATAAATTTATAAAGCAATGAACGAAAAAGAATTAAAATTACTTTGGCTGTCTGCTAATGAAAAATTAGAAAGTAGTCTGCAGCTAAATAAAAATAATACTGTTGACATTACAAGACTGAAAGTCCAAAATTTTCTTTCCTCAATGAAGCCCACGAAAGTATTTACTCTTATTGCAGGTATAATTTGGGTAATAGGGCTTGGAGGCTTTCTTGCCAATTTAATAGTCAATCATTTAGCCGAGGTTAATCTGTTTTTCTTGGTTTCTGCAACAATCCAAGTATTGCTTACAGCCATTACAATTGGTGTTTATATTTATCAAATAGACCTTATTAACAATATTGATTTTAGTCAGCCCGTGCTGACTATTCAGGGAAAAATTTCAAAACTTAAAATATCCACGCTAAACGTAACAAGGCTGCTTTTTTTACAACTTCCGGTTTGGACAACTTTTTACTGGAACGAAAAAATGTTTGCAGCAGGAAATTGGTTGTTATGGATCCTACAAGGAATAATTACTTTATCTTTCATTTATGCAGCCTTGTGGTTATTTTTCAACATCAAATACGAAAATCAAAATAAAAAATGGTTCCAGTGGATATTTAGAGGTAAGGAGTGGCAGCCTATTCTTCAAGCTATGGAGTTGCTAAATCAAATTGAGAAGTATCAAAAACAGGATGATGAAAACGCCAGCCGCTAACTGACGACGACCCGATTTGTGATAAAAAAATTAATATGGGAAGTCGACTTGTAATTTTGCTTAACGTAAACAAACATCCTTTTGAAGTAATCAATTATGGTTCAGGCAAACCAGTTTCAGAAGAAACCATTACAAATAAATCGGAGTCCTGTAAAGCATCAATATTATAAGTTGCGGGCATGCCGGAAAGAAAGCTATGTAAGTCAGAAATCCACCAGTCTTCAATTGCAAATTGGATTATATGCTCTATCCCTTTGCTATCAATTGAATACTCCCGCAAACAGCCGGAATTAACAAACCCTAAGTATCTGCACACATCTCCTTCGTTCAAAAGAAATTGGTGTTTTTTCAATTTCTTAGAAATAAAGAATTTTGTACAGATATTAAATTCTTCATCCGTAAGAGGTACTCTGCGGTTGATATGTTTTTTTAGAAAATCAAACATCATCAATAAAGTTTATTGATTGTTTCAGAATCGTAAAATCCTCTTTCCGGTATGCGATTGACTTTTGTTTTTTTACCTGGTTTATGCTTCAATTATTTGACCTTTTAGATTAAAGTGAACCTGATCATTTATAAACCATTGAACCAATTGTTGAAGCCGAGAGATTGTAGGTTGTTCATAAGTTAATTGTAAATTAATGGAGTCTAAGTGAGCTGTAATTATACTCCTTTAAATTTTGAAATATCATTCAAAAGCAGTTTAAACATTTGACCTGCCAGAAATGCTCTAAATTCCGGATTGTCGTTATATTCTTTAAATACTTCAAAGTTAGACTCTACATGATTAATCATTTTTTCTTTTAATATATCTGCAAAAGTAATTTCTGCATTTTGCCTGTCATTACGCGACAGAGATGCATTTATATTTTCCATTGCCGATTTATCTTTTTTAACATCATTCATTAAATCTTCTGTCATTTTGCGAACTTTATCTTCATTTGTAAAAGCAGTTCCAAAGCGATCGTTGAAAGCCTTGACAATGTTTGAAAGAAATTCCATTTCAGGTTCAGCGACACCACCTCTCATTTCCGTTGGAATTGGTTTCAGATCATCTCCCTGATGCAAAATAATTTTTGATTCTGATTCGAGTTGCAAACGATAGCTCTCCATATCAATGTTATCCAAAATTCCTTTAGCAAGATCCTCACTTTCCTCTTTTCGAATTTTATTTTGCAAATGATTCAGGAAAATGTATAAACGCTCCAAATATGGATTCGTAAATGGTACGATCTGGGCTAAGAAAACATAAAGACGGACATAAGATTTACATTTTGTCCTGAAATCATCTTGTGATTTTTCATCTAGTTTCGACCAAAAAATATTAGCTGAAGCATCAAGAATAATGTGAAGTTGATCAACCGGAACATTGGCAATAATTTTATCTGAAAACTCCTGTATCTGAGTATTATTATAAACCTGATAATTATCCAGAGCATTTTGCAAATCGAATAATTTATTCGGATCAGTTGCTTCGCCGAGAATTGTAGAAATGTAATAAGGTTCAAATGAACTTTTAATTTCATCAGTTGAATTAACAAAATCCATTATAAAGGTATCTTGTTTTCCAGGAGATGTTCTATTAAGTCTTGACAAGGTTTGGACAGCGCTTACACCACCAAGTTTTTTATCAACATACATTGTATGTAACAAAGGTTGATCAAAACCAGTTTGATATTTATTTGCGACAATTAAAAAACGATTTCCAGACTTCTTGAACTCGGAAGGAATTAAGGAACTAGGAAAACCATTCAATTTTTGTTCATTTAATCCATCTATTTCCCCAGAAAAAGCAACTAAAGCTTTGAAAGAAATATTATTTTCCGTTAAGAATTTATCAAATGCTTTTTTATAATTAACAGCATTCCGCCGGCTTCCTGTAACCACCATCGCTTTAGCCAAGCCATTTATTTTATTTTTGGCAATAACACTGTCTAAAAAATGGTTAATCATAACAGCAGTTTTCTTAGCAATTGCGTGCTCATGACTTTCAACAAAAATCCTAAGCTTCTTCTGAGCTTTTAGATTATCGTATTGTGGATCATCTTTAATTTTCTTTAATAATCCATAATAACTTTGATAAGTAGTATAGTTTTGAAGGACATCCAAAATAAAATCTTCTTCAATTGCTTGCTTCATTGAATACAAGTGAAAGGCTTTAAATTTATCCTTGTCACCATCTCTATATTTAATTCCGAATAGTTCTAATGTTTTATTTTTGGGTGTTGCTGTAAAAGCAAAGTAGCTTGCATTAGTCAACATTTTTCTGCTTTGCACAATATCAACAACCAAATCTTCGGATGTTAATTCATCGTATTGTTCTTTATCGACAAAAATAAATTCATCATCACCAACTTCAACTTTTTCGAAATCCTTTGCCAATGTTTCATTCAATTTACTTTGCATATTGCCGCTTTGGCTGCTGTGTGCTTCGTCAATAATTATTGCAAATTTATTTCCGGGTAATTCGCCTATTTCGTTAACTATGTAAGGAAATTTCTGAATGGTAGTTATTATTATTTTCTTGCCTTCTTCTAACGCCTCTTTAAGATGTTTTGATCCTTTGTCAATATGCTCAACAATACCTTCTACTTGTTCAAACTGTTTTATAGTACGCTGAATCTGTGAATCCAAAACAATTCTGTCAGTAACTACAATTATCGAATCGAAAATAGAATTCGTGTCTTTCTTATCGAAAAGTCCCACTAACTGGTGTGCCAGCCAACTTATAGAATTACTTTTTCCTGATCCAGCAGAATGTTGGATTAGATATCTTTTACCTACACCATTTTCTTTTGCATCTGATAATAAATTTCTAACAACATCAAGCTGATGATACCTTGGAAAAATCATTTTCTTTGTCTTTTCTTTTTTGATTTTTCCATCCGGTAAAATTCTTTCAACTTCTTCTTCAATAAACTGAATATAATTTTGAATAATATCGGTAAGGCTATCTTTGGTTAGTATTTCTTTCCAGAGATAATCGGTTTTAATTCCTGTTTCATTGGGTGGGTTTCCTGCACCATTATTATTGCCCTTATTGAAAGGTAGGAAATGAGATTTTTCTCCATTCAGTTGAGTACACATCCATACCTGGTCAGTATCAACTGCAAAGTGTGTAAGACATCTAGCTAAACGAAATAATTCTTCTTTTGGATCTCTGTCTTTTTTGTATTGTTTAATCGCATCTTTAACATTCTGCTTGGTAAGTTCATTTTTAAGTTCAAAGGTTATTGTGGGTATGCCATTAATAAAAATTACAAGATCAAGAGATTTTTCATTTTGTGTGCTGTAATGAACCTGGCGTGTTACTGAAAAAATATTTTTGCTATAGTTTTCAGCATCTTTAGTATTGAGAGAAGAAACTGGTTTATCATAAAATAATTTAAGTTTAATACCTGTATTACCATCAACTATTCCATTTCTTAAGAGATTAACAATGCCTCCTAAACATTTTTCATTTACTACGGTCTCATCTTTAATTTTTCTATTTATGAGAAATTTTATTCTTTGGTTATAGTTGCTGCTATGAGTCAGTTTTAGCTTGGTAACTTCTTCGGGCTGGGTATCTTCTAAGAATTTGAAAAGTAATTCATCATCAAAACAATCTATTCGATTGTACTGGCTGTGATGTCTTTCTTGATAACCATTTACAAGACACAGATGCTGTGTAATGTGAGCTTCTAATCCTTTTTCAGTTGTATCTGTATTCATTTTATATCCAGATTATAATCGAAACTCTTGTAAAAATTTTACAAAACTCTTGTAAAAATTCTGTAAAAAACTTGCAAAAATCTTACAAAATTCTTGTAAAACACTTGTATTACTCTTGTATTTACCTATAAATATTACCTAAGAAATTGGAATCCAATTGGGTTTAGTGTCATTACCAGAATTATTAATTAGATTCTCCATTCTTAATTCTCTTAAAATATTAGAAATCTTTGTTTCTTTCTGCGAATTTGAAAGTAAGTCAGGTAATTTATTCCAGAGTAATTCTCTGATCTCCTTTTTTGAAGTACCAGACTTATTCTTTTTAATTAAATCCAAAGTCATCTTTTTATAAAATTGGTTTTCAATACCTTTGGTTTTTAAATAATTACCAACTTGTTTTGTTTCAACAGCAACACTTTCAGAAATTGTAAAGTTTGGTTTTCTACCTTCAATTAAGTGTCTTCTTCTTAATTGATCAATTTCTTCGTCGGTAAGCTCTTTTCGTTTCTGAACTTTATCAAGTAAAATAATCTCTTCTAAAGTGATATCGGGATGTTTAGCTAAAACACGAGCATACTCGAGATGGAGAACTTTACCGATGATGGTAACCTTAACCATGTTGTTGGAAAGATCATAATCTGGCATAGGAAAAAAACGTTCCCGTTGTGAACGAAACATTCTTTTAATACCGCTGCCAACTGTATCAATCATATTAAGATTAACCATTGCATGAGCAAGAAAACTATTTCGATAAATAGTCGGTGGCTGGTCACTCTCTAAAACTGATTCTACAGAGCCGGGTAAAAAATCTCCAGCGTTAGAGAATATTAGTTGTTCATCTTCAATCTCAACAACATTTATCCGACCTGCTAAATAATAGTCTTGGTGAGCAATGCAATTACTTAAAGCTTCTTTTATATTATATGGATCATAACGATCTACCTCTTCGGGGAATAGAGTACCTGATTTGATATAACGATATTTAAGATTACGGATTTTAGAAAAAACATTATCTATCGCAAGAATGAATGGGCAGCTAAAATGCTCGTAATCTTTTTCTTCATTCTTTATATTTTTTAATACCCAGGTTATTCTGGCTAATGCTGGGGCGATAAAATTTTCAGATTCTGGTTTACCAAGAAGTATTATTGCAGTATTCGTAATCTGATCATTGATTGTAATCTTTGCTTTATTAAGAAAAGTGACATCGTCCCATTTTTCAATTTCAGAAACAAGACGAGGATTCTTAACCTTAAAACCCTCCCTTGCCTTCTGGATAGCAAGATCATCCAAATCTTTAAGTGAGGCTCCACTGCATATACCACTACTCCAATCAGTTTGAGTAACTTGTCTTCTTATTCTCTCAATTTCTTCAATACTTAAAGCAACAATACTCTCTCCATCACGACCATAAAAGAAACCATTATATGAAGTCGGAATACCTTTTAGTGCAGGTGGGATTTGAAACAATATTACGCGACCTTGTGAAGTATTTAATTCGTGAATATCAATAAAGGTTAAATTATTATTTATTTGCTTTGCTACTTCGTGCTTAAGACTTTCAAGGTCTTTACGTTGTTTACGGTATTGCGAATTTACAATTACTTTTTGATTGCTTACACCAAATAACAACCAGGCGTAGTTTTTGTTTTTAAGATTTGCCTCATTACTTAAAGCTGAAAAATACTTGCAAAGATTTCTAAAATCATAATTGTTCTTTGCTTCTTTAAATTCGACGACTTCATTTTCAGCAGGAAGTGAAAGCAAATCGTTTAATAATATTTGTAATTGCTCTTCTGTCATTCGTCTGAACTATGATTCTTTTGATTTATTTGATGGCATTGATTCAATTGGTTTAAATTTCTTATTTGTGAGGCGTTTGAAATTCAAACTTCTCTCACCAAAGTTAATTAGCAATCCAATTTCTAAATTATACGCTTCCAAATAGTTGATCGCCTGTGCAAAATGTACGTCTTCTAATTTTGTAATGGCTTTTAATTCTACAGATACAACACCCTCTACTAAAAAGTCAACTCGCCTTGTACCTATCTGTTCTGCTCTATAAAATATCGGCATTTCAAATTCTCTATTAAACGAAATTCCTGCCAGTCGCATTTCTATTTCCATAGCTCTTTGATATATTACTTCCTGAAAGCCATTGCCCAAAGTACTGTGAACTGTCATTGCACATTTAATAATTTTAGAAGTCAGCTCCGAATATTTGTATTCTTCTTTTATCATAGTAATCATTCAATCACAAAAATCATAGTTCAGACTTTCCCGTTACCGCTTCTGCTATCATTGCTTCTCTGTATTCTTTTATCAATTCAATTTCTCTTTCTGCTTTGCTGATGGTAATATCAAGTGAGCGGGTTTCGGTTTTGATGTGTTCTATAATGCGGATTTGTTCTTCTATGGTTGGAGGATAAGGTGCACGATAAACATAAGCATCATCTCGTGCTAATCCAGGGACAGCAGAATCTTTTGAATATCTGTCCAACCTTAATGATTCAAGTAAAAATCTTAGCCATTCAAGATTCGCATTGGTGCTGTCTGAATCAACGTAGTAGGTTGTATCAATTGGGAAACAGGGACTTTCAGAAAAATTGATTTTTCCAAAAGAACCTTTCCTGCCGATAATAATGCAAGGAGCTTTGGTTATTCCAATTTTATGTTTCCCAACAATTCCATTTGAACCGTAGACATCAAAATCTCCATTATCGAATCTATCTTTTGATGAAAGAGAGTCACCATATTTGAAACGGCAAATATTCTTCAACCTTCTCACTTCCCAATGCTGCGGAATTTCTCCCAACACCGTTTCCTTCATCTTCACATTTTCATCAATGCCTTTGGTTACAGCTTGTGTAATTATGCTTTGCCTTTGCTCTTTAAGCAATTCAATAAGCCGCTGCTTTGCCTGGATGAATCGGGTGATTTTGTGGTATTCCTGTAATAAGAAAGTTGCGATCTGAACCTGTTCTTCTTTTGGGGGAAGTGGTATTTTATAATTCTTAAGTGAATTGGTACCTAATTCCCGAAAAGTTGTACCGTTACCTAATACATTCAGGTTATCCTTTTGTATTGTCAATAGAAAATACAAAAAGTAATTGTCTACATTGGCTGGAACAATTGACCTACATCCTTGATTAGTACATAATTCAACATTGGCAATCCCCAGAGAACCGATTGGTGCTCTGCTTGATAATATGATACTATCAATAGGTACAAGACTTGCCGCACAACTTTGTAATCCTGTCTTGGTTATTTTTCTAATTGATTCCCCAATATACATTTCGTTACCAAATTCCGCAGGAGTGATCCAATTGATGTTACCATCCCAATTCGCAGCAACACTACTTTTTGGTGTTGCGCCATTAACAATTTTCGACACATTTTTTAAACGAACAATATCCCAATGCTCAGGTATTTCAGGCATCCAGTCAATTCCCGTTTTTTTATATTTAACTTCTGTTGCTATCATCCCACAATTTCTTTTAAAAGATTTTCTGTTTCTTCTTCAAGAGCAAACATATCGGCGGTAATTTCCTCTTTGCTGCGGGGAGGAGTGTATTTATAAAAATATTTGTTAAAATTTATTTCGTAACCAATTTTGGTTTCGTCTTTGTTCCACCAGGCATCATCAGCAAAGGGAATTACTTCCCGTTCAAAAAAGGTTTGTATATCTTCTTTCAAAGGTATGTTTTCATAATCTTTCAAAGCAGGGTCGCTTACATATTCTATCGTGCCGTCTTTGTGTTTTTTCTTTATCACGGCTGCTGCTTTCGGGTCTGTCCAGCTAATGTAGCTTATTAAATCTTTTTTATCCTTTGCTGTTAGTTTAATTCCAAGGTTTTTTAATTCTGTATCGAGCAATTCATCAAACACGTTAAAATCATCAAAGAGTTTATCGCCTAAAACTTCGGCGAGTTTTTTTGCGTGGATCATTAAATCAAGGTCGCGCTGCCAGCTTTCAGTATCAAGCAATTGCTTTACTATTTTCTGCTTCTTCTTTGGCAGTGAAGCAAGTGTTCTTTCAGTTTCACCGATTTCATTTTCTTCTTCATCACCATTTTGTATAAAATAGTTTAGCAGCCACTGTTCTAGTTTGGTTGTGAATTTCTTATCACCTGCCTGTCCGGCAGGCGGGTATACATCATTTCCAAACTCTTTATAGATTTCTTCCCGCAAAGAGGAATTATTGCTAACAAACCTGATTGATGCAATACGTTTAGGTGTGAACTTCACCATCAGGCGTAAAGGTCTGTGCACAATTATTTGCGCATAACCAAACTCATTGTTGTCGAAAATTTTACTGTATCCTACCTGTCCAGCAGGCAGGTCTGTTTCCTTAAAATCAAGATAAAGTCTGGTAATGTCATCAATATTCTTTTTAGTCAGTTCGTTACGTTTACTGCCCAGGGATTTTTTCATCTTAGCAAAAAAGTATTCTCCATTTGCATTTATTAGCTGCACCTTTCTTTTTCGGTGTTTGGGTTTACGGTTAGTCATTATAAAAATATAAGTGGGAATGCCGGTGTTATAAAAGATATCGTTAGGCAAAGCAATGATGGCTTCGAGCATATCACTTTCAATTATGTGTTTCCGGATTTCGCTTTCACCTTGTCCCGCATCACCAGTAAATAAAGCAGAACCGTTATGAATAGAAGCAATGCGACTGCCTTGTTCGGTCTCTTTCATCTTGCTTAGCATATGAAGAACGAACATCAACTGACCATCATTAACACGGGTTACAGCGGGCTCGGCAAACTGAGCATATTTTTGTTTTATTTGAAAACGTGGATCAATAATTCTTCCTTTGTCGCCAACACTCAATTCTTTTTTATCATCAGCCCAGCTTGTTCCGTAAGGTGGATTGGTAAGCATAAAATCAAATCGCAGGTTACGGTCAAATCCATATTTGCTTAAAGTGCTTCCATAAACAATTTTTTCCGGGTCTTCACCCTTAAGCAGCATATCAGATTTGGAAATTGCATAAATAGTCGGCGTATTCTCCTGTCCATAAATATGTACGATTGCTTTTGATTTTATTTCGCCATCTTCGTCAGTAATATACTTTTTAGATTCGGTAAGCATTGCCCCTGAACCTGCACAAGGATCGTAAATTAAAAAAGTTCCCGTTTTAATTTGCTCTTTTACAGGAAAGAAGAGAAGATGCGTCATTAATTCAATTATCTCACGGGGAGTAAAGTGCCGCCCAGCCTCTGCATTGGTTGCCTCATTAAACCGGCGAAGCAAATCTTCAAACACATAACCCATCGACAAAGGTGGTAAACTTTCAGGGCGTAAGTCAATTTTAGGAGAAACAAATTTTTCAATTACCGAAAAGAGTTTGTTTGCCTCATCAAGTGTTTCAATTTCATTTCTAAATTTAAACTTGCTGATTATATCCTGCACATTATCGGAAAAACCATTGAGATAGTTTTCAAAATTGCTTCTAAGGTTTTTAGGATCATCAAGTAATTTCTTGAGTGTAAATTTCGAAGTATTATAGAAGGCATGTCCGCTTCCATTTTGTTTGCTGGTAAGTATCGCAGTTAAATCATTCAACTTACTTTTATACTTCTTGTAAGTTTCTAAAACTTTGTCTTTAGTCGGTTCCAGCACTGCATCCAAACGCCGTATTACAGTCATTGGAAGAATCACGTCTTTGTATTTACTTGGTTCGTAAGTATTGATTAGTATTTGGTCAGCAACTGAATAAATCCAATTGATAAGGGGTTGAAGTGATTGAGTGTTTAAGCGCATAAATGAATCGTTTGAGTTCGTAATAATTTGATCAATATTACAAAAATAAGATAAGTTTTAGAATGTTGCCTCCCTTTCCAAATTAATTAATAGATTAATCTTCCACATTCTTCCCAAAGAAAACGACATCATAATTATTTTTAGTGGTTTCTTGATATGTGTTAAATTTAATTAAATGATTTAAAACCAAAATTGAAAATATTTTGATAA
>Ga0172367_10007865_pt1 | contig 12066 bp, 13 predicted proteins | sample Lak10m_FD_114542 | JGI IMG/M metagenome (GOLD analysis project Ga0172367, IMG submission 114542) | Freshwater microbial communities from Kabuno Bay, South-Kivu, Congo - kab_022012_10m | ecosystem: Environmental > Aquatic > Freshwater > Lake | place: Democratic Republic of the Congo: South-Kivu...
AATTTTTTAATTGATTTAGACTTCAAATCGCGTATAATGCACGCCTCTACGCGCCCGTAGCTCAGCTGGATAGAGTACTTGGCTACGAACCAAGGGGTCAGGAGTTCGAATCTCTTCGGGCGCACCAAATAAAACAAAGGCTTACAGATTAAACCCTGTAAGCCTTTTTTGTTTTCAGTCTCCAATATGTAAACTAATGTGTAAACTGAAAAAATGATAGTGAAAAGAACCTTAGCAAATCTTTGCATTAAGCGAACTTCTATGAACCTTAACTTTTATTAACAGAACAAGCCTAATAGAAGCGTCAACATTGTACTAACAAAAGCTAACATCTGGCTTCGAGTGAAGCTAGGCATTAAAGCTCGTCAGAGTCTAAATAAAGGTTTAAAGAATCCCATAAAACCTCAGTTTTAATTCTTAATAATGAGGAAGCAGAACCTGACAAAACCTGACATTAAAAACTAACTTAAGACCTTAAGATTTATCTACAAACTCGTCCCTATCTTCCCAAGCAGGATGCTGAGAAGTTTCTTCTTGAGATATTTGTCGCCAAGCTAGCTCTTCACCTTTACACCAACTAGCCCCTGCCTGAGCTTCTTCTGGCGTAAACATCTGAGGGCGTGTTGGCAACATGCCTTGACCAAGCAATCTAGAGATCAGAATCTCACGAACATAGTTAGAGGTTGTAATGCCCGCTTGATCAGCCAGCTCTTTTAGATTGAGGTGGAGCCTATAAGGAATCCATACTTTGATGGGCACGATGTTCTTACCTAGTTCAGGCACCCAATAAGTTTTAATTCTCACTTTACCTTCAGGCACAGGCGCTTCTTGATAAAAGACACTTGGTCCTTGGTTGATGTCTTTAAATAAATCTTTGTTTACATCTCTCATGGCATAAAACGCGTATAAACCATAACAATGCATAACAAGGAATCGCCTAAGAAATTCAGTGAGGCTGAGGCTCTCCCTATCAACAATCAAGTCTAGAGCTTCTTTTGCCGGCGATGGTAGCCAAAACTTAAGCGCTGAGTTATTAGATCTAAAGTCGTTGAAATTTCCGATCTGCTTCACAAGGTCATCAAAGGACAATGGTCTTCTTTGATCCTCTTTTGCGCTGTCATCAGGAGGCTGATTTTTAAAAGTGGGCCACATATAAAAAGTAGGGGAATTTTCAATTTGTTGATGAATTAAACCTATCATAACAAATAAACGTTATTGGACGACTTTGCATGACAAACAAGAAAGCCAGCCTAACCGAGTATGAGGCGCTAAAGGCCTACGCAAAGATGCTAAACACGCTGGATACCAAGCATATTGAACATTTGCTAGCTGACGACTTTCGTTTTACCTCTCAACAAGTGTGGACTGATATTGTTGGCAAAGAGGAATACCTAGAATACATAACAGCTAAATTAGCCACGCTTGCTTCAAAGCCAGAGAACATCGTATTTGCGGAAATGGCCAAATCGAACTCTATCTTTGGAGATAGAGCTTGTATTGTTGCTGCACAAGGCACTAAAGATAATTTAGTTGCTACGATACTTTGCAAGGTAAATGGCGCTCAATTAGTGGAAATTGATATGTGCATCATCCCCACACCAGAGAGCGCTGTTAGATCTGGCTTCTACCCCACTTAGCTAACCAATCAAAGGCTGATCATATATGTCAAAAACATTAACCTCTTTTTTATTATTGGCACTATTAACTGGCTGCCAGACTAACAAAATGAGTCCCGCCGATATTAGCTTATTAGAAAAGGCGGTGAAGGCATCACAACATCAATACATGGACTGTATGGAGAAAGCAGCCACAGAAGTTTCATCTACATTAAGCACAGCTACTGAGGCTGCGGTCGTGGCTCACAGTCAATGTTCTGTGGAGTTCAATCGTACCGAGATTCTCTTCCGTGAGTCATTATTAGCGCAGATTTCTTCAAAAAATAGTTATATGGCGTTTGATGCAACAACAACGGCAATGACAAGGCTTAAGACTGAAATGATGACAATGGTCACCGAAATTGTCGTTAAGAATCGCTCATCAAACAATTTAGCGCCCCAAAACAATATTAAGAGACAACCACAACTTTAAATCTACTTTTCAGGATCACCCATGAAATTCTCCAAAGAAAACTGGTCTGACATTGTCAGAGCACTTATCTTAACAGGCCAAGAGCCATCTCGACTAGATAACTTCAACCAGTTAATAACAGACAAATTTTACTCTTGGCCTCGCTGGGAAATTTGGGATACGCTAACTGAAGATTTATCAATGATCGAGCATGAGTTTTTAGGGAAAGGCTTCGTTTATTGGAGCTTAAAGAATCCACTCGACGGAGGGAGCGTTACACCTCTAATTGGAATTTACAAAGCTTATGAAAAGAAGTACCCACAAACCGCTAACGACTTTGCTAGCTGGATTATTAAGCATTCAAATAACCAGTGGGCTCCCTATGGAACATCAAGAGATATGGGAAGAAGAAAATGGAACTTTCTCTAAATAGTCAGGAATTTATAAATGCTATTAAGCGAATGACTCCAAGTAGAGTCAGAAAAATAACTAAGAATGATGAAATAGCCATTTTTGTCATGAACAAAACTCTTATTCTTTCAAGCAGGCAGTTGTTCACAGAATGCCCCTTAATAAAAAATATGTGGGACGGCTGCGTCATAGTGAGGTTCAACGTATTACTCTCGTTCTTAACAATCCCGCCTGTCACGCCTGAAATCTTGATTTCATTTAAGGATGGAAAGTTAAAGATTGCTAATCTTACTGTGCCAGCAAATTGGCTTACTGCACCACAATGGATTCCTGTTAAGAAAGTTTAGAATCAAAAAATAGCTTTCAATTAGCTTGAGGAAAAGACATTCCATTGATAACCGCAGAATAATCGTCATTTGATATTCTTTGATATTTTTTCAACTAACCTACTGGTTTAGAGTTAGTGATATTTTATAAATGCAGATGGTAAATCTATAAAATCACCGCATATCGGGGCAGGCAACTTGCTTATTTGAGGCCTGCTCCTTCCTCAAATTGGCGCAGAAAGACTAATTGGTGCAATATCATTCGGTGCGGCTTTGCGCTTTCCTGCCCCGTAAATTGGTGAAAGCAAGTTAATTGGCGCGAGCCTCACCCTCTGATATTTTTTTGGCTCAATATCCAAACCATCGTAAATGTCCAAACTGAACCATCCAATAGCAAACCAAGCGGCTTTACTATAGGGAGGCATCATGCCCTGCCTAGTCTTTATAAGTAGACCACTTGCCAATAACTCCTTTAGAGCTCTGGTTATGGTGTCATTTGAGGTCCAGCCCAAAGGTTTTAAATATTTCATACAGCATACAAGCTTGCCGTTATTACTTCGATTATATTGAGCTGCCATATCAAATAATAATGATCGAGCTGCGTAACCCAATCCTCGATATTCAACACTGTGAATTACGTTATGAGGTAGAGGGGTAAATCGTCCTATATCCAACTTTCCTGCTTTGCTTCTCTTTTGTTTCTCGTAGCTAGCCCCCATGATTAAAATTGCTCCTTTCGCTGATTTTCAATATCTATCACGATATTTCTAATTTCAGATTCAGATTTACCCGCGATCCGAGCTTTTATAAGAGTGTCAATTTCATGCGATGGCCAACCAACAGCTCTGGGGCCTATGTGAATTGGCTTTGGTAGTAAGCCAATCGAAATAAAGTGATAACAGGTTGAGCGTGATATACCCAGCTGTTTTTTTAAAGATGAGAGTCTTTGAATGTTAATAACCATGTTAATTACCTCTTGGGTGTTGTTGAACATGGTGCTATTTTCTTGAGGTGGTCTTGCTAGAGGTCCTAATTCGGTTTTAACAAAAACGAATTAGGTTTTAACGCCTTACTTTGTGCGGGATTCGACGGCGTTTTTTAACTGACCTAAAACCTTCCGAACAGTATCGTCCGAAATTGGCGCCCCCAAATCCTCTGTCATTTTTACTATTTCGGCTGTTGTACTTCTCGCTAATGGATCAATGCTTTCAAACTTACATAAAGCAGCGATAAGGGTAAGCAAAGTGTTCCGCTCGGTTGTATTAAGTGGCTTTGGAGTACTTTCGCTTAATATTTCCTCAAACCTTCGAAGTTCTTCAGTCTTTATAACTAAAACAAAATCATCAGGGATGTTGCTACTAGGATATTTACCATTCTCATGAAGCTGGCAAATAGTGTCTCCCAAAGCTAAAAACACTCCATCAAGATTATGCAGTGTAACTTCGGGGCCGCCAGACAACATTTGATATTTATTTTCAATATCTAGCTGCTCTGCCCCAAACATTGGCAGGTCCCACAAGCCCTCAATTGGACTAATTGACCCTTCTAGGTTGATGAATCTCTCACCATCAATCTGAATGCTTCTTAAGAAGTAGTAATACTTATTCCAATCATCTGCAGGAAGCTTAGAGATTGCCTCAGTCAAATTAACGGGCAGCCCGACTAAAGAAGATAAGTTGCTAATTAGTTGCGGGCTGCTAGCATCAATCTCCCCAAGAGGATGAGATAAGAACCACTCCGTCTCCATGAATGAGACAATTTTCCCTAGCCTCCCGAAGCTGTGGTTTACAACATTTACTGAGAGCATTAAATGTCCATCAAGTGCAAATCTTAATATATCTGCCTCAGTTGTTTCTTCGCCAAGCAAAATTGAGAGATGCTTAGCTGCTTCAGGCAGAGTCAGCCATTGCTTGAGTTTGAACAGTTTGCTCATTTTTTATAGGCCTTAGCAAAGGCTAAGATAATCTCCTTAACCATTTTACGTTCTTTGCTAGGTAAGGTAGCGTAAGCTTCAAAAGCTTCTCTCTCCTCATAGTTGATTAGCTTGTTCCACTCGATCCTTTTTTGTTCAATTTTTTTCGCAGACCCACCAAATCTTAAGTAGTGAGGTTCGACTCTTAACCAGTCTGCGAGTACTTGTAGTTTTTCTTGTGACGGTATTGCTTCACCCCTAAGCCATCTTCTCACAGCCTGAACTGTTACTGATCGTCCGTAATACCGAGTATTAAATTCTCGCTCAACAATTACTGGTCGAACTGAATATCCGGCTTCATAGATCGCTGTTTTGAGGCGTTGGCTAAATTCTAGTTTTTCATCCATGAACAGAAAGTTAAATTTTTTATCTCCCAATAAGTAACTAACAGTTCAATTTAATATAAACTTTATGTTCATTTTTGAAATTAACTAAGTTTAAGTCATGCCTAAAAGTCTTATTGAGCAATTACCTGAAATTGTGGCGCAAGGTCGCAAGCAAGCTGAAAAAATCTTAGAAAGCATTGAGAGTCGCCATCGAGTGAATTTGCAAACTCGAGAAGTAGTTTTGCCAGCACGTGATACCAAAGAGCAAGATTGGATAGCGCAGCAACGTAAAAACATGCAACGTGGGGCATTTGCACCAGGTCAAGGTTCTTTGCTTGATAACCATCAGCCGTTGTTAAGCGATTCGAGTGCGCCTCAAGATCAAAGTAATGGGTGGGTGAACCGCCTCATCTACGGGGACAACTTGTTGGCAATGGCGGCTTTGCTAGCTGGCGACGAACAAACCCCCAGCCTGCGTGGAAAAGTGGATTTGATTTACATCGATCCTCCATTTGACTCCAAGGCCGACTACCGTACCAAGGTTACCCTGCCTGGTGTAGAGATTGAACAAAAACCCACCGTCATTGAACAGTTTGCCTACTCAGATACTTGGAGTGACGGAACAGCATCTTACTTGGCGATGATTACTCCCCGTTTAATTTTAATGCGTGAATTACTGGCTGATACAGGCTCGATCTACGTTCATTTGGATTGGCACGTAGGACATTACGTTAAGTTAGTCCTGGATGAGGTATTTGGTAAGTCATTTTATAAAAACTGCTTAATTTGGAAAAAACTTAATAGTCCAAAGTCACAATCTAAAGGCTATGGTAATCAGCACGACCAAATATATTTATATGGAAAATCTGAAAATACTTTTTTCTCACCTGTTTATAGGCCATTTGATTCAAAAGCCCTTGAACCATATATTTATGACGATGATGATGGTAGGGGTAAATATAGGCTTATCGAAATAGAAGCACAGGGAGTGCAATTAACTTCAGGAAGGAAAAGATTTGATTTTATGGGGAGAATAGCTCCATATTTATACAACATTGATACTCTAAATGAATGGTACAAAGATAATAGAATTTATGAAAGTAGAAATGGGCGATTCTCAAAAAAACAATACCTGAAAGAAATGGAAGGCGTTTTAATTTCAGATCTTTGGGTTGATGAACACGTTGCACCAATTCAAAGCGCCGAAAAAGTGGGATATGACACACAAAAACCAGAATCTCTTTTAGAAAGAATTATCAATTCATCTTGTCCTAAAGGGGGTGTCGCTATTGATTTTAACGGCGGTTCAGGCACAACTGCCGCAGTAGCAGAAAAGCTTGGTCGCCGCTGGATAACTACCGATATTGGTAAACCCGCATGCATGGTGATGCGTAAGCGTTTAATCGACCAAGAAGCTAACCCTTTTCTCTATCAGGCGATTGGAGACTACCAGGTTGAGACTGCTAAGGCTCATCTTGGGCGTGATTTTCGAATTGGCGATCTATCACAAATCGTATTGTCGCTCTATGGTGCGCTGCCTCTGCCGCCTGATGTGAACCCTCAACGTAATTTGGGCCAGATTTCTGCATTTTCAGTGGGTAACGCTCGAGGCAGTAAAACATTGGTTTTGGCCGACTCCCCAAACAAACTTACTGGTACAGCAACCCTTAAAAAGGCAATAGCACAACGAGATACTTTGATGGGTGGGTGGGACAGAGTAGTTGTTCTGGGTTGGAACTTTGAACCTTCGATCGGTGAAACAATTACTGCTCTCAACGATGACCGATTGGAAGTTTTAGTTATCCCTCCTGATTTAATTGATCGGCTGAAGAAGCGTGGGGACGTTGACAATCTGCGGGGGAAAATTCGCTTTTCATCTTTGCAATATCTCACTTTGGAACCTCTTAAGTCAGTTCGCAGAGGTGAAGAGGATGAATTAACTGTGTCACTTAAAAATTATGTGCTGCTTTCACCTGAGGCTATCAACCTAGATGACGCAAACCGGCAGGCTTTACAGGCTGTAGCCAATAAAGAACCACTAGCGCTTATTGAATATTGGGCAGTTGATCCAGATTATGATGGAAAAGTATTTCGTTCTGTTTGGCAGGATTATCGCGGTAATACAGCTAATGATGACGATCCACTGAGAGTTGTGACGCAAGCAACTGTTATTGCTCCAGCGAAGCATGGCCAGCGCAAGGTGTGTGTGCGCGTAGTGGATGTTTTCGGTTTTGAAGCAGAAGTTGTGACTACGGTGGAGGCTTTATGAGTTCACCTACTGAAAGTATTGATCAGCTAGCTCTCTCTAAAGGACTTACTAAAACAACACAAGCACTCTGTTTGGGCCTTGAATCTGGAGATGCAGAGATTCTGGAGTTGGTGACACCCACTACAGCTGATTTACTTAAGTGGTGGTTTAGTGAGGACATGGTAGTAGCTCGTGGCAACCTTAATTTTCATGACGGTCAAAAACAGGCGATTTTAAACACTATTGTTGCTCATGAAATATTGGGGGCAAATCATGATCGTTGGTCTTTGTTAGATTTATATCAGGCTGCTGCGCCAGATGCGCTTTTAACTGGTAGGCGCCTTGAGGAGGTCTCACAAGAAAAGCACAATCATCCTAAATACTGCATGAAAATGGCTACAGGCACTGGCAAAACTTGGGTGCTTCAGGCGCTAATGATTTGGCAATTACTCAATAAAACTCATGCGCTGGCTGATGGTACAGATGATGTGCGTTTTACTCGCCAATTTATGATTGTCGCGCCAGGGCTGATTGTTTATGAGCGACTATTAGATGCTTTTTGTGGAAAACTAGTTTATGGAGGTAATGGCTCCAGAGATTTTTCGACATCCGATGTGGCTCGATATGCAGATTTATTTATTCCCGAAGCTTATCGGGATGTTGTTTTTGGATTTGTGAGAGGAAATGTTTGCAGTAAGGCTGACATTGGTCTTAAGGCAACAGGCAATGGCATGATTGCTATTACTAACTGGCACTTACTCTCTGAAGTTGGTGATGAGATTCAAGATTTAGAAGAAATTACCGCATATGGCGCTGATTTAGACCCCAAACAAGTAGTTTCCGACGTGTTGCCACTAAGCCCTGGCAAGTCAACAGGCAATAGTCTTGAGGTTTTAGATAGAAGGTATGCTCGTGGCAACGTATTAGAGTTTTTAGCGGATTTACCTGAGTTAATGGTGTTCAATGATGAAGCACATCATATTCATGAGTTTAAACGTGAAGGTGAAACTACAGAAGTTGAATGGCAAAAAAGCTTGAGTCGAATAGCAAAGTCTAAAGGAAGACGTTTTGTGCAGGTCGACTTTTCAGCCACGCCTTATAACGATGTGGGCGCCGGTAAAAACAAAAGAAAAGTCTACTTTCCTCACATCATTACCGATTTCGATCTAAAAAGCGCAATGCGAGCTGGGCTGGTTAAATCACTGGTATTAGATCGTCGTAAAGAAATAGGTGCATTGCCACTAGAGTTTAAGGCCGAGCGAGATGAAAGTGGCAATCCTGTTTTGAGTGAAGGTCAGCGTGTGATGTTACGCGCAGGCTTGGCTAAGCTTCGTAAATTAGAAAAAGATTTTTCAAGTATTGATCCATCAAGATACCCAAAAATGCTGGTGGTTTGTGAAGACACTACTGTTTCCCCACTTGTTGCTGAGTTTTTATCTAGCCAAGAAGGCCTTAATGATGATGAGGTGATGACCATCGACTCCGGTAAAAAAGCTGAGCTAGGGGAGAAAGATTGGGCGCCAGTGAGAGAACGATTATTCAATGTTGATCAGCATGTCAGCCCTAAAGTAATTGTTAGCGTCTTGATGCTTAGGGAAGGTTTTGATGTAAATAATATTTGCGTCATTGTTCCGCTTCGTTCTAGTCAGGCTCAAATTCTACTTGAGCAAACTATTGGACGTGGCCTGCGTTTAATGTGGCGAGATTCTGAATATGCTGATATCAAGCTAGAAAACCGTGAGCGCATTAACGCAGGCCAAGAGCCTGGAAGTTTGTTAGATGTACTCTCAATCGTCGAACATCCAGCATTTCAATCTTTTTATGATGATTTAATTAACGAAGGCTTGATTGGTAGCACAGGCGATGATGAGGGCGATGGGTCTGCTGCTGGTGATGTTGTTGTAGCGGAATTGCGAGAAAATTACCAAGAATTTGATTTTGGAATCCCATTTATTCTGCAAGAAGCAGAAGATTTAAGAGACTTTGCCATATTAGACGTAAGTACTTTGCCTGTATTTTCTGCAATGAGTGTTGACCAACTCAAATCAATGTTAGGCAAAGGAGATACGTTTATCTCGCAAGATTTACAAAGCACCACACTATTTGGTGACTATCGCGTTGATGGTGCTGTGATGAACGTGAGCGGCTACAACGATTATCTTTCTCGCCTTACACGTAGGATTAGCCAAGCTTTAAGCCAGCCCTTGCCTGGCGGAAATCGAATAGCACATCATTTAGCAAAGCCTTATATGCAGGTAAATACTGCTGAATTGACGGGATGGTTGGATGATTATATTTGGACCCAGCTATTTTCATCTGAGTTTAATCCAATCGAGGATGAAAACTGGAGGCTGTTGCTATTACAGCCTATCGTTGACCACATCACAAAGGTTTTTGCGGTGGCCCTTTTAGAGGCAGAGGAAAAACATACCAATGGTGAGACCGAAGTCCACTTACGCTATTTGAGCGAGATTCCAAAAATAATGGTACGGGAGAGTAGCTCAACCGAGGTCTCAAAATGTATTTATACCCATTTAGGTTGGCCAAGCCGGAACGGTGGATTAGAGCAAACTTTTATCAAGTGGGCGCAAGCTGATACCCAAGTGTTAGCTTTTTGTAAAATCAATGAGAATCGCCATACCTTCGCAAGACTTCGTTACGTGAAAGAAGATGGACTTCCAGCTTTTTATTCTCCTGACTTTCTAGTGCGAACTGAAAACTCAGTTTATCTTGTAGAGACTAAAGCACAAGATCAGACCAATCATCCAAACGTGCAGCGTAAGCGAAAAGCCGCTTTGGCATGGTGCGACAGAATAAATGAAGTTTCAGTCGAACAAAGAAATAGCCCCCCTTGGCATTATGTTTTGCTAGGAGAATCTGTTGTTCATGAATGGCATAACAAAGGCGCGCGTCTTGTTGAGTTGCTCAATTATGCGAGACTAAGACCCAATGCAAGTCTCTCCTTGCAAGGCCAACTAGATATTTAGCTCAACCTAGAATTTTACATATTTTTATTCCCAACTTATCCCATGCATCCTTCTGCTTGTCTTTATAGTCGTGCAGCAAATAATGTCTATCAACCTGTGAACCAACTGCATGATGCTGACACAGGTTAATAACCTCCCTAGTGACATCTAGTTGCTGCATCATGGTGGCACCAGTTGTCCTTAGGTCATGTGGCGTCCATTCCTCGTCGCCAACAACAAGACTATTATTTTCAACTCGACACTGTAGTTTTTTTGTACGCCTCTTAAACTTTATTTGCCTATCACCAATCAGTTTACTCGCAGACTTGACGCACACATGACCTTTATCCTTATATCTAGCTGGAAAAATCCACTTTGTATCGCCAGTCAATTCCTTTAACGCCATAAAATGTGCCATCGCAAACTCCGACAAATAAACCGTATGGTCTGTTTGTTTTCTCCTGCCATTTTTTTTTGTATTACCAGCAGGTATAAACCAAGTGCGCTTCTCAAAATTGACATGAGTCCACTCTGCCATTAACAACTCACCTATACGACACAACGTACTCAAGCAGAGCCACATCGCATGTTGCACTTCCTTTTTTACCGGCCGCTCCACAGCGTATTTATTTTTAGCGGTGACATAATTTTTGGTCGTGTTGTCAAAAGCCCCTTTAAGTTTCTTAATCTCATCTTCTGACAAAACACGCTCCCGTATTTTGGTGAAGTCAGGAGGAAGTATTTTGTTAATTTCGACTAAATCTGCAGGGTTGCCTTCAATCATTAACGAGCGCCATGGCTTTCGCTTCTCAGCCCAGACAAGCATCTGTTTAACGTCTTTAGACAGCTCAAAAGCCGTTGTATTTTTTCCATTTGCTACTATTTCTTTATAAATTTTTGATAAGTTACGCTCATCAAGATTGCGAACCTCTACCCTACCTATTGCTGGAATAACATACTTATTAAATGTCTGAATAATGTACTTATTACAATCTTTACGCCTAACTCCATCAACAACCCATGCATCGAACATGTCTTTGATAGTCAATGCATCAGCTTTACGCTTTTCCTCACGCTGAATAACTTCACTGACCGCATTCCGACTTTCAATTTTATTCGCTGTCTTACTGACCCTTGGATCCACACCCTGCCTCAGCGACTCACGCGCGTCATCTCTAGCTTGCCTAATATCCGACAACTCATTTGCGGGAAATGATCCACAGTAAAACCAATTAACCTTTCCTTCCCATTTAAAAGCATATCTAAATGGTATAAGCAGCCCTCCTGTAGAATTGAAGCGTACCTGTCCTGACAGACCATCTCCATCGCTTAAAGTATCCCCCCGCCAATCAGAGGTTATAGCCTCCAACTCCTTCACACTCCACTTTCTACCTTTGCCAGCTTTGGGGTATCTCGTCATTTAAGCACTCGCCAATGTGTAAACTAATGGGTAAACCGTAATTTGGATTTAATTAAACTAAAATGGATTCTACAAGAAATGTCAGGCTAATAAAAATTTATTTTATATATATGTTTTTATTATATATTTTATGGATATTTTGGCTAATTAAGTCCAGCTATGTTCAAGGCGGTTTACATCAATTAACTGGCTACGAACCAAGGGGTAAGGAGTTCGAATCTCTTCGGGCGCGCCAAATTAAAAAAGGGTCAACATATGTTGACCCTTTTTTCTTGCCCGACTCTCTTACAAATCCAGTGTTACAAGTTCACTCAATATCGCTGTAAAATC